>JGI24025J20009_10001648_pt1 | contig 16720 bp, 17 predicted proteins | sample Cruoilmetagenom3_FD_20009 | JGI IMG/M metagenome (IMG submission 20009) | reverse complement strand
TTGCTACTAACTTCAGTCCCAATTTTTGTCCCAGTCTGATTAGACGTCGACATAAGGCCTCCTCCTCCCTGCTTCCATGATATTGTAATTCTAAATATAGGTTTTCCCTTCCAAATATTTTTAAATATCTTTTTGCAAGCTTTTCTGCTTCACCATATTTATATCTCAAGAGATGTTTGCCAAGCCTACTTTGTAATGAACCGGTCAAAACAATTAGTCCATCCCTATTTTCAATTAACTCATCCTCATAAACGAAAGGGACTACCTGATGTATATTATGCATACGCAGATGACTTTTATTAATTAGATTTACTAAGTTGGAATATCCTTCAAAATCTTTAGCAAGCAATATAAAACTATATATTTCTCCCCTTTCATCATTATTGTTGTTATCATCGCTAATATTATTGTCGCTATTATTATTACTGTTAGCACTATTGCTGCTAAAATTGCTGTTGCAGTCATCATTGCTGTTTTTTATTTTATTAATATTACTACTTATATAATTCTTCTTATCGCTCTTATTAAATATTCTAAAATCAGCGTCTTTTCTCGTATAATTTCTTTCTACTACCCTTATCTGACAGCCAATTATGGGTTTTACCCCTCTTTTAAAACATTCTCTGTAGAATTTGATAGCCCCATACATTGCTCCCTTGTCTGTTAGTGCAATAGCTTTCATATCTAATTCTTTAGCTCTTTGAGCCAAGTCCGATGGCTTCGCTGGTCCATCTAAAAGACTATATTGGCTGTGAACATGAAGATGTACAAAATCTGCCATTACTGCTTCCTTCTATACATCTTTAACTTTACTGATAACTTCTGCTTCATTCAAAGCCTCCCAATCAACCAGTTACCCTTGAATCTCACGACTCAAGCCCCTTCCTTTGGAGAGATGATTGATACACAAACATATGTTCGCTTATTAATAAAATACTAACATACATTAGTTCGCTCTGTCAAGAAATAATTGCTTCCTTAAGATTTTTAAATAGGCATGGTTTTAAGAAAGAAGGTTATTCTGTTAAGTGAATTGAGGAGTTAAATTTTATAATCTGAGTACCATCTTTTTCATAAATTTTATTTTTTATCATATCCAAAAATTTCTGTGCTGAACTTGTATTATCACAAATACTTGTTATCCCAATTAGTGATCTTTGCCATATATCCTTATAATTAATCTCTTTTATAGATATGTTATTGTTTTTACCTAAAGAATCTATCAGGCTTTTTATTATACTTCTCTTATCTTTTAGGCTATGACAATAAGGTAAAAATAATTCTACTTCTACAATTGCAATTATCATTTTTGTGGAAATATTAAAAAGTGGTAAAAATGAAAATAATTAATAAATAATGAAAATAAAAATAAAATTTTTAAATTTTTAAAAAAATTTATTTTTACAGGGCTTTTTCTTCTATGGAATAGACTTCAAAAATATCTCCTTCTTCAATATCTTGAAATCCTTCTATTGCAATTCCACATTCGAATCCAGCTACAACTTTTCTAACATCTTCTTTAAATCTTTTAAGCGAGGTTATCTTGCCAGTATGTATAATCTCATCATCCCTCTTAACTCTTATTAAATAGTTTCTACTAACTTCACCATCCAATACAAAACAGCCAGCAATTTTACCAATCTTCGGAATCTGAAATATTTGTCTTACCTCAATAGTTCCTTTATCAACTTCTACTTTCTTTGGAGCAAGAAGCCCTTTTAATGCTGCTTGAACATCATCTATTACTTTATAAATAATTTCATAAGTCCTAACATCAACTTTTTCCTGCTCAGCCATCTCTTTAGCCCCGGGAGAAAGTTTAACATTAAAACCTATAATTATAGCATCTGATGCTGTAGCCAATAACACATCCGTCTCTGAAATACTACCAACACCTTCATGGATAATATTTATCTTAACTTCCTTTTCGGTTATTGCAGAAAGTGTTCCACTAACCGCTTCTAATGAACCTTGAACATCTGCTTTTAATATTAACTTTAGTTCTTGAATCTTCCCTTCTTCAACTCTTTTTGCAATATCTTCTAAAGTAATATGTCTTGTTGGTATCAATTTGGTTGATTCTAACTGAAGAATTCTTTCTTGAGCAATCTGCCTGGCAAATACTGCATTATCTACCACAAAAAACTCGTCTCCTGCTTGAGGAAGTTTAGATAAACCTAAAATTTCCACAGGTTGAGAAGGTAATGCGGATTCTACATTTTTTCCCTTATCGGTTATTATTGCCCTTACTTTCCCTGATGATGTCCCAGCAATAATAGCATCTCCTACTTTTAATATCCCACTCTCAATTATCATTGTTGCTACAGGACCTCTTCTTGCATCTAATTGAGCTTCAATTACAGTTCCGCTGGCTTCAAATTTAATATCAGCTTTCAGTACCTGAATTTCTGAAATTAGCAATATCATCTCCAGGAGTTCATCTAAGTTTGTCTTCATCTTAGCTGAAACAGCAACTGTAACCAAGTCTCCTCCCCACTCTTCCGGTACAAGACCTATTTCCTGTAATTGTCTTTTTACCTTATCAATATTTGCTGTTGGAAGATCAATTTTATTTATTGCAACAAGCATTGGAACTTTAGCTGCTTTTGCATGATCAATAGCTTCTATAGTCTGAGGCATAACTCCATCATCTGCAGCAATTACAATAACTACAATATCGGTTACCTGAGCTCCTCTTGCTCTCATAGATGTAAAAGCTTCATGTCCTGGTGTATCAATAAAGGTTATCTTCTTTTTCTTATAATCAACCTGGTAAGCTCCGATATGTTGAGTTATTCCTCCAGCTTCTGATTCCATCACATGAGTTTCCCTGATTGCATCAAGTAGTTTTGTTTTTCCATGATCTACATGCCCCATTATAGTTACCACTGGAGGTCTTGGCCTTAAATCTCTTGGAGATTTTCTATAAATACTCTTTGCTTTCTTTGTAGTAGGAAGCTTGATATTTAAACCTAATTCTTCAGATAAAATATTTAAAGAATTAATATCCAATGATTGATTTATGCTAACAGCTTTACCCTTTCTCAAAAGAAGCTTTATAAGATTAGAAGATGGTTGGTTAATTTCATTAGCAAACTCTTTTAAAGTTATTCCTATAGTTAGTTTAATTGATTTTACTTTATCCCTTTTTCTTGTCTTCGTAACTTCTTTATCAATATTTTTGTCAGGTTCGTTTTTCTTTAAAATAACCTTTTTCTCTATATTTTTATTTTCACCATAATCTTGATTTAAATCTTTTACCATGAATCTTTACCTTACATATATAGAATGTTTTTTAATATTTCAATATCTTTTCTTTACTTTTAGAAATTATACTAATAATATCATCTTTTAGATTGTTTGAGACATCTTTTTTTAGTGTTTTTGATAGACCTTTTTTCTTAAATGCTGATTTAACACAACCTATATCATAACATACATATGCACCTCTTCCTGATATCTTTCCTATTAAATCGTATTTAATATCACCATCTTGAGTTCTAACAATTCTTAGCATTTCCTTTTTTTCTTTTACCTTCCCACATCCAGTACAGGTTCTTCTTATGATCTTTCTTTTAGGTCTTATTTTATTCTTAACCATCAATTTGGTTTACCTTAAACATGTCTACTAATTTTCTTTTTTAGTTTCAAGTTTTTTATGAGCTGGCAAACCACAGTAATCACTTCCTGTTTTAGCTTTGTAGGTACATCTTGTACCATTGGCTAATATAGCTTTACATCGCTTTGCTTTTTTCTCTTTAATTTTTTCTTTCTTCCCCTTTTTCTCCTCAAGTTCTTTTAATTTCTCTTCTGCCCACATACTTTCACTTTTAATATCTATTTTCCAATTAGTTAGTTTAGCTGCAAGTCTTGCATTATGACCATCTTTACCAATAGCTAATGAAACTTGATCATCAGGGACAATAACATAAGCTTCCTTCTCTTCCTCATTTATAAAAACATCGCTAACTTTTGAAGGACTAAGAGCATTTCTTACATATTCTGCCATATCATCGCTATATTTTACAATATCAACTCTCTCCCCGCTAAGTTCACCTACAACCATCTTTACTCTAGAACCCCTTTGACCAACACAAGCACCAACCGGATCAATACTCTTGTTATTTGATGAAACTGCAATTTTTGATCTATGTCCTGGCTCCCTTGCAACTCTATTTATTTCCACAATTCCATCAGAAATTTCTGGAACTTCAAGCTCAAATAATCTTTTTATTAAACCAGGATGAGTTCTTGATACAATTACTTGTGGACCTCTTGATGTTTTTTTCACATTAACTATATAACATTTTATTCTATCACTCAATCTATAATGTTCCCTGGGAATCTGTTCACCCTGAGGAAGTAAAGCTTCAACCTTTCCCAAATCAACTAAAGTAAATCTCTGATCAGTCTGGCGGATAATACCAGTCATTACTTCTCCAATCATATCTTTGAACTCCTTGTACATAATCTCCCTACTAGCTTCCCTGATTTTCTGTTGTAAAATTTGCTTTACTGTTTGAGCTGCGATCCTTCCAAAATCTGACGGAGTAGATACTATCTCCTTCTTACTACTCTCTATATCTTCTCCCTCAATCAGTTTGAACATCCTTAAATTTCCAGTTATTTTATCAACTTCAATTTTTATATTCTTATTTGGACCATATTTTTTCTTATATGCAGATATAAGAGCATTTTCAAGAGTTTCTAATAGATTTTCTAAAGAAATACCTCTCTCCCTTTCTATCTGTTTTAAGGCTTCAATTAAATCATATTTCATATACATTCACCTTTATATTTTTCAAAATAACTTTATAAAATATTGAAATTTATAATTAATATTTTAAAACAAATTTAAAAGATATTTTAAGATTAAAATGTTCATATATTAAAAAAAGTGGGCTTTTGCCCACTCTTAGGCTAAACTGAACTTTAAATCAGTAAAATTATAGCATAAAAAAATAGCTTTCTCAATAATATCTATTTAATAAATTTATTTTTTAATTTTTACCTTCTCGCCTAACCTTCTTTCGGTCTTGCTTAGAAGTCTTTTTATATTACCTTGATGCCTCCAAACTATAATAATTGCAGTAATTATGGAAAAAAACAAAAATTGAAGAACTCCAATCCTATTTGAAAATAAACATTTTGTTAAATATCCAATTATAGGTAGTAGTCCAAAAGAAACTAAACCTGCAAGTGAAGTATATCTATAGATAAATAAGACAAATAAATAGATTAATATGAAAAACAAAAATATCTTGGGACTTATCATAAGAATAGCACCCATAGAAGTTGCCACACCTTTTCCACCCTTAAATCTTAAATATATGGGCCAACAATGCCCTATAATTGCAGCTAATGCTCCCAAAACAATTAACCAATGATTTTCTTTGATATATCTTAGATTAGATAGGATTAGTGGAAGACCTGCACCTAATAACCCTTTAGAAAAATCAAGAATATAACAAATTACTCCGGCAACTACTCCTGCTGTTCTTAAAACATTAGAAGCTCCTAAATTACCACTTCCATATTTTCTCGGATCTATATTACAGAAAATCTTAGGTATAATTAAGCTAAAAGGAATAGATGCATATAAATAACTAATTAAAATTATTAATAAATAATAGAAATCCAAATCCTTTCCTTTCTTAATTGAAGATTTTATAATATTATTCTTAAAAAATTCAGTAACAAATAGACGAATAAAATATGAAATTTGATGCATCAGAAAAAAATTTTGACATTTATCTATTAATTTTTTTGCTAATTTTTTTGAATATAATTTTAACAAAGATTATAATTTGAATCTGTAATTAAAAGGTAATAGTTTTTAAGTTTTTTTATCTATCTTGTAAAATAAGGAATTATTAAAATTTTTATTAAACATAAATAAAATAAATAGAGATGGGAGAATAAAGAGTGGGCAAACAAAAGGAAGTAAAGTACATAAATAATTATTGGTCACGTCTTTTATGTGCAATATTTAATGCTGCTGCTATTACTATCTATAATAAAATATTTTTTGGTTCTCACTATTATAGAAATAATAAAAGAATTATCAAACATGAATTAAAACATGTTGAGCAATTTTATAATATAAAATTTTTCCCAATTAAATATTTATGGGCGCTCCTGACACAGGGGAAAAACAACAAGTATGAAAAGGAAGCAGTACTGGCAGAAAAAGAGAAAGATTCAATTATATAATTATTAAAGAACTATTTTAAAGAGAAGATTTTTGGAATTTAATCTTTTTTTTAACTTATTACCTAATTTACTCCTCGAATAATTTCAAGAGTTCAGGTTCACCAGTATTGTTATTCCAACATAGAAGTTTTGGTTTTTTATTTGTTGGGATATGGAGAAATGGAAATTGTACATTTCCCCTTATAATTTGTTCCTCTTCACTGAATACAGTTGTCCAGGTACCTGTATTGTAATAATTGCAATCTTTAGAAATTTTTAATATATCAGGGTCATGTAAGTGTCCAAAAATAATATATTTAACCTTTTTCCCTAAACAATCATAAATACTTTTTGCTTTATCTCGTAAATAATGTTTTTTAAATGGTTTTATAAATGAATTGATTATAAATGGTAGAAAATAAATTAAAGTTAAAATAAGAAAAATAAGAAGTTGTCTTAGTGGCTTTAAATACAACCACAAATAATAGAATAATAATCCAGTTAATATAAAAAAAATAAAGCCAAAGAATAACTCCCTACACATTATATTTAATACCTTACTTTTACTTTTTAAAATAGGTATTTCTTTCATACCATCTATTTTCCTTAATTTAGATTCTTCTAAGTTAAGTGCTTGACTTAATTCATGAAGTTTTTTCTCATTAGCATCTTTTATCTTTCTCATTTGCTCTTCTGTAAAATTCCTGGTCTTTTTTAAAACACTTAACAAAAGAAATACATATTTACCTATAATCTTCCATAAATAGAATAATTTATTTCTAAGAATCCAAACTATGTAATTAGTAACAGGTTTAATATTATCTGCAAATGGGGTAATAGCCTCCATTTTATTAAAGAAATATCTTGTAAAAAAGGAGCCTAGCGGGAGATAAATCTCATTTTCATTAGGTTTTGGAAGAGTTGGCTGTAAGAAATACTCGAAGGAATTGCCTTTTTCATACTGATTACCATGTTCAATATAAATTCCTGAATCATAATAAATCCATGAATAAAATATTATTCTTTTCTCGATATCCTCTATATCTTCATCTTTTAACTTTATCTTAATATTTCTTATGTTTTCAATATCCTTTTTTTCTGTGTGTAAATTAGATATAAAAACTTGATTTTTAAATTCTTCTTTTACACCATCCCAGTGAAGTTCTACATCATGATTACCTTTAATAATAGAAAGAGTATTACCTTTACTAAGAAATCTATATAATGCTTTGAAGAAAGTTCTATGTCCTTCAGCAATAACTCTCATTTTTAATATTGATTTTTCTTCATTAGTTCCTAACCCAAATTCTTTTTCAGATTCTCTCAGTTTAAATACTTTATCATCTATTTTGAGCTCATAATGTTTGTTCTTTTTTGTTGGCTTATTTTTATCTGTAATAATAACTTGAAGAAAGTCAAAAAAATCCCCATTTATGATAAGATTCCAGGATTTATCTTTTTGAGCTATCAAATAATCAATAAATTTAGAAAATTCATTATCAAAAAAGAAATCTTCATTCCGTGAGATTTTGCCAGTTTCTTTGTCAATACCTTCACTTAAATGAAGATCGCTAATGACAATAGTATCTCTTTCCATGCTTTTACTTTCTATTATTAAATGTTAGATTCAGTGATTATATAATTTAATAACTCTTCTTTTAATATAAATTCCTTTTTGTTTTTAATTTTGTTCTTGATTTCTATTTCTTTTGTTTTTAGGATTTGATTACCTATTATTCCAATTAACGGAATCCCTATTAAATCAGCATCATTGAATTTTATGCCGGCACTTATTTCCCTATCGTCATATAAAACTTCAATGTTATTTTTTAATAGGTATTGGTATAGCTCTTCTGCTATTTGTTTTAATTTTTCTTTGTGAGAATTTATTAAAATCATATGAAATTTAAATGGAGAAATCTGTATTGGCCAGGTTATTTGATTCTTATAGTGTTTTTGTTCAATTGCTGCTGACAACAATCTTGTCACTCCAAAGCCATAACATCCCATAATAAATGGTTTCTGATTTCCCTCTTTGTTCAGAAAATAAGCTTGCATTGAATCACTATATTTTGTTCCAAGTTGAAATGTATGTCCAACTTCTATTGCTTTACTTTTGATTAAATCTGATTGGCAATTAGGACATTTATCTTCTACTTTTATAGGTGCTAAATCTTTCTTTACAGCGAAATCACAGTTTGTGCAGTAAAATATTTCCTCTTCACCTATTTCTGCTAATATCATAAATTCATGGTTCACTTTTCCACCAATAATCCCACTTTCTGCTTCAACTATTCTGTAATCAAGTCCACATCTTTCAATAATATTAGAATAAGCATTTTTCATATCTTGATATGTAATTTCTAAATCCTTCCAGGTAGCATGAAAACTATAAGCATCTTTCATAATGAACTCTCTTCCTCTTAAAAGACCAAAACGGGGTCTTATTTCATCTCTGAATTTCACCTGTATCTGATATAGGTTTATTGGTAGTTGTTTATAAGAATGGACTTCTTTTCTTATTAGTTCTGTTATTAATTCTTCATGAGTAGGACCTAAACACATCTCTCTTCCAAGTCTATCTTCAAGCCTCATTAGCTCAAGACCATATTCAGACCATCTTCCTGTTTCTTGCCATAATTCTGCAGGTTGAATTACAGGCATTAAAATTTCTTGTGCTCCTATTTTATCCATTTCATCTCTTATTATCTCTTCAATTCTTTTAATTATTCTGTAACCAAATGGCAATATATTATACACTCCACGAGAAACTTGACGAATTAATCCCGCTCTTATAGATAAAATATGACTTGGAACTTTAGCATCTGATGGTACTTTTCGAGTTGTTGGTAGAAAATATTTTGATAATCTCAATTTTTACCTTTCTTTTTTTTAATTAGATCCGTTAATATAAAAGATTTTTTAATTAGAATTTAATATTTTGTTGAATTTAGGTTTTTTAAGAGATTTGTGGCATGGTTTCGAAGACATTTCAGTCGAGAAACTATGACCAAATCTCTAAATATCTTTAATGATAATTAATATTATTATTTTTATAATTAGAGATAATTATGAGTATTCAAATAATATATATCAATAATTTAAAATTTCTCTATTTCAAGCATCAGTGAATCAAGTAGGTCTTCTTCAGAGAGCTTCTTTATTATTTCTCCTTTTTTAAAGAGTACCCCTCCACCCTTTCCTGCTGCTATACCTATATCAGCTTGTCTTGCTTCTCCAGGTCCATTTACTACACATCCCATTATAGCAACCTTTAAATATTTTTTGATATCTTTTGTTCTTTCCTTAAATTCATTTACCAATTTTATTAAATCAATTTCACATCGAGCACAAGTTGGGCATGATATTATATCAATTCCTTCTTTTAGAAATTCTAATGTTTTAAGTATATTTTTTCCAACGATTACCTCTTCAACTGGACTTGCAGTAAGAGAAACTCTTATTGTATCCCCAATATCATCCAAAAGTAAGCTTCCTATTGCTATAGAAGATTTAATTGTTCCAGTTTCTGGTGGACCTGATTCTGTTACTCCTATATGTAGAGGATAATCAGTTAATTTTGAAAGCTTGCGATAAGTTAAAACTGTATCTGTTACACTTGATGCTTTTGCTGATATTTTAATTTGACTAAAATCACACTTTTCAAGAATATGTACTGTTTCCAATGTACTTGCTACCAATGAATCAACAATATTACCTTGAAATTTATCTAATGTTTCTTTCTTTACTGAACCAACATTAACTCCCACCCTTATTGGGATATTTGCTTTTTTAGATGCATTAGCTATTTTAATTATTCTTTCTTTCCCTCCTATATTTCCTGGATTTATCCTGATGCAATCAGCTCCAGCTAAAATAGCTCCTATTGCAAGCTCATAATTAAAATGAATATCCGCAACTATTGGAATTGGTGATAATTTTTTTATTTTCTCAAAGGCTTTTAGAGAATTTTCATCAGGAATTGATATTCTTATTATGTCACATCCTACTTCAGCTGCTTCCTTTATCTGATTGATTGTAGCTTTTATATCTGTGGTTTTTGTTTTTGTCATTGTTTGAACTGAGATTAGTGCACCTTTCCCTATTGGTATATCGCCAACATTTATTCTTCTTGTGTAAATAGCCATCTTTAATCAAAAATCCTTTTTAAAAGATGAATAATATGAATCTAATTTAATTAAGATATGAATTGGATTATTTTAGGTTGAATATATCTATTGGGTTAAATATATCAAGATAAAAAGCAAATATAATCATTGCTATCATAATTATCATACCAATATTAGTAACCGCTATTATAACCTTCGGATTTACCTTTTTACCTCTTATTTTTTCAATAATCATAAATAATATATGACCTCCATCAAGTGGGAGTATTGGAAGAAGATTTCCAATAGCAATTATAATTGATATATTTCCGAGTAGATTTAAAAAACTCTGAATTCCGTAGGTTATATCTGTTTGAGCCATTATTCTAACTGCCCCAATTGGGCTGAGTGGTCGAGCATATTCAATTGGGATTTTTCCCGTTATTAGCATTAGAATGGCTTCAAAGAAAAAATATGAAATCTTAATTACTGATTCTATCGCCATCATTAAAGCCTCAAAAAAAGGAACTCTTCTTTTCTCTACAACTGGTGCTATTCCTAAAAATCCTATACCTTCTCTTTCAGATAAAGTTGGATATAATTTAATAACTTTTTCATCTCTTTCAACTTGAAATTCAACTTTATCTTCGGGATGTTTATGAATTATTTCAGTTATATCATCCCATTTTGATATTTCCATTCCATCTATTTTTATAATTTTATCTCCCGCTAAAAATCCTGCTTTTTGAGCAGGTGTATCAATTACAACCTCTTCTATTTGAGTGGTTCCAAAGTATATTCCCATGCTTATTGTTATTACCAAAAGCAAAATAGCTGTTATGTAGTTTAAAAGTGGACCAGCAATAACTGTTAAAAATCTCTGTTTTAAGGGTTTAAATTGAAATGCAACCTCCCTTTTTTCTATGGGTATATCTTCGAGTGGATCCTGACCAAGAAATTTTACATAACCTCCAACGGGAATGCTACATATTGCATATATGGTATCTTTTATTTTTGTTTTGAATAATTTTGGACCAAAGCCAATAGCTGCTTCTATTACCTCAATATTACTGAGTTTTCCAACAATGAAATGACCAAACTCATGAACCATTATTATTAAAGAAAATGCTATTATTGCTTTTATATAACTTAAAAATGCTGAATTCATCTTATTAATTATCCTATTTTATATAAATTTTTAATATTTTACAGTTCAGATTATTTTTTATTTTTTATATATTTTATCAATAATTTGATTTGTTTTATCTTTTGCCCAGTTTATTGCTTGAAAATATGCCTCTAAATGAGGATCTGTACAACCCTCAAATTTATTCATCACTTTTTCAATAATCTTTGTAATATCTGTAAATTTTATTTTTCCCTCTAAAAAAGCTTCAACTGCTATTTCATCTGCAATTGCCATAACAGTTGGATATTTCTTTTTTAACTCCAAGGCAAAATAAGTAAGCTTTAATGCAGGAAATGCTTTTATATCTGGTTCAAAAAAAGTAAGCTTTCCCAATTGAGCTAAATTGAGCTCTTCTACTCGAGATTTAAACATCTCAGGATATGTTAGTGCATACTGTATTGGAATTTTCATATTTGTTGGACCAAGTTGGGCAATTATTGAGCTATCTTTAAATTGAACCATAGAATGAACTATTGCTTCGGGATGAATTATAACTTTTATTTTGTGTGGTTCCATATTAAATAAGTAGTGAGCTTCAATTACCTCAAACCCTTTGTTCATTAAAGTTGCTGAATCAACTGATATTTTCTTACCCATCTTCCACCTTGGATGAGAAATTGCTTGCTCTACCGTAACCTCTCCAAGTTCATCAGGTTTATTTCTAAAAAATGGACCCCCTGAGGCAGTAAGAATTATTTTATCTATATCTTCTTTTTTTCTTCCAATAAAACATTGAAATATTGCACTATGTTCACTATCTACAGGAATTATTTTCGCACCTTTAATCTTTTTTATACCCATAACAAGATCACCAGCTAACACTATACTTTCCTTATTTGCAAGTGCTATATCTATTCCCATCTCCAAAGACAATATTGTTGGCACAAGTCCACCAAATCCAATAATTGCATTTAAAACTAAATCAATAGGAACTTCTAAAAACAGTTTCTTAACTCCTTCTTCTTCAGAAAATATTTTAATTTTATTTAACTTTTCAGTTATTTTCTTAGGTAGTTCTTTTAAATTAGTCCTCAGTTTTTCTGCACTTTTTCTATCAGTTACCCATACTGCTTCAGGATTAAATTTCAATATTTGATTCTCTAATTCTTGGATGTTTCTGTTTGCAGATAGTGCAACTACTTCTATCTCATCTTTTAGATTTTCTACAACTTCTACAGCCTGTTTTCCTACTGAGCCTGTAGAACCCAATATTGCCACTCTTTTTTTTACTTTTAATTTTTCCTTCTTATTATCTCTTATTTCTATTGAAACCATAATATTCAGCCATTTTATAGTTAATATTATTATAAATATTTATCAATGAATCATTATATATATTGCTAACAAGTTACATTAACACATTTAATATTTTATTCTTTGAAAACTTAGTATTATTTTTGAAAAGTTAATATTAATTTGTCATTGCGAGTTAGGTCCTGGTTGTCATTGCGAGCGTATGCGAAGCAATCTCACTCAGGATAAACTGCGCAATCTCACTCAGGATAAACTCCGCAATCCCTATAGGGATAAACTGTGCAATCTCATATTAATTAAGTTTAATAGTATATCTTATATGAGATTGCAAAGCCTGTTCTGAGTGAAACGAAGAATCTACTAACGCTCCTCGCAATGACAATGTGTATATTCATATACAAAAATAACAAGGTTTATATTATTTACATCAAAGATTGATAAATACTCTTACTACATTTTTAATACATTATATTAATTTTTAAAAGAGCAAACTGTAAACTTATATTGTTAATAGTACAACTAATATATTGAATTTAAAGTAACTTTAATAAAAATTGGTTTATAATTTAAAATATTTATAAATTATAGTTTGATAGAAAATAAAAGGGGAAAGAAAGATGGAATTCAAAATTTATGGGAAAATTTTAGAAAAGGAAACAGGGAAAGGAATACCAAACTTAATAGTCAAAGCTGTTGATAAGGATTTATTATATGATGACATATTGGGTGAAGTAACCACTGATGAGAATGGCAATTTTGAAATTAAATATAACAAGGAAGATTTCACGGGACTTTTACTTGATAAAGAACCAGATATTTATCTAAATATTAGAAATGCAAATGGAGATGTGATTTATACAACTGAGACAAAAGTAGTGTATGACGCTCTTGAGGAAGAAGAATTTATTATAAGAATTTCTAAAAGTTTAATTAAAGGAAAAAAAGAAGATTGATCTATACTAAGAGAAGTAAACCAACCAATAAAGCAAATAATATATTTTAAATAATATATTAAGAATAAATTTAATAATTTGTATGGGAGGAAATTTGAAAGACTTAATTGAAGTGAGATGGCATGGCAGGGGAGGTCAAGGGGCAGTTACTGTTTCAAAAATGTTAGCTGAATCAGCTTTGGGTGAAGGTTATCATGTTCAAGCATTTCCAGAATATGGAGCAGAAAGAATGGGGGCTCCAGTTCAGGCTTTTACCAGGATAAGCAAAGAACCAATAATAATTCATTCACATGTTGAAAATCCAAAAATTGTATTGGTGTTAGATCCTTCATTAATTGAAAGTATTGACATTTTAGAGGGACTTGATCCAGACGGAACTATTATTATAAATTCAACGCAATCTCCAAAAGAAATAAGAAAGACATTGGATGTTGGGGAAAGAAAGGTCTTCACTATAGATGCAAATACTATTTCTTTGGAAGAGTTGGGTAGAGTTATTCCTAATACACCTTTACTTGGAGCCTTTTCTAAGGCATCTGTACTTATTAGTCTTAAAAATATGGAAAAGGCAGTAAAAAAGCAGCTTTCAAAAAAATTCCCCGCCTCTATTGTAGATGCTAATATAGAAGCCCTAAGAAGGGGATACGAAGAAGTAATGGGAGATTAACTCCTACTAATTGTCATTTTTTAATTTCAATATAAATTTGTTATTCCGAGCTACCAAAGGTGGCGAAGAACCTTATAACGAATAGTTATAGAAAGAACAAGATCAAAATTATAAAAGCAATCTTTAAAGGTTGCTTTATTTTTTTAATAATAATAAAAAATTTCTTGCAATTTTAATAATTTATGCTATAATTAATTGAAAATGAAAACCATTATCATTTAGGAGACTGTATTTTGGGAAGAGGACCAAGAGGGTGTCATGCAAGATTTAGAAATTTTGGCTACAAGATGACACAACCGAGAGAGATTATATTAGATGTTTTTAGTAAAGCTAAAAAACATTTAAGTGCTGAAGACATATATATGGAAGTATATAAAATATATCCAGGGATTGGTTTAACAACGATTTATCGCACTCTTGATATTTTAATCAATATGGGGATGATCAGTAGACATGATTTTGGTGATGGACGAAGAAGATATGAGCTAATTGGTGATCTAAAAAGTGAACACCATCATCATTTAGTTTGTTTGAGTTGTGGAAAAATAATTGATTATAGTGATTTCATAGATGAAGAAATAAAACTATTCGATAAGCTTGAAAAGGTTTTATCAGAAAAACACAATTTTGAGATTAAATACCATCAGGTAGGTTTTTATGGTCTATGTGATAAATGTAAGTCAACTAAATTATCTTAAATTTTAATGATTTAAATAGAAAACTTATTTTATATTAAAAAAGGAGGTGAAATTATGCCAAGAGGAGATAGAACAGGACCTAGGGGGTTTGGACCAACGACAGGAAGAGCTATGGGTTATTGTGCTGGATATTCTGTACCAGGATATGCTAATCCAATAGGCGGAGGTTATGGTTTTGGAAGAGGATTCGGTATGGGTAGAGGATATGGAGGTCGGGGCGGAGGATTTGGATTCAGGCACAGGTACTATGCTACAGGATTACCATACTGGGCAAGATCCAGACCAGGATGGGAGTATCCCCCAGTACCTTACCCACAAGAAGTTTATCCCTATGAAGGTGCATTGAACCCTGAGCAGGAAATGGGTGCGCTCAAAGAACAGTCTAAAGATATAAAAAACATACTTAAGGATATAGAAAAAAGAATGGAATCCCTGAAATCCAAACTTGAAAAGGAAAAAAAGTAGATATATAGAATGATGGGTAAACAGATTATTTTCTGTTTACCCTAAAATCTTTATAAAGGAGAAAGATTTGAAAATAGCTATTTCGACAGATGAGGGCAATTTTGTATCCCCTCATTTTGGAAGATGTCCCTATTTTACAATTATTGAAATTGAGGATGAAAAAATTCTAAGTAAAGAGGTAATAAAAAATCCAGGTCACCAACCAGCATTTCTTCCCCAGTTTTTATCGGAAATAGGGGTGAGTTGTATTATAGCTGGAGGTATGGGGCGTAGAGCTCAAGGATTGTTTGCAGAAAAAGACATAGAAATAATGATTGGAGTAAATGGTGAAATAGACGAAGTAGTTTCAAGGATTGTCAGTGGAAAATTAGAATCAGGTGAAAGTACTTGTGTCCCGGGTTCTGGTAGAGGATATGGGATTGAAAAATCTATATGTGACCATGATGAACATAATCATGAAAATAATCATAAGAAATAATATACACCATACTTTAGATAAGCAAGGATTTTCTTTTAGAAAGTTAGACTATAAAGATGCTTATCATAAACAATATAATCTCTTAGACTCATAAACATAATAATAGGAAATAATTAAGAATTTTATAGAAAGGAATCGTTATGAAAATATGTATTACTTCTCAAGGTTCAGATCTGAAGTCAGAAGTCGATTCAAGATTTGGAAGATGTGCTTACTTCATAATCATTGATCCAGAAACTATGGATTTTGAAGCTATAGAAAATTCAAGCATTCATGCAACAGGAGGCGCAGGAATACAATCAGCTCAATTTGTTGTTAATAAAGGAGTTAATGCTGTTATAACTGGTAATTGTGGTCCTAATGCTTTTTATACACTTAAGTCTGCAAACATTGATGTAATAACAGGTGCAAAGGGAACGGTTAAGGAAATATTGGAAAAATATAAAGATGGTTCTCTTAAGTCCGATTCTGGACCGAGTGTTTCACCAAAATTTGGATTCTAATAGATTTTAATTAAATTTTAAAAAATGGATGGAGGTTTTAATTTTGCCAAATAGAAGAAACCCATTAAATAGAGGACAAAGCTTCAATACAGGAAAAGGAGCAGGTAGCGGAGCAGGATTAGGTGGAGGAGGTGGTTCAGGTAGAGGTAGAGGTAGGGGGCGTATGGGAGGAACAAGACCAGGCGCAGGACCAGCGGGATTCTGTGTTTGTC
>JGI24025J20009_10001647_pt1 | contig 16725 bp, 13 predicted proteins | sample Cruoilmetagenom3_FD_20009 | JGI IMG/M metagenome (IMG submission 20009) | reverse complement strand
ACAACAGCTTCAAGCTGACATCCTGGCGACCTGACGAATTATGTCGCGCCCCCGTCGTCGCACGTCACCCAGCAGGACATTGTAGTGCTACTTTGTCGACCATACGACACGATAGCGATGTCTCTCGGGCATCTAAGGATGCCCTGCTGACCAACGGATAGAAGACGCAGTGTTTGCCGGTGTCACATTCCATATCCCCCCCCCCAAACCTGCAGCGGTCGGGCCAGATACACGCAGTTCATGACACTCCCCCTGTTCCCCTGAAAAACTGACCCGAACTCCTGAAGCTTTTCAAGATTTGTGAAAACCCGCCCAACCAAAGGGAGGGCAGACCAAGCCGATCAGAAAACCCGATGAGATGTGATCGGTTATCTGTCCCATTTGTCAATCACAGGGCATTTTATGCGCACCGCCTCGGCGCAAAGATGAATCATCCCCAAACGAGGCTTTGAACCGTCGGAAATGCTTTGTTACCCCAAACAAGCTCTCGGGGCCCCGCCTGAATCTCCAGTTACTGGACCCCGGCAATTACCGCAGCTGCTGCCTCGACTGCGCCGCCCCCGTGTGGGATATCAAGCGCAGTCAATCCGGCCTCAATCCCGCCCAGCAGGCCAAGAATCATCTGCCCATTTACGTGCCCCATGTGGCCCAGCCGAAAATATCCGTGCCAGGCCGGATCGTCCGGTGCCGCCATCCCCAGCGGTATACCCAGTGTCAGGCCCAGATGCCGCTCGGTCCAGTCGCGCAGGGCAGTGCCATGCGGTGCACCGATATTCAGCGCGGTAACAGCATGCGACCGGTGCGCGGCCTCGGCGACATTCAAAGCCAATGGGCCACCCTGCCCCCAGAACTCGCAGGCGGTCCAAATTGTCCGAGCCAGCCGTTGATGCCGGGCCCAGACGTGATCCATGCCTTCGTCCAGAATCATATCCAGCGCGGTGCGCAACCCATACAAATGATGCGTGGGCGCGGTGCCGCCAAAATACTGATAATAATGCTCGGGTGCGGCCCTGGGCACCCAGTCCCAATAGCGGCTGACCCGGGGCATAGCCGCGCGCACCGCTGCCGCCTTTTCGTTGAAGAATACGAACCCCAAACCGGGCGGCACCATCAGCCCCTTTTGACTGGCCGCCACCGTCACATCGGCCCCCCAAAGGTCCATCTCAAACACATCACAGGCCAGCGACGCGATACAATCCACCATCAACAACGCCGGGTGTCCGGCCGCATCCACCGCTCGACGCAGCGCGGCAATATCGTTGCGGATCGAACTGGAGGTATCCACATGCACCGCCAGGATCGCTTTGATCTCGTGGCCCTTGTCGGCCAGCAGCGCCTCAGTGATCCGCCCCATATCCATCGGGGCCGCGCTGCCAAAGTTAATCACCTCCACCTCGGCCCCCACCCCTGTGGCCATCTCGCCCCAGCCAATGCCAAAGCTGCCACAGGCAGGCACCAATACCCTGTCGCCCGGGGCAATCACGTTGGACAGCGCCGCCTCCCAGGCGCCATGGCCGTTGCACATATAGATCGCCACCTGTTGATCGGTGCGCGCCACCCGCTTCAGATCGGGAATGATCGAGTGGGTCATCTCAACCAGCTCACCGGCATAGATATTGGGCGAAGCCCGGTGCATCGCCCGCAGCACCGCATCGGGTACCACAGACGGGCCTGGAATCGCCAGATATTCGCGCCCTTGCGCCAAAGTCAGTTGGTTGCTCATATGTTCACCCGCCTCATTTGGTACCCACACTAGCCCCGGTGCTGACAGCGTCAATCGACCTGTTCCCTCCCCGGCGCAACGCTGCGACAAAACCGACGCCCATATCGCTTTTTCTTGTTAAAAATACTCAAATCCCCAACCCTGGCCGTCAACACCCACCGCAGACAGATACGCTTCTGCCGCATCCAAGCACAATATTCTGACCCAAACATCAGATCCTTCCCGCCCCACACACCACCTGCCCCGCAGCTTGGCTTGCGCCGGACCCCAAGTCTGATTAAATGGCGCGGGCATGACCCTTTTCCAAACCCAACCGCAGACAACCCTGCCATGAACACGCCACCAAAATCCTCATCCGAATTGATGGGCTGGCTGTGGCGTGGATATCTGCGCCATCATATCCCCCTGTTAGGCATCGCCATGGTGTTCATGCTGCTCGAAGGCAGCATGGTTGGNGCGGTCAGCTATATGATGCAACCGATGTTCGACCAGGTGTTTGTGGCCGGCAATTCCAGCGCCCTGGGCTGGGTCAGCGTCACTTTTCTGGTGATCTTCTGCGTGCGCGGTGCGGCGGGNGTGNTGCAAAAAGTACTGCTGACCCGGATTTCCCAACTGACGGCGGCGCATCTGCGCACCGACCTGCTGGCCCGGCTGATCCGTCAGGACACAGCGTTCCACCTGATCCACCCGCCCGGCTTCCTGATCCAGCGGGTGCAGATGGACGTGAGTGCGGTCAATGATGTATGGCGCGCGATCATCACCGGTGCCGGGCGCGATGCGATATCGCTGGTGATCCTGATCGGGGTTGCCATCAACGTAGATTGGCGCTGGACGGCCGTCATGCTGATCGGTGTGCCCCTGTCGCTGACACCCATCATCATGGCGCAGCGTTATGTGCGCAAAAAGGCCTCCTTGGCGCGCGATCTGGGCGCCACCCTGGCCACCCGCCTGGACGAAGTGTTTCACGGCATCGTGCCGATCAAGTTGAACAATCTGGAACGCTATCAAACCGACCGCTATGGGGCGCATACCGACCATTTCGTGCGCTCTGAAATCCGCGCGTCCTTTGGCACGGCGGCGATCACCGGGATGATTGATGTGATGGCTGGCATCGGGTTTATGGCCGTGCTGCTGTATGGCGGGTCCGAAATTATTACCGGCGAAAAGACCGTCGGCCAGTTCATGAGCTTTTTCACCGCCATCGGCCTGGCCTTTGACCCGATGCGCCGTCTTGCGGCGGTCAGCGGCACCTGGCAGGTGGCAGCGGCAGCGATGGAGCGGCTCAAAGAGCTGATGGACGCGCCAATCATGCTGACCTCGCCCGCCAAACCGGTGGCCCCGCCCAAGGGCCTGCCGAATATCGCGCTGGAACAGGTCTCGCTGAACTATGGCGATGCTACGGTGCTGACTGGGCTGACCTTGCATGCGGCTGCAGGTAAAACCACCGCACTGGTCGGTGCCTCGGGGGCGGGAAAGTCGACGATTTTCAACCTGCTAACCCGGTTGGTGGATCCGCAAACTGGGACGGTCAAGGTTGGCGGTGTTGACGTTGGCCAGATGGATCTTCCCGATTTGCGCAACCTCTATTCGGTGGTCAGCCAAGAGGCGCTGCTGTTTGACGAAACCTTGCGCGAAAACATCCTGCTGGGGCGCTCGGATGTCAGTGATGAACAACTCAAAGACGTTCTGGATGCGGCCCATGTGTCGGATTTTCTGCCGAACCTGCCCAACGGGCTGGAAACCCTGGTTGGCCCGCGCGGGTCGGCCCTGTCTGGTGGTCAGCGTCAACGAGTGGTGATCGCCCGCGCATTGCTGCGCAATAGGCCGGTGTTGTTGCTGGACGAAGCTACCAGTGCGCTGGATGCGCAATCGGAAAAGGTGGTGCAAAGCGCGCTGGACAAGCTGGCGGGCGGGCGCACAACCATTGTGATTGCGCATCGCCTGTCCACCATCCGCAACGCGGACAAGATCGTGGTGATGGATCGCGGTGCAGTGGTCGATCAAGGCAGCCATGACGAATTGCTGGCGCGCGGTGGCGTTTACGCCGATCTCTACCGATTGCAGTTCCAGGATGGCAAAATGCCGATCGACCTCGAAGGCGCCGAGACGCTGCCCCCTGAGACATCGGAAACCGCCGATCCGCAACCATCATGGCTGCGGCGACTGAAGTCACGTCTGTTTGGCTAGAGCGAAACCAATTTAGTCGCATTCATCACCCCGTAGGGCGCGCATTTTGCGCAGCTTTGTTGGGGCAGGCAAGGTACGCAAATGCGCACCCTACAGGTTGGTTATTGGGTCTGACGGATTGCCTTGTTAAGCGCGCAATACGGCAACAACCCGGTCCAAACGCGCGCTGGCGTCATCTGCCAGGTCTTTCAGGGCGGGTGCGTCCGACATACCACCACCACCCAGCAAATCATTTGCGTCCGGAATACGCACCCGAATAGAATCGCCGGTGTTTTCAACAGTGACATTGCACGGCAGCAACAGGCCAATTTCGGGCGCTGCGGACACTGCATTCAGGGCAAGCTGCGGGTTGCAGGCGCCCAAAATGGTGTATTGAGGGAAATCAACGCCCAGCTTGNCCTTAAACGTATCGTGCATGTCAATCCGTGTGATGATCCCAAACCCCTGTTCGGCCAACGCATCGGACACAGTNGTAATCGCGTCGCCAAAATCCTGGTTCAGCGTAATTTCCTCGTAGCGCATATATCTTCTCCAATGGTGAGTGTGATAATCACATTCCAACATCGCCATATATGACCCCGCGCGCAACCACTGCAAGAGCGGTTGCGCGCAGGTTTGTTCGGTTCTTGATGCGATCAGTTCTTGATAGGCGCCGTCGAGTTGAACTGCGGGATCACGTTGGTCGACGCGGCACTTGGCTCTATCCCGACCCAATTGCTTTCTGCGGTGCTGATATTGCCGGGAATGTCCTCTTCCCAGAATCCGACAACCACTTTGGTGATGTTCAGGTAGAGCTTGTCATCGACGATGCGCCACAGGTTGGGATTGCCCGGCACCTTGCCGCCGCGCGACACGCCATAGGCGCAATGGCCGTCATATTGCGGGGCAAAATGGGCCGGGTCCGACAGGAACGTGTCACGGTTTTCCAGCGTCGAAAAGGCAAAGGTGGCCCCGTTATAATCCGCCGTAATACTGGCCAGCCCAGGAACGCCCTGTGACTGGGCAACGCCAACAGATGTCTGGGGCAGGTTACGATAGGCAACAACATCATATCCGGACACGGCAAATCCGGTGCCATCAATATATTGCTCGCCAGCAAAAGCCGGAAGGGCGGGAAAGGCAAGGCAGAGGGTGGCAGCACAGGCCAGGGCAAATCGTTTCATGTCAGTTCCTTGTTCATGGCAGGCCCGGCAAATGCGCCGGGGGATGCCAATATAATAGACTGCGAAACGCCGCTGCGAAGGGCCGCTCGCACCACTGTGACGCGACACGAGCAGCCGTGATGACTATTGCCTCATTGTTACAAGTCCGGGTTATTGGTGCCGTGACCCAACCGGCGGGGTGCGGCCTTAGACCAGAACCATATCGTCGCCCAGAAGGGCTGTATTCATTAACCCTTCGATCGTCAGGACATTGTCCGCATCAAAGGTCAGGATGGTATTGCCCGCCTGAACCGTTGCGTAATTGGCGATCACGTCCTGTACCGTTTCACCGGGTGCCAGCAAGGTCGTGCTGATTTCAATCGTGTCGACGTCATTCTTGAAGTCCTTGATAACATCAAACCCGGAATTGAAGTCGAACGTATCAGCGCCGATGCCGCCGCGCATCAGGTCATCCCCGGCCCCGCCGCTCAGCCTGTCCAGGCCGCGATTGCCGAACAGCCGGTCGTTCCCTGCACCACTGGACAGCGTGTCATTGCCACGATTGCCGGTCAGCGTGTCGTTACCTTCGTCCGATGACAAACTGTTGTTCTTGTTATCGCCTGTCAGAATAGCGTCTATCGCGCCAGTCATGCCGTATTCTTCGACATTGGTGATCATGCTTTGGTTGACCGTGCTGCTGGCATCGCCGTGCAGACCGGTTTTCATATTGAACCTCATCACCACTTCGTTGGCATCAACGTCGGTAAAAAAGGCAAACAAAGTGTCGCGACCTGCGCCACCGTCGATGGTCTTGGCGCCGTCAAACGAAATTTCCACAAAGTCGTTTCCGTTGCCAGCATCAATACTGGAATCGCCTGCCCCATCAATGATGAAATCAGCGCCGTTACCCGCATCAACCACATCATTCCCTGCGCCCGTGTTAATGAAATCATTGCCAATCCCGCCGAAGATCCGGTCATTTCCGCCACCGCCCTTCAGGCTGTCAGCACCGCCCCCGCCGTATATCAAATCGTTACCGTAGCCGCCTTTGATCTGGTCGGAATCAAGGCCACCAAACAGCCGGTCCCGCCCGATATTTCCTGCCAGGGTATCCGCGCCTGCGGACCCGCGAAAAACGTCATTGCCACGCCCGCCGATCAGCACGTCATCGCCGCCGCCCGTGGTAATGACATCCTGGCCACCAACCTTATCAGCAAACGAAAAGTTCTCGATGCCGGTGAAACTGGTGTCATTCGGGCCGGAAATATCGAAAGTACCGTCATACCCGCCCAATACGTTAAGCATCAGACCCGACAATGTGGTTCCGCCGGAACCAGACGCAAGCGTGAAAATCAAACGATCTTCGGCATCAGTGCCAACAATCGGAGTTGCATCAGGGGCGGTTACAAAAAAATCAGCCATGCTCTCGGTCCTTAATGTAAGGGTTCAGCGCTTTTCAGTGGTGCACTCTAACAAAAAGGCCACCGTGCCATGTTGAGGTGGATCAACATTGGGCGCGAAACCCGACAGAATTAATCCGCTTTGCCAAAGGCCGTAAGCTGCCCGTCGGTTGCTGTCAACGCAGGATCGGCGGAGCGTCGGGGTCGCTGCCCGGCGGGGCTGGGGCGTATGTCTGGGGGGCTGCCGTCTGTGGCAGATCAAAGCGCAATCCGGCGGCCGCCAGTCTGGCCACCACCGGGTCATCTGCCGCGAAAAAGCCGACATCCATCATGCCCGCCTCGATCCCGGTAAAGGTCAGCGCCTCGCCCGCCGCCTTGGCCAGCGCGCTTTGCGCCCGCTCCAGCGCCCCGACAAAGCCCAGCAAATGGCCGCGGCTGCCGCCCTCATAGACCACGCCCACCAGATAGGCCCCCGCGGCCAGCCCGGCTGCGGTGGCCAATTTGGTATCAAGCGCGGCTATCAACGCCTCGGGCAATCCCGCAGGTGCGGTGAATTCAGTGATCCGTGCCTCGATCTGATCGGGGGCCGGGCCCAATGTCTGATGCAGCCACAAAACCGCATCCGCCGGGATCAGGATAGAGGATGGGGCCACCTCCAGGTTCAGGCCGATACCGATGGCCGGATTGTTTGGCTGGCTGTCGGATTGACCGGCCAGCATCTGCGCCAACACCCGTCCCGACAGGGCCGCATAGGGGGCGGGCTGGCCGGTGAACTGCGCCAGACGCTCTTCGCGGTCAAAGGCCAGTACGAACTGGCCATCGGCGACATTGAACATTGCGGGTGAAATTTTGTCCCCTTGTGCCTCTTTGCCAAGCAGCACAAACAATTCCCCATCCGCCAGCCGCTCGTAGAACCGCAATCGCGCGGCATCATCATCCGGCGCGGTCTGCATCGCGGTATGGGCCGCATCAAGGGGGGTTGTGTCAGTCATCCAGAACCTCTTTTACCCGCGCACGCAGCACCGGCAACAGGTCGGTCGCGAACCACGGGTTTTTCTTTAGCCACCCGGTATTGCGCCAGGACGGATGAGGCAAGGCAAACAACTGCGGCGCGTGGTCTCGCCAGCCCGCAACGGTCTGGGTGACCGGGGTTTTAGCGCCCAGATGCCAGCGATGCGCATGTGCCCCGACCAGCACCGTCAACTGAACCTTCCGAAGCTGTGCCATCACCGGGTCCAGCCAGGTCTGGGCACAGATCGCGGGCGGTGGAAGATCGGCCCTGCGCGCGTTATAACCGGGAAAGCAAAAGGCCATTGGCACCACGGCCACGCGGTTTCGATCATAAAACATATCCTTATCCATCCCCAACCAATCGCGCAGCCGGTCACCGGATGGATCGGTAAAGGGCCGCCCCGAGTCATGCACCCGCGCGCCCGGTGCCTGCCCGGCAATCAGGATACGCGCACCGGGCCGGAACCAGACCACTGGGCGCGGCTGGTGCGCGGTATGCGTTGCCGCGAACCGTCCGGCGCAAACCCGACAGGCGCGTATTTGGCTGGTCAGTGCGTCAAAATCATCCATGATGTTCGCTTGGCATCCTGCTCTCTGGAAAGTTGAAATTTATAGGTAATGTCATTTTCGTTTCATCCCAGGAAACAGTCCATCCATTCGGCACGGGCAGAAATCCGCTGTCATACCGCATATTTGGGGACAAATCAGCATTACAGGCCGCCTTGAGGCGTATTGTCGTTGGATATTTGTTTCACAATTCGACATAATGTAGCCAAATTCGGCTTGTAAGCCGTTAACACACCTCTGCTAAAGAGGGGCAGGCAAAACAAGATACAAACCGAAACAAACCCAAAGCCGCACGGGCAGTCCCAATATACGCGATGCTTGAATTTGAAAATGTCAGTAAGTCTTTTTGGACAGGATCCCAGCGCAAGGTGATTCTGGACAAAGTGTCGTTCCGTGTCGAGCTTGGCAATTCGCTGGGCATTCTGGCGCCCAACGGCACTGGCAAGACGACGCTGATCAACATGATGGCCGGGCTGGAAAAACCTGACGAGGGGGAAATCAGACGCGGCTGCAACATCTCGTTCCCGCTGGGTTTCATGGGCGGGGTGGTCAGCAAGGTATCGGCGATGGAGAATTCTCGGTATATCGCCAAGATCTACGGCTTGGATCCCGACTATGTCGAAGCTTATTGCCGCTGGCTGTGCAATCTGGGGGAATATTTTGACCAGCCGCTGGGCACGTATTCATCAGGGATGCGGGCGCGGTTTTCCTTTGCCTTGATGCTGGCGTTGGATTTCGACATTTACCTGATTGACGAAGGCATGCCCGGAACCACCGATGTGGAATTCAACCAGAAAGCCGGCTCGATCCTGCAGGAACGGCTGAAGACCACCACGATCGTCATCGTCTCGCACCAGGCTGCCACGCTTGAGAAATTCGCGCGGTCGGCGGCGGTTCTTGTGGACGGGAAATTGCACATGTTTGACACCTTGGAAGAAGCGAAACAGCTGTATGACTACGAAACCCAAGGCTAAAAAATTCCGCATCCGGCGCTCAACTGCGGCGACCGATGCCGGAGCAGCCGTGGCACGCCCCATTGCCAGGCCGCGATCCGATCAGGGCGACGGGCAACCGGCGGCCGTCCAGCCGCGCCCTGTGGCGCAACCGGGATTGGCCCAGCCACAGCGGGTGCAGGCACATTCCGGCGCAACGCCGCCGCGCCCCGCATCCGCCAGTGGCGCCGCCACAGGGACAGCCGGGGCCACAAGTGCCCAGGCCGCCGTAAAGCGTGCCGTACAGGGCGAAGTGTCTTCAGCACGTGAAACCACAGCGGAAACCGACATTGACGCCATTCGGCGCGAAGGGCTGACAGGCCGTCAGCTGCGCATGGCCCGCCGGGTTGCCCAAAAGCATAACCTGCCCGCCACATCCGATTTCGACGCGGTGCGCCTGCTGCGCAAGAACGGCATTGATCCTTTCCAACGGTCCAACATGCTGGAACTTGTGGTTCCACAAGGTGGCGGTGCAGCACATGAAGGTGGCGCGCCGGACGCTTTCAGCGGCGCACAGGCGGGCGCGAATACCAACAAGGTGCAATTGCCGCAAACCGTCCCGACCCACAAACAGACCCTGCCATCAACCGAGATGAGCCCTACAGAACGGCGCAACCGCGAAATCAGTGAAATTCAGCGCGATATAATGCTGCGCCGACGGCGCAAGCTTATCCTGCTGCTGACCCGGCTGTCGTTTTTCGTGGCGCTGCCCAGTTTTATCGTTGGCTGGTATTTCTACTTTGTGGCGACACCGATGTATTCGGCCAAGGCCGAATTCCTGATCCTGCAAGCAGACAATATGGGGGGCAGCGGATTGGGGGGGCTGCTGACCGGCACCCAGTTTGCCACAAGCCAGGACAGCATTGCCGTGCAATCCTACCTGCAATCCAAGGATGCGATGTTGCGACTGGATCGCGACGTCGGGTTCAAGTCGCATTTCTCCCAAAGCTGGATCGACCCCATCCAGCGCCTGTCGGAAAACCCGACCAACGAAGAGGCCTATACGACCTATTCCAAGAACGTCAAAATCGGTTACGATCCAACCGAAGGCGTGATCCGCATGGAAGTTGTTGCCGCTGACCCGAAAGTCAGCGCCGATTTTTCTACCAACCTGATCTCTTATGCCGAGGAGCGGGTGAACAACCTGTCCCAGCAAAAACGCGGCGACCAGATGCAGGACGCGATGCAAGGGTTCGAAAACGCCCAGCTTGAGCGACGCAAAGCACAAGAAGCGCTGGTAAGTTTACAGCAGAAAGGCTCCATTCTGGACCCCGAAGGGGTGATCACCGGACTGCGCGCCCAGATCAACAATGTCGAGCTGCAACTGCAGGAAAAGCAATTACAATTGGCAGCGTTGCAGGATAATGCACGCCCCAATCAGGCCAAGGTTGATGGCGTCCTTGGTGATATTCGGCGGCTGAACGACCTGCTGGCCAGGTTGAACGCCCGGATGATCGACGCCTCGAAAGGCGAAAACTCGCTGGCGCAACTGACGGTGAATATTCAGATGGCGCAGGCCGATCTGGCCACCCGTGACATGATGCTGCAATCGGCCTTGCAACAGGTTGAACAGACAAGGATGGAAGCAAACCGCCAGGTGCGCTATCTGACCACCTCGGTCAAACCGGTGCCCAGCCAAGAGGCCAGCTATCCACGCAAGTTCGAAAACACGATCCTTGGGTTTTTGATTTTCTCGGGCATCTACCTGATGATATCGCTGACAGCATCCATCCTGAGGGAACAGGTAACATCATAGACATGAAACAGGTAAACGTCGCCGGTCTGAGCATCGGCAATAATCGCCCGCTGACCATAATCGCTGGCCCTTGCCAGCTGGAAAGCGCGGATCACGCGCAGATGATTGCCGGGCGCATGAAAGAGGCCTGCGATGCAGCGGGCGCGCAATATGTGTTCAAGGCGTCCTATGACAAGGCCAACCGCACCAGCCTTGCGGGCAAACGCGGCTTGGGCATCGACGAGGGGCTGAAGATTCTGTCCGATCTGGGCAAAACCATTGGCGTGCCTGTGCTAACGGATGTCCACAGCGAGGCACAATGCGCCCCGGCGGCTGACGCCGTGGACATCCTGCAAATCCCCGCCTTTCTGTGCCGCCAGACCGATATGCTGTTGGCGGCGGGCCAGACCGGCGCGGCGATCAACGTCAAAAAGGGGCAGTTTCTGGCCCCCTGGGAAATGCCCAATATCGTCGCCAAAATCGAAAGCACCGGCAATACCCGCATCCTGCTGACCGAGCGCGGCACCACATTTGGCTATAATACTCTGGTAGTCGACATGCGGTCCTTGCCGCAGATGGCTACCACCGGATACCCGGTGGTGATGGACGCCACCCATTCGGTGCAACAACCGGGCGGTCAGGGCGGGTCTTCGGGCGGGCAACGCGAATTTGCCCCCGTGATGGCCCGCGCCGCTGTGGCCATCGGGGTGGCGGCCGTGTTCATGGAAACCCATCAGGATCCAGATAACGCCCCCTGTGACGGCCCCAACATGATCTATCTCGACCAGATGCCTGCGCTGATAAAAACGTTGATGGCGCTGGACGGGATTGCTAAGGCGCAACCAATTCAAATCTGACTTCATCATACGAGTATTTCTTATGACCAAACCAGCCGACACGGTAACCCCCAACACCTGGGCATTTCTGCGCGATGCGATGATCACCCCCACCGGCTTTCGCGAATATGACGCGCGCTGGAAATACCCGGACGAGATTAACCTGCCCGGCATCACCGCCCTGGGACTGGGGCTGGGCACGCAGATGCACAAGCGCGGGATTGATCCGGTGATTGCCGTGGCCAATGATTACCGCGACTATTCGCTGTCGATCAAAAACGCACTGATGCTGGGGCTGATGCAGGCGGGCATTGCTGTCAAGGATATCGGCCCGGCAGTGTCGCCCATGGCTTATTTCGCCCAGTTTCATCTGGATGTGCCCGCAGTGGCGATGGTTACCGCCAGCCACAACCCCAACGGCTGGACCGGGGTCAAGATGGGGTTTGAGCGCCCGCTGACCCATGGCCCCGACGAAATGAACGAGCTGCGCGAGATCGTTCTGAACGGCTTGGGCGAAGCCCGGCCTGGCGGCAGCTATGAATTTATCGATGGCGTAAAGGAGGCCTATCTGGACGATCTGGTGGGCGATTTCAAAATGTCACGCCCACTGAAAGTGGTCTGTGCCACCGGCAACGGCACCGCCTCCGCCTTTGCCCCCGAACTGTTCGACCGCATCGGGGTCGAAGTTGTGCCCAGCCATAACAGGCTGGATTACACGTTTCCGCATTACAACCCAAACCCCGAAGCGCTGGAAATGCTGCATGATATGGCCGACAGCGTGCGCACCTCGGGCGCTGATTTCGCGCTGGGATTTGACGGCGATGGCGACCGCTGTGGCGTGGTCGATGACGAGGGCGAAGAGATTTTTGCCGATAAGGTCGGCGTCATCATGGCCCGCGATCTGGCGATCCTGTACCCGGGGTCGACCTTTGTGGCCGATGTCAAATCCACCGGGCTGTTCGCCAGCGACCCCGAGCTGAAAAAGCACGGGATCAAGGCCGATTACTGGAAAACCGGACATTCGCACATGAAACGCCGGGTCAAGGAAATTGGCGCGCTGGCAGGGTTTGAAAAATCCGGCCACTACTTTCTGGCCGAACCGATTGGCCGGGGCTATGATTGCGGCATGCGCGTCGCGGTGGAAATCTGCAAGCTGATGGACCGCAACCCGGACAAATCCATGTCTGATCTGCGCAAAGCCCTGCCAAAAACCTTTGCCACCCCCACCATGTCGCCCTATTGCGCCGATACCGAGAAATACGCCGTGCTGGACCGGTTGGTGCAAAAACTGGTGCAGCGCGCCGACGACGGCGGCAGCATCGCCGGGCGCAAAATCGCCCAGATTGTCACCGTCAACGGCGCCCGGGTGATCTTGGAAAATGGTGCCTGGGGGCTGGTGCGCGCGTCGTCCAATACCCCCAATCTGGTGGTGGTCTGCGAAAGCCCGGAAAGCGACGCAGAAATGCGCGCGATCTTTGCCGATATCGACGCGGTGATCCGCACCGAACCGCTGGTTGGCGAGTACGACCAAACCATCTGATCCCAGATTGCCTCCGGCTTTTTCTTGTTAAAAATACTCCCGCCGGAGGCATCCCACTCTAACCACCCCACGCCCCCCCACCAAACCGGGGCTTTGCCCTGCCCCGCGCCTGCTCTATACGGCGAGGATGAGCACAAACCCGCCAAACCTGCGCCCCGATCTCGCCCCCCAGGCCCGCCTGACGGACAGCCCCCGCAGCGGCCAGCCGACCATCGGCATGGTCAGCCTTGGTTGCCCCAAAGCGCTGGTGGATAGCGAACGNATCCTGACCCGGCTGCGCGCCGAGGGCTATGGCATCTCGCCCGATTACACCGGGGCGGACGCGGTCATCGTCAACACCTGCGGCTTTCTCGACAGCGCCAAGGCGGAATCGCTGGATGCCATTGGCGAGGCGCTGACAGAAAACGGCAAGGTGATTGTCACCGGCTGCCTGGGGGCCGAACCTGACTATATCCGGGAACACCACCCACGCATTCTCGCCGTCACTGGCCCGCATCAATACGAACAGGTGCTGGATGCGGTGCATGCCGCCGTCCCCCCCGACCCGGACCCGTTTATCGACCTGCTGCCCGCCACCGGCGTGCAACTGACGCCGCGCCATTACAGCTATCTCAAGGTTTCCGAGGGCTGCAATCACCGCTGCAAATTCTGCATCATCCCCGATATGCGCGGGCGGCTGGCGTCGCGCCCGGCCCATGCCATCCTGCGCGAGGCCGAAAAACTGGTGCAGGCCGGGGTGCGGGAATTGCTGGTGATCTCGCAGGATACCAGCGCCTATGGCATGGACCGCAAATTCGACGTCAACCCCTGGAAAGACCGCGAGCTGCGCAGCCACATCACCGATCTGGCGCGCGAGTTGGGGCAATTGGGCGCCTGGGTGCGCCTGCACTACGTCTACCCCTACCCGTTTGTGCGCGAGCTGATCCCGCTGATGGCCGACCCGGCTAATGGCGTGCTGCCCTATCTGGATATCCCGTTTCAGCACGCGCATCCCGATGTGCTGAAACGCATGGCGCGCCCGGCGGCGGGGGCAAAAACCCTGGACGAAATCGCCGCGTGGCGCAGCGTTTGCCCGGATATCACCCTACGCTCGACCTTTATCGTCGGCTATCCGGGTGAGACCGAGGCAGAGTTCCAGACCCTGCTGGATTGGCTGGATGAGGCGCAACTGGATCGGGTCGGCTGTTTTCAATACGAAAACGTCGCCGGGGCCCGGTCAAACGCCCTGCCCGATCATGTGGCGGATGCGGTCAAACAGGACCGCTGGGACCGGTTCATGGCCAAGGCGCAAGGTATATCTGAGGCGAAACTGGCCGCCAAAGTGGGCCAGATATTGCAAGTGATCGTGGATGATGTGGACGAAGACGCCGCCACCTGCCGCACGATGGCGGATGCCCCCGAGATTGACGGGAACCTGTTTATTGACGAAGGGTTCGAGGGGTTGAAGGCTGGGGATATCGTGACGGTCGAGGTGGATGAGGCGGGCGAGTATGATTTGTGGGGAACCATCGCGAAGCCCTATACTGGCAATTAGTGTGCAATGGGTCAGATGTGATCTGGCGATCGGCCGCTTTTCCATCGACATCTGTCAGGCCCGGTTCAGTTCACGACCTTTTCCTTATAGATTTCCTTGCCTTCCACTGCCTGGCAGTTGATTGTGAAGCATTCAATGAGAAGAGGCCGGGCCCGCAAAGGTTCCGGCCTTGTGCGCATATAAAGGCAGATTGGTGGGCGGGTATGGCATTTCTGGGGGTTGAACATTCGCTGAGCGGACGAAGCTGGGTTGGACCTTCGGTCGAGGTTGAGCGATCTGCCGAGGCGATGGTGCAAGACACCGGCCTGCCGCGCGCAGTGTGCCAGGTTTTGGCGCGGCGTGGGGTTGCTGCGAGCGAGGCACAGGTCTTTCTGACCCCAACGCTACGCGATCTGCTGCCCGATCCACGCGGGTTGAAGGACATGGAAAAGGCCACCGGACGGTTTCTGGCGGCGGTGCGCGGGCGGCAGCGGATCGCGGTATTTGCCGATTACGATGTGGATGGCGGCAGTTCAGCGGCGTTGCTGATCACCTGGCTGCGCCAGATTGGCCAGACGGCAACATTATATGTGCCGGACCGGATTGACGAAGGCTATGGGCCGAATGTTCCGGCGATGCAGCAATTGGCGCGTGGTCACGATCTGATCATCTGCGTGGATTGCGGCACGCTAAGCCATGAGCCGATTGCGGCTGCAGATGGCGCGGATGTGATTGTGCTGGATCACCATCTGGGGGCCGAGACCCTGCCGCCCGCCTTGGCGGTGGTGAACCCCAACCGGCAAGATGAAAGCGGCGATCTGGGCTATTTCTGCGCCGCTGGCGTGGTGTTCCTGATGCTGGTCGAGGCGCGGCGCCAGATGCGTGAAGCCGGTGATGCCCCCGGCCCCGACCTGATGGCGATGCTGGATCTGGTGGCGCTGGCCACGGTGGCCGATGTGGCACCGCTGATCGGGGCCAACCGGGCGTTGGTGCGGCAGGGACTAAAGGTGATGGCGCGGCGCGAACGCCCCGGACTGGTGGCGCTGGCGGATGTGGCGCGAATGGATACGGCGCCATCAACCTATCATCTGGGGTTCATGCTGGGGCCACGGGTGAATGCGGGCGGGCGCATTGGCAAGGCCGATCTGGGCGCGCGGTTGTTATCCACCGCCTCGCCGGATGAGGCGGCAGCGATGGCCGAGCGGTTGGATCAGCTGAACAGCGAGCGGCGCGAGATCGAAAGCGCTGTGCGCGCCGCCGCAATGGCACAGGCCGAGGAACGCGGGCTGGACGCGCCGCTGGTCTGGGCGGCGGGCGAGGGCTGGCATCCTGGGGTGGTGGGCATTGTCGCCGCCCGTTTGAAAGAGGCCGCCAACCGCCCCGCCGTGGTGATCGGACTGGACGGGGACGAGGGCAAGGGATCGGGCAGGTCCGTGTCAGGCGTTGATCTGGGGGCCGCGATTCAACGGCTGGCCAGCGAGGGGTTGTTGCTGAAGGGTGGCGGGCACAAGATGGCGGCCGGGTTAAGCCTGACGCGCGATCAGCTGGCGCCAGCAATGGCGCGTTTGTCAGAGCTGCTGGCCAAACAAGGCGCTGGGCAGGCAGGCCCGGCGGATTTGAAGCTGGACGGGGCCCTGATGCCGGGGGCCGCGACCGTAGAGTTGATCGAACAGATCGAACAGGCCGGGCCATTTGGGGCCGGGGCCCCTGCCCCGCGCTATGCGTTGCCCGACATGTCGATTGGCCATGCCCGCCGGGTGGGCGATTCGCATCTGAAGCTCAGCCTGAAGGACGGGATGGGTGCCAGCCTGGACGCCATCGCCTTTGGCGCGTTTGACAGCGATCTGGGCCCAACCCTGAGCGAGCATGGCGGCGCGCGGTTCCATCTGGCCGGGCGGCTGGAGATCAACACCTGGGGCGGGCGCCAGCGCGTTCAGCTGCGTCTGGACGACGCGGCACGGGCGTAATCAGCTTAAGATCGGGGGGGCTGCCCCCCACCGAGGTATATTCTGCATCGCGGGCCATTTTTTGTCTTGCGCCCTGTCGCGTGATTGCCTAAAGAACCGCTCACTGCTGTGG
>JGI24025J20009_10001646_pt1 | contig 16731 bp, 18 predicted proteins | sample Cruoilmetagenom3_FD_20009 | JGI IMG/M metagenome (IMG submission 20009) | reverse complement strand
ATTCCGGCTTTCGCCGGAATGACAGGCGCTCACACCCAATCGTCATTCCCGCCTGCCTGTGCGTCGCACGCAGACAGGCGAAGGCGGGAATCCAGTGACTGTTACCCAGACATATTGAGAAGTTACATTTCAAATTTCGAATTTCCAGTTTCGACATCCGCATTCAATTCGATAATACACACTTTTTCGAAAACAGTGTAAACTGGTGAATGAAGGATGCCGAAGGTTGCCATATATTTTTTAAAGTTTGTATTTCTGGAATCGTTTCTTGACAGTATTTACTGCCGTCAGTAATTTGTATTTGTTAAGCAATTGCTCAATGATTGATCTCTGCCTGGAGGGATGGCCGAGTGGTTGAAGGCGGCGGTCTTGAAAACCGCTGTGCCGAGAGGTATCGTGGGTTCGAATCCTACTCCCTCCGCCAAAAAAATGTCTATACGGAGAGGTGACCGAGAGGCCGAAGGTGCTCGCCTGCTAAGTGAGTGTATGCTGAAAGGTGTACCGTGGGTTCGAATCCCACCCTCTCCGCCAAAGAATTAATTTCTCGGATTTGCCGGTGAAAGCCGGTATTTTTTAGGAGGTATATCTATTCATGATGCGGAATTTTCTTTTTACGTCGGAGTCAGTAACTGAAGGTCATCCCGACAAAGTGGCGGATCAGATCTCAGACGCTATTCTGGATGCCATCATAGACAAAGACCCTTATGCACGGGTTGCCTGTGAAACTCTGGTAACCACAGGACTGGCCTTGATCGCGGGCGAGATAACTACAGATTGCTATGTAGATATGCCCCGGGTAGTCCGTGGTACCATAAAAGAAATCGGGTATTCCAATTCTTCCATGGGTTTTGACTGGCAGACCTGTGCAGTTATTTCCAGCATTGACAAACAGTCGCCGGATATAGCCATGGGTGTGGATCGTGAAGGCGACCTCGGGGCTGGAGATCAGGGCCTGATGTTTGGTTATGCCTGCGATGAGACTCCTGACTACATGCCCATGCCCATATGGTACGCCCATCGATTGGCATTTCGTCTGGCAGAAGTAAGGAAAAAAGGGGTTTTGCCCTTTTTAAGACCTGACGGCAAGTCACAGGTTACGATTCAGTATGAGGACAGAAGACCTGTCTCAGCCCATTCCATCGTAATAGCTGCCCAGCATGAGCCTGGAGTCAGCAATAAAGAAGTGAAAGAGGCAGTGATTGAGGAGGTTGTTAAAAAAGTCGTTGCACCTGAGCACTTAACCGGCAAGACAGAATTTTTCATAAACAGCACAGGGCGTTTTGTGGTAGGCGGTCCTTTGGCAGACTGTGGAATTACAGGGAGAAAGATTATTGTTGATACTTACGGAGGCCGAGGTCATCACGGTGGCGGGGCCTTTTCCGGAAAGGATCCTACAAAGGTTGACCGTTCCCCCTCATATATGGCCCGTTACGTAGCCAAGAATCTGGTGGCCGCCGGGGTTGCAAGGGAATGCGAGGTCCAAGTGTCTTACGCTATTGGTGTTACCCGGCCCCTGGCCATAAATGTCCGCACTTTTGGCACTGAGGCCATTCCCCGTGAGCGAATCGTAGAACTCATAGAACAAAATTTCAGTTTTAAACCAAAGGACATCATTGATTACCTGGACATGAGACGGCCGATCTTTAAGAAGACTGCTGCATATGGTCATTTCGGCAGACCTGAGCCGGAATTTACCTGGGAACGCATAGACATGGTGGAAACTCTTAAGGAACAGGCAGGACTGTAGGGGGATAAAGGCATGAATTATCACATTAAGGATGAAAGCCTTGCAGAGGCCGGACTTCTGCGCATTGAGTGGGCGGCCAGGAGCATGCCTGTATTGAACCTGATAAGGGAGCGTTTTTTGAAGGATAGGCCCCTTGAAGGGATCCGTATCGGGGCATGCCTGCATGTCACAACTGAGACCGCATCTCTCGTTCAGACCCTGAAGGCCGGGGGTGCTGAAGTGTATTTATGCGCATCAAATCCTCTCAGCACACAGGACGACGTGACCGCGTCCCTTGTTAAAAATGATGGTATCCCCGTATTTGCCATTAAAGGCGAAGACAATGATACCTACTATAACCACTTGAGGGCGGTTCTTGACGCAAAACCGCAGATCACCATGGATGATGGGGCGGATCTGGTCTCCACTCTCCATACCGATCGAAAGGAACTTCTGGGTAATGTGATCGGCGGAACAGAAGAGACTACTACCGGGGTTATAAGGCTTCGGGCAATGGCCTCGGATGGAGTGCTCAACTACCCGATTGTGGCGGTCAATGACGCAAATACCAAACATCTGTTTGATAACCGTTACGGGACAGGACAGTCTACCCTGGATGGCTTTCTCAGGGCCACTAACAGACTTGTGGCAGGTAGCATTTTCGTGGTGGCAGGTTATGGCTGGTGTGGTAAAGGCGTGGCCATGAGGGCCAAGGGCATGGGTGCCAGGGTAATTGTTACGGAAATAGAGCCATTGAAGGCCCTTGAGGCTGTCATGGATGGATTTGAAGTCATGCCTATGACGGAGGCAGCTCCTCATGGTGATTTTTTCTGCACTGTCACCGGAGATATTAACGTCATCCGCGAAGAGCATTTTCTCAAGATGAAAGACGGCGCCATTGTAGCCAACTCTGGTCACTTTAATGTGGAAATCGACCTTGAGTCCCTGGAAAAAATAACTAAAAAAAAGCGTACAATTCGCGATTACGTAGAAGAACATGCGCTGATAAATGAAAGGTGTATATATGTCCTGGGAGAGGGCAGGCTTATTAACCTGGCTGCCGCTGAAGGGCATCCTTCAAGCGTTATGGATATGAGCTTTGCCAACCAGGCCCTGTGCTCGGAATATATGCTGAAAAAGGATATCGGGCTGGGGAAAAAGGTCTATGGCGTACCGGAAGAGATAGATCGTGAGATTGCAAGGCTGAAATTGTCGAGCATGGGCATCCGGATAGACACACTCACTCAGGAGCAAAAGAAGTATCTGTCTTCGTGGGAAATGGGGACCTGATTCCATTACGCCCCCAGCCTCTTATAACATTTTACGCAGCATTGAGGCATTTCTGACAGGATTTGCTCAGGGCTTTTTGTTATCTTTGGCTTGAAGAGCCCTCTGAATCCGGAGTATTCCTTCTTATTCCAGATGTGGGCTAAGGTTTCGTTCTGTATGTTGCCAAAGGAGATTCCTCTTATCGGAAAAGATTGACCTTTGAAGATGTAACAGGGTGGATTGTGGTCACCGGGTTCGCGGGTTTTACATAGAACCGGATCGGTTAGAACGCATGGGACGACCTCACCTTCAACATTGATGACACACGCATGGCGGACATTTTCGCGGCAGCGGCCAGAAGCATTGTCAAGGCCGGGGCCGTGATAATCAAAGATGATGTTTTCATTAGCTGCTTTGTCTTTGATCTCCTCCAGGGCGATGCTATAATAGTTTATACGCCCTGTATCGTTGAAAATCGCTTCTGCGGAAAGTTTCGGATCAATGATCAAAGTCGGGTTGCCGGCTACTATCTGTTTTGCTCCCACCCTTTTTGCAAGGGGGAGAATCTCCTTGAGTTCATGAAAATTGGATCTGAGCATGAGATAGGCCAGGTGCACTGCAGGGAGATGGTTTTTTTTTTAGCCTTGATCTTGCGAAGTAGTTCAAGACGGGAAATAATCGTCTTAAAATCACTCCCTTTGCGGATATGGTTGTGGGTTGGTGCTGTGGTGCCGGCGAGACTGATACCGATGATGTCCAACTCTAAATCAACCAACTTTTGGATGGTATCTTCAGTGAGAAGCATGCCGTTTGTAGTAAATCCGGTGCGTTTGCCTCGATCCTTGCAAATCCGGATCATTTCAAAGATATCGTTGTTAAGAAGAGGTTCTCCCCACCCCTGCAGGTAAACCATGTCCGTATATTTGAGAAAAGGGATCAATTTATGAAATAGATATATCGGCATCTGTTTGTTTGTCCAACGTTTCCCCATCAGGGTACGGGGACAATAGATGCAGGCTCCATTGCAAAGGGTCGTTATTTCAACCTGAACCCAGTCCAGGGTTGGGCTCTTGATTTTGTCCAGTTGTCTTTTAAACCATTTAAACATGTTTAATGAGGAGGAGACACCATTCCCATTTCAGAACTGGCCACTTCAATTCCCAGAGGTGAACATGTGTATTGTGGGTGTGGCAGACCTCCCGCGCCAACTCGAAAAGCATAATCCCGGAACTGTCAAACTCTGGGAGTCCGCCGGCAGAGCCAGGGGTTTACCCTTGATTAATTATGCGATAAGACTCGTGTTCTGTTCAATCTGCGAAAATCTGCGTAATCTGCGGATAAAATATTGAAGTCAGGCTTGGCAATCAGAGGACCCTGGCCATATCCTTTGCAAAGTAAGTAATTATGACATCGGCCCCTGCCCTTCGGATGCTGAGAAGTGACTCCTCCACAACCCTGGCCTCATCCAGCCAGCCCTTGGAAGATGCGGCCTTTATCATTGAGTATTCACCGCTCACCTGATAGGCTGCAATTGGAAGAGTGAACTCCTGCCGCAGAAGATGGATTATGTCAAGGTAGGGCATGGCAGGCTTCACCATGAGGATGTCAGCCCCTTCCTCAAGGTCCAGCATGGCTTCCCGCATAGCTTCCCTGGCATTTGCGGGGTCCATCTGGTATGAGCGACGATCTCCGGATTTAGGGGCACACTCTGCCGCTTCACGGAAGGGTCCGTAGAATGATGAAGCATACTTAACAGCATAGGAGAGAATAGGGATCTGGTCAAAGCCGTGCTCGTCAAGGGCCTCCCTTATTGCTCCCACACGGCCGTCCATCATATCGGAAGGCGCTACAATGTCCGCCCCTGCCCTGGCGTGAGAAAGAGCAACCTTTGCCAGCAGCTCCAGAGTTGCATCATTGTCTATCCGGCCATTTGAGAACACGCCACAGTGCCCGTGTGAAGTGTACTCGCAAAGGCACACGTCAGTCACAACGAGGAGATCAGGCACTGACTTCTTTATGGCGGATATGGCCTTTTGCACCACACCGCTTTTTATCCAGGCATGAGAACCCATTGGGTCTTTTTTTTCAGGAAGGCCGAATAAAAGGACTGCATTAATTCCCAGATCAAAGACTTCCTTGGCCTCTTTTACTACCGCATCCACAGAAAACTGATAACAGCCGGGCATGGCTTCAATAGGCTGTTTAATGCCTTTGCCATATATAATGAAAAGGGGATAGATAAGGTGTTTCGGGCTCAAGATGGTCTCACGGATCAGCGCGCGCATAGATTCCGTGCGGCGCAACCTGCGGGGGCGATATTCAGGGTACATCATGGCAACCAATCCTCCAGCCTTTGAAGCAGATCATTTGCAGTAAAAGGCTCCTCAATAAAGTCGCTGCAGCCGGCATCGTGGAAACGTTCCCTCTCCGAAGAAGAGGCCACCGTACATATAAGCACTACCGGTATATTATCGGTCTCAGGGGACTGCTTGAGAAGCACGCTCATGGACAAGGCATCAAGTATGGGGACATCCTTACGTATGATCACCAGATCAGGCAACTCGGCCTTTGCCAGATCAAGACCTTCCTGGCCGTCCTCGGCAAGGAGCAGTCTGAGCCCGGTTTGGTTCGCCAGTTTACGGACCGTCTCAATCACTGACTCGTTATAATCCACAAGGAGTATGGTCTGGCCTTCTTTCACCTGATTACTCTCACAAAAAGGTTAATAACACGTACGAATAAGTCTATTGATGTAGAGCTCCGGATTATCCACTGCCTCAGCCGAAATATTAAAAAAATCCTGCGCGGTCTTTTCCCTTATAAGAGTGAGACCATATTCAAGAATATTACACAATCTCTCACACTGGACATAGAGATTGGACGAATCATCCAAACAACTATACAGCAACCTGTCCACTGCGTCTTCATCCAAATAAATCCTCAGGCCGCAACGGTTAAAGAAAGAGTCCTCGTAACTCTTTATCTGCTCTATCCATAATTGCACCCTATCACCGGCCTCCCTGATGTCCAAATCTTCTTTCAGGGAAAGATGGGCTACGAGGTCCAACCTATTAGGTGTGAGCTTCAGCTTAGAGTCTTCCCACCGAGGCAACTTCTCCTGCTCAAGGCGAGCAATCAGGATCTGTTTTTCCTTAGCAAGCATGGTCTGATACCTTCTCAGCCTCGCCTTGTCTTTTAAATTCTCTAAAAGTTTTTGGAGCTCTCTCTCCGGATCATTAACCAGATTACTGGTCACTACCAAAAAAGACACGCTAATTGAGGGCAGCTTTTTTTCAAAGGGCAGCAGCACCCTTTCCACCACGCTCACAAGGGCCCTTGCCCCTGTATGTTCCTGATAGGCCTGACGGGCAAGGAGTCTCAGGGCATCTTCTTCGAATTTGAGGTCTATCCCATAGGTCCTGAAGTCCTGCTTCTTGCTCATGATAATCGGGTTGTTCGGATTACACAGTATCTCAAACAGATCTTGCTCTGAGAGCTCTTCCAAAATGGAAATAACCGGAATCCTCCCAACGAACTCGGACTCAAAGCCGTATTCAACAAGGTCCTGTGGTTTCACGTGCCGTAGCCACTCCATCTCATCCTGGGTATCGATCTCTGCGCCAAAGCCTATACTTTTCTTCCTGAGCCTGTCCTTTATTATGTCGCTAAGGCCCCCGAAAGCGCCACTCAGTATGAACAATATACTGCGCGTATTGAGACTCTGTTTCTCTCTTTTTCCAGTCTTGCGGTATCTTTCTATGGCCTGTATCTGGGAAATAGGGTCATGGGAGACACGTATGTCCACCTCAGTCTCCTCGAGAGGTTTTAACAAGGCCCTCTGGACCCCGGCCCTGGAAACATCCGGTCCGTTTATGTGGTGAGAAGACGCGATTTTGTCAATTTCATCTATATAAACAATCCCGTACTGCGCCCTTTCAAGGTCACCATCCGCTTCCTGCACCAGGTCACGGACCAGGTCCTCTATGTCTCCCCCCACATAACCTGTCTCACTGAACTTTGTGGCATCGCCCTTCACGAAAGGTACACCCAGTTTCGCCGCTATGAGCTTGACAAGATATGTCTTTCCAACTCCGGTAGGACCTATGAGGATTATATTATTCTTTATGCTTCCAATCGAATGGGGATCTTTCCCCTTTTCTTGAAGATATGTGATCTTGTTAAAGTGAGTACATATCTTTGTAGCCAGAATGGCCTTTGCCATATCCTGCCTGACCACATACCTATTGAGGTAGGCTTCAAGCTCCTCCGGCTTGAGATTAAAGCTTATTTTTGGGCCTTTCTCAGAATCAGTCCCTTCTTTCTGGTCAGTACTATCAGGCTTTACTTGCCACGGAAAGGCCATCTGGGACACTACCCGTATTCTGCCCCCATACCTTTTGGAAAGATAATCACTTATCTCCTTTTCCAGGTCTTTTTGTGAGGGCAAATTCACGGTCTTGTCAGGCTTCTCATCGGTGATATCAGGAAGTCCTGTGCTCAGATCCTTCGAAGCGTTTTTCTTATCATATTTCTTTTGCATATACTTACTTTATAGCAGAAACAAGCTATAACCTCAATCCCGGATAGTCAACATCCATGTCTTTGCATACAACCGGCCCATGTGATAGTTTTAAAAAATGTTGAACTGTAAATGATGAATTTTGAATTGTGGAATAAGATTAATATATTTATACCTTAATTCAACACTCAAAATTCAAAATTCAAAATTAGGTGGGAGAAAAAGCAATGGGTGAAAAAATCGTAATTGTAGGCGCAGTGGCAGCAGGCCCAAAGGCTGCCTGCCGGGCCAGACGGCTCATGCCGGATGCTCAGATTACCGTAGTGGACCAGGATGATCTGATTTCCTATGGAGGTTGCGGAATACCCTATTTTGTTTCCGGCGATGTAGCAGATGAAAAAGAACTCCGCTCAACCACCTTCAATATGGTCAGAGACGCTTATTACTTCAAGCAGGCAAAGGGTTTCGAAGTACGGACCATGACAAAGGCTTTATCTGTTGACCTGAAACAAAAACTCCTCCATGTTGAGGACATCCGCACCACGGAAAAGGACTCCATATCATATGATAAGCTGATGTTGGCCACGGGAAGCAGGCCGAACGTACTTCCCATACCCGGAAATGATCTTGATGGCATCTTTACCATCAGCAGCCTGCATAAGGCCATAGCCATAAAGGACTGCCTTGCAAAAGGTCAGGTAGGCAAAGCGGTTGTAATCGGAGGCGGTGCTATCGGGATTGAAATGGCCGAGGCCATGGCTGATCTCTGGGGCGTGGAAACAACTATTGTTGAGTTCATGCCGCAGATACTGCCCAGGATTGTGGATCAAACCCTTGCTTCCATGGTTGAACACCACCTGAAGGAAAATGGTGTCACTGTATATACACAGGAAACTGTCCGGAAATTCGAAGGAGACGATCAGGGAAAGATATGTAAGGTTATTACGGATAAAAGAGAGATTGAGGCAGATATTGCAATAATGGCCGTGGGTGTCAGGCCCAGGGGAGAGCTTGCAAAAGATGCGGGCTTGCTGGTTTCTTCACAGGGCGGGATAGTAGTAAACCAAAGAATGCAGACATCAGATCCCAATATTTACGCTGCCGGCGACTGCGTTGAGACCTGCAACCTGATCAGCGGGAAAAAGGCCTATGCGCCAATGGGCTCTATAGCAAATCGCCAAGGACGGGTGGTGGCGGACAATCTGGCAGGTATTCCCAGCACCTTTGACGGGGTAGTCGGGAGCTTTATAATGAAGGTCTTTGACCTCTCTGTCGGCGCTACTGGTCTCAGCCTGGATGTGGCCAAGGCAGAGGGCTTTGACGCTATAGGCGCCCTTTGCGCACAGTATGATCGCGCCCATTTTTTCCCAACCAAGGAAAATATGTTCCTCCACATGGTCGTCGACAGGTCTGACAAAAGGGTACTGGGGCTCCAGGGAATAGGTGCCATGGGAGATGGGCTAATGGCCAGGATCAACGCCGTAGCCGGATTGTTAGAGAGAAAAGCGGTCATCAGCGACTTCAGCAACCTGGAGCTGCCGTATGCCCCACCCTTCTCCACGGCTGTTGATATTCTGAATGCCACTGCCAACGTGGCTGACAACACGGTCTCCGGCCGGTTCAGGGCCATTGAAGTAAAGGACTTTGTCACCTGGCTAAACGGGGAAAAAAGTCACCCTGACTGGTTGGCCATTGACCTCCGCCATCCAGCCGAGGCGGCACACTTCATAGAAAAATTTCAAGACCGCTGGAGACACATGCCCTATGATAAGTTCCGGGACGAATACGAACAGCTACCAAAGGACAAGATGCTCATACTCATATGTAATGCCGGTGCCAAGGCCTATGAAGTCCAGTGCTTCCTTGACAGCGTCAACATTAAAAACACCGTTGTGCTGCCGGGCGGCCTCAATGTAATACGCAATTTAGGGGTCGATTGGTGGCCGAGCTGATGTTGAAGGAGAACTCAAAAATGTCCATTCTTAGTTATCTCGCTCTATTACTCACGCCCCTCTTTTTCCTGGTCCAGGCCCAAGACTGCCTCGCGGCTGCCTGTCCTTCCAAGGAGACCATACAACAGAAGGTGGTAGAGACCTTTAAGCAAAACATCAGTGTCATAAAGATCCAGCATAGTGCTGTCCCGGGGCTTTGCGAAATCCAGGTGAACCTCAAAGGCCAAAACCGCATCTTATACACTGACCCAAAGGGGGAATTCCTGATCACCGGCCAGATCTTTAAGGCCTCAGACGGAACTAATATCACCAAAGAGGCAATTGCTGATCTCAATCGTTTTACTGATTCCGACCTCAGACGTCTTGAAGACCTCACTGTCTTTACCGTGGGTTCAAAAGGGGAAATTGTTTACTTCGTTACAGATCCGCAATGCCCATACTGCCACAGGGCAGAGAAAATTGTCGCCCATATGGCGGAAGCAGGGGAAATCCAGTTAAAGGTCCTACTATTCCCTCTCAGCTTTCATAAGGGTGCAAAGGAGCAATGCATATCCGTCATTTGCGACAATAAGGGCTTGGAAGGCCTTCACAGCGGATACAAATCGGAAAACCAGTGCCAGGAGGGAAAAGACAAAATTGAAGATACTCTCCGCTTCCTGCAGCAAAAGGGTATAACAGGCGTTCCGACCTATATTTTTACAGACGGGAAGTATCATTCAGGTGTGCTCAAAGAGCAAGCCATGAAGAAACGCCTGGGTTCAAAGGATAAGACCGCTCCCTCCACTCGCTCCATTGACGGATCATAGACTCCGGCTATATTGTGCTTCAGATAGTGTAATTCAGGTGGATAGACTGAAGGTAGAAGGCTAATAGGGACAAATCATGAGTAATCACACAAAACTGCAGGCATTTGAGTTGGCTGACGAGATTGCAGTATTAGTTTAGAGGATTCATCTCTGTTCGATCATTGCAAAATGCTTGAAATCCTTCAGCCTTTAGCCTTCAACCTTAAACCTGAATAGTTGCCAGCTGGTTAATATTCCGTACCTGATAACAAGAGGAGGAAGCCACTGATGAAAGACCTGAAACAGATGTATAAGACAATACTTGGGGACCAGTTTCCTCTGGAACTCCGCATATCCTTTGGGGATCAAACACTGATCTATCGCAAACGAACATGGAAGATAAAAAACAACTCTACCGGAAATCTGGAAGAAAAAGGTATCCGTTATGGGGAAAACCCGGACCAGGAGGCAGCACTTTACGAACTCGTAAACGGAAACCTTGTCCTGGGTGACTGCTCTTATATTGAGGCTGGAAACGGTCTGGTAAGCTCAATCAACGAAGAGGATATGATTCAGGCAGGCAAGCACCCCGGCAAAATCAATCTCACTGACGTAGATAATTCTCTTAATATACTGAAATTTCTTGCCAAAAGCCCTGCTGCCGTCATTGTGAAACACAATAACCCCTGTGGAGTAGCCTGCGGCAATACCCTTGAAGATGCCCTTATAAAGGCATCCAGGGCGGATAGGCTGGCAGCGTTCGGCGGCTGCGTTTCCCTCAACAGGCCCATAGACAAACCAACGGCCGAGGCCCTCAGCAATCAGTATCTTGAGGTGGTGTGCGCACCTGATTATGAAGAGGGCGCAGTAGATATACTGTCGCGGAAGAAAAACCTGAGAATTATCCGGATCAAAAGGATCGACCAACTGGAGACTTATTGGGACAGGCGTTTCATAGACTTCAAGAGCCTTATAGATGGAGGAATCATAGTCCAGCAATCCCCTGTAAACAAAATCCGTACCAGGGAGGACTTGAAACCTGCTGAATGTGAATACCAGGGCAAGACTTACAAGATCAATCGTCTGCCGGATGACAGGGAATACGAAGACATACTGTTCGGCTGGGCGGTTGAGCAAGGAGTTACTTCCAATTCCGTAATCTATATCAAAAATGGAGTAACCACCGGGATAGGCACAGGCGAACAGGACAGAGTCGGTGTAGCGGAAATCGCTGTCCACAAAGCATATACAAAGTATGCAGACATTCTCTGCTATGACAGGTTTGGAATACCGTATAAGGACCTTGAGCTCCTGGTAAGTAAAGGAGAGCGTGACGTTGGCGAAAAGGATGAGATCGATCAACAGGTAAAGGCAGACCGCGGCGGCCTTCCGGGCTCTGTTATGGTCTCTGACGCATTCTTCCCATTCAGGGACGGGGTGGATGTAGGTATCAATCAGGGTATTTCAGCAATCGTACACCCAGGTGGCTCCCTGAGAGATTGGGAGTCTATCGAAGCGTGTAACGAGGCCGACCCCCCGGTAACCATGGTCTTTACGGGTCAAAGGGCCTTTAAACACTAGGCAGTAAGGAGCATGACACTTTGAAGACACCCTCTCTCAAGATTGTTGAAAAAATAGATCTTCCAAACAATCTCGTTCTGGAATTTCACGACTATTCCCGGCATGTAGCCGGGGACAGGTGGCTTGTGGGACTACTTGTCAGGATTCCAATAGAAATCAGTGAAGAAGATTTTGCTGACAGACCCCGGGAACTTTATAAAGACTTTTTAAAAGAACAGGGACCTGTAATAAATTTCGAGCTGAAAAAAGAGAGGAACTTCATAGACGAAAAGGAGAAAGACCAAGTCTTTAGCCAAATGTTGAATGAACTGAAAGAATATGCATTGTCCTACATGGGGCACAAATCCTTTGCAAAAGGATTCATAAGGCGGCAGATTCAAGCCTTTAATGAAAGACAGAAGTGGCAAAAAGCAATCATCTGAGTCAACCGGACCGTCCTGAGATAATCGATTCCTTGTTCAAGAACATAAAGGATTCGTATGGGACGGCAAAAGAATCTCGCCCAACCGGTGAGGCAACGGCAGAGGCACTGACTGCAAAATCCCTTGACGGTGTTAAAATCCATTGCAGGGTCTTTAGTGGAATACCGGAAGAGCCTCACATTCTGTTTTTTCCGGCAGAGTATGACTGTGAAGCAGATATTATTAATCTGGCAACCGGGTTTGGGCATTTCGGCATTACCCTGATAACAATGGACTATCGCGGATGCTGGAAGAGTGGCGGAGAACCATCCATCAGCGCCCTGCCTCAGGATGCTGAGGCCTTCTATCAGGCTGTAAAAGGCTGGTATGACATAGAACAAAGGACCGGCCCGGTGGTATTCATGGGCCGTTCCCTTGGGTCTGCTGTTGCGCTGGATCTTGCCTGCCGCCACGACGATGACTCCCTGGCCCTTATAATGGAAAGCGCCTTTGATTTGACAGAAGGCTTTCTTTCGAGCAAGGGGATTCGAATAAACGAATTAGGGCTTTCAGGAGAGGATCCATTTTCAAACCGCTCTAAGATGAGTAACTACAGCAAAGCAGTACTCTTTCTGCACAGCCACCGCGACGAAGTCATATCTCTAAACCAGATTGAGTGGCTGGTGGCTGAGAGTCGCTCAAAGGCAACCCAGCTCCAGATCGTCCCCAGCGAATGCAGGGAGGATATTGCGGAAAAGTCAGGGGATCTCTATTTTGCCGTCATAAAAGACTTTCTCAATAGACGTATGGGTCGAAGACCGCGTAAAAGGCGGAAAAGCAAGAAGAGACTCTGAGAACACATAGACTGTTTTCTGAACCATCGCGAAGCGATTTGGGTGCGGCTCTTTTAGAACGACACCAGTGTTAAAGAAATCAACCACTTAGAGGATTTCCGAATATAAAAATGCTGCGATAAAACAGAGCTATGCTGGCGCTTTATAGATAAGTGCTCGCTATGCCGCACATAAATCCCGAATGATAGCCGCATAATTCAGTCATCGGCAAGATTGGCAGTCGTCTTTAAAGCCTATTTGATTTTCCTTTTTCGAAATACTGACAGACAAATTTTTTAGCTTGACAGGGGTAATATAGAAGGATGTACCCTACGTCACATTCATCAGGGCCTCTGAGAGAAAACTGCCCAATAACCTGATTGCAATTCAAACACTTGACATTTGGGTCATAATGGTCATAGCGGTCATAAATGGAGGTTGACCATGAACAAGAGCGTATCAGTGGCTGAAGCAAAAGCCAAATTTTCAAAATACATCCGGCAAGTAGAAACAGGCTCGTCAGTACTCATTACCCGGCATGGCAAACCTGTCGCCGCTCTCGTCCGCCCCAATGAACTGGAACACCTTGAACGTCTGAGAAAAGCAGGTCCGGAAAGCGGACTTGTCAGTATTGCAGGTGGCTGGGAAGACTCCGGGGAACTGGTCAAAATCTTGGACGAATCTCTTCGAATTGGACAACGTGCCGTGCCGGATTTGGAACACTGACGATGGCCTTTCTGTTTGATACAGACGCAATTTCAGAACTATTGCGCCATCGTCCCGCAACGGCTTATATCAAGTGGATTATGGCCATCTCTCGTGAGGAGCAATTCACCAGCGCGGTTGTGATCGGCGAATTATATCAAGGCGCCTACCGTTCCCAGGCCAGTGAACGTCATCTTTCCAATATAGAGCAACGCATACTTCCCGCTGTCACAGTCCTCCCCTATGATATTGGAACTGCCAAAATATTCGGGAGAATCCGTGCCCACCTTAAAAAAACCGGGGCTGTCATTCCTGATGCAGATATTCAGATTGCTGCCACTGCTCTGAACCATGGCTTGGAGCTTGTAACCGGCAATCTACGTCATTTCAGCAGGATTGCTGGTCTAAAGCTCAATACCATCCTCGTAGATTCGCGACTAATTCAATAATACCTCCACTTATCCGATTCGATCCAGCAGTAATGCCCAGATAAGCGGAAGGTCCGTGTTATAATGCCTGGCGATGTATTCCATGCTGCGGCCTTGGGAGAGGAGATTGTCAATATTACCAAAATTGGTATTTCCAATAATTTCTGATACACGATTCCGGCTCAATCCAATTGTGTCTGAGATTTTTCCCTGTGTCCATCCAAGGCGACGCAAACGATGGATACTGGTGTTTCTGCTTGTTTTCTGCGGGCATGGATATCCAAGATCCAGGTATTGACGGTTTGCTGGATAACGCCTAATTTTTCTGCCAGGGCTTCTTCACCCCATCTTGAATGTCGCACCTCCCGCCTAAGTGAACCCTGAACCTGTGAATGCCCACAAATACTCTTTAAAAATGATCGTATCATGATATCATATCATATGAAATTTAGATAAGGAGACAAAAATGCCAGCAGTAAGCTGTTATCTGAACGAAAAAGTTCTGAATGCAGTTCGGGCCAAAGCCAGGGCAGAAAACCTTCCTGTATCACGGATAATAAGTCAGGCAGTAGAGATTTCCCTGGGGCTTGAACAAAGAAAGGAAGCCAGGGCAAGAGTGTTAGAAAACTTTAGAAAAAAGAAACCATTAGGCGGTATGGAAGAATGGAATGAACTACATAAAGAAAGGACTGAAGCTGATGTTTGCAGGCGTTGATACAGGTTTCTTTTTTGCCCTGGAGATCGAACATCCAATTGCTTTAAGCATATGGGAAGAGAAGGAAATTGTGACTTCAATTGTAGTCTTATATGAAATTCAGAAAAAGCTCCTGCAGGGCAATTTTAAGGAATGGCCATCAATAATGGAGGATATAGAAGCCTCTGTTGAAGTAGCCACATTAACTAAAGAAGTTGTCTCAAAAGCCGCTCACCTTTCATATGGTTTAGGTATTCCAGGTCTTGATTCCCTTATTTTAGGCACTCTACTTGAGAAAAACTGTAAGGAAATTTACACAACGGATTTCCATTTTGAGCTTTACAAAAAAAAGGACATCAAAATAGTGAATTTGGGGGGACGTAAGCCGGTACAATCAAAAAAGGAGAAAACCTGATCAGAATAACCCTTAAATATGTCCCAGGCAATCCCCAGCCAGGTTCTTTGAATTTTTCCTGATCAGTCTTTCCTTCTAATCGCAACGCCCAAACAAGCGGAAGGTCCATGTTATAATGCCTGGCGATATAATCCATGTCATGGCCCTGAGAGAGGAGATTGTGCATATTACCAATTTTGGTATTTTGCACATTTCTTGAAATTACACTTCGATCTAATCCCACCACCTTCGCGATCATTTCCTGTATTCATCCAGGGCGGCTCAAACGATGGATAATGGTATTTCTGCTTGTTTTCTGCAGGCACGGATATCCAAGATCCAGGTATTGACGGTTTGCTGGATAACGCCTAATTTTTCTGCCAGGGCCGATTCAGTCCACTTACATTCCGGATCTGAAGTGGCTATCTCTCGGGCGTGACGATAGTCTTTCTTGGCCCGCACCTCTTTGTCGCTAAACCAGGCCAAAACGTCCCACATTTTTCACAACCCAAAAAAAGGGGTTGAATTAATATGCTATATCTGGCATATTTTAATTATGGATAATCCCAGGTACAGACCGCTTGTTTGGATAGGAAGTACGAAAGAAGATTTGAGAAAATTTCCTGCGGAAGTATGCAGTGTAATGGGTTATGCCTTGCATGTTGCTCAGTCTGGAAGCAAGCATCCAGACGCCAAGCCGTTAAAGGGGTTCAAGGGAGCAGGAATCCTGGAAGTCGTTGACGATTATGACGGTGATACCTACCGGGCAGTTTATACTGTGAAGTTGGCCGGAGTGGTGTATGCGCTTCACGCTTTTCAAAAGAAATCGAAGAAGGGCATTGCCATGCCTAAAGCGGATATTGACTTAATTAGGGCGAGGCTAAGAAGAGCAAAAGAACTCCACAAGAAAGGAGAAAAAGCATGAATGATGATATTAAGGTGGAAAAAAGCAGTGGAAATGTCTTTGCTGATCTTGGAGTTGCCAATCCGGAAGAGGCGTTGGCAAAAGCAGAGCTTGCTCGCCGGATAAGTCAAATTATATCCAAGCGTCACATGAGCCAAAATGAAGCGGCGGCTCTCCTTGGTATCGATCAACCAAAAGTTTCGGCCCTTATGCGAGGACGCTTATCAGGTTTTTCAACGGAACGTCTGTTCAAATTTTTGAATGACCTTGGTCGAGATGTGGAAATCGTGGTAAAGCCAAAGCCCCGTTCCCGGCATCGTGCGAAAATCAGCGTTGTAGCCGCTTGAATTTTTCAGAATTAGGTTTATTCAGAAACGACCCCCCAAACAAAATGTAAGAAAAAAGGCGTCAATCCAAAGGAACTTCGAATGGGTAATCGCCGTGGTTGTATCTCACAGGTCAGGCTGCAGATAGCGTATCAATTGGTACAGGATTATGGAATCCCCTTGGCAGAAGTAGCCCGACAGCTCGGAGTTTCTA
>JGI24025J20009_10001644_pt1 | contig 16736 bp, 14 predicted proteins | sample Cruoilmetagenom3_FD_20009 | JGI IMG/M metagenome (IMG submission 20009) | reverse complement strand
TTTCATCTATAGGGGGTGGGAATGAAATTGAAACCATTTCAAACACCTGACAGGGTGGAAACAGTTGAAGCCAACGATAAATACGCAAAATTTGTATTATCTCCCATTGAGAGGAGCTTTAGTAATACGCTGGGAAATGCCTTTAGAAGAACACTACTTTCCTCAATGCAGGGTTCTGCTATCACATCTGTGAGGATAGAGAGAGTTTTGCATGAGTTTTCGACCATAGATGGCGTTCTGGAAGATGTTCCCCATATCTTGCTCAACCTCAAGGGTATAAAGATAAAATTATTTGATGTCTTTGAAAAAGAGATAAGCACACTCATTAAAGGAGAAGGCCCCGTTTATGCGGCGAATATAGAATCCGATGGTACTTTCGAGATAATAAATCCCGAGCATCTCATAGCAACGGTGACGGGGGACGACGTTGAAATGAATGTAATTCTCGGTGTGACTACGGGAAGAGGATATGTACCGAGAGAGGAACTTCCCGGTTACAACCGTGTGCCCATTGGGACGATATTTATAGATGGACTCTACTCACCCATTGAGAGGGTGTATTTTAAGGTCGAGAGTACAGGCGTGAAGAATCTCGAGAGGTTGATCCTTGAGATCTGGACAGATGGACGAATTAAACCAGACGACGCGGTAACAATAGCGGCTGCCCTTCTACGAGAGCACATCGAACCCTTTTTAGAACTTCGTGAAATTATTATAGAGAGGGAAAAAGAAGAGCCCGAAGACAAAAAGAAACTCAAGAAGACACTCGATATAAAGATCTCGGAACTGGAATTGTCAGTAAGAGCCGCAAACTGTTTGAAAACGGCGGGTATTGAAACACTCGGAGATCTCGTTCAGATGACGGAGCAAGAGATGCTCAAGTTCCCCAACTTTGGTAAGAAATCATTGCAGGAGCTGTCGGCTATATTGAAGAATTACGGTCTGTCGTTCGGCATGGAGCCCTTAAAACTGGAGGAAAAATGAGACACCGCTCCAAGGTAGCAAAATTGGGCAGAGAAAAACAGAAGCGGGATGCAATGATCAGAAGCCTTGTGGTATCTCTTTTCACCCATCACTCTATAAAGACGACCGTTGAAAAAGCGAAGAGAGCGAGACTCCTTGCGGAGAGAGCAATCAGCCTCTCTAAAAGGGGCGATCTCCATTCCAGGAGGCTCACGGGTTCCCTCTTGGGAGATGAAAAAACTGTCAAACATTTGTGGGACGAAATAGTCCCTGTGTATAAGGATAGAGATGGTGGATACACAAGGATTCTAAGACTCGGTCAGAGAAAGGGAGACGGTGCCAACCTCTGTATGTTGGAACTGGTAGATATAGAAAAGGTGATGAGAAGAAAGCCCAAAGAGGAATAGTATGTCTTTGCTTCTCTCAGGTAACGAGGCAATTGTAGAGGGTGCGCTTGCCTCTGGGTGCAGGTTTTTTGGCAGTTATCCTATCACCCCATCCTCCGATATAGCAGAACTTATGTCCCTCCGACTTCCGATCCTGGGAGGAAAATTCATACAGATGGAAGACGAAATTGCGAGCCTGGGTGTCTGTCTCGGTGCTTCCCTTACCGGTCTAAAATCTATGACGGCAACCTCGGGCCCCGGTATCTCCCTGATGCAGGAACATATAGGCTTTGCCGCCATGGGAGAGATCCCGTGTGTGATAATTAATGTCCAGAGAGGGGGCCCTTCGACGGGGCTGCCCACCTATCCATCCCAGGGTGATGTCATGCAAGCAAGATGGGGCACACACGGCGACCATCCTATAATAGTTCTCGCCCCGTCCTCCGTTCGGGAATGCTATTTTCTCACGATCAGGGCGTTCAATTACGCCGAGAAATACAGGACTCCGGTCATCCTTCTCTCGGACGAGATTCTCGCACATCTGAGGGAGAAAGTAGAATTGGATGAGAATGTGGAGATAATAAACAGGGATTTCCCAAAGGCTTCGCCCCAAGAATACCTCCCATTTGATTCGAGTTATGATGTTCCACCACTCGCCCCGTACGGCAGTGGTTACAGATTTCACATAACGGGTCTTATGCATGACGAGACGGGGTTTCCAACGGCAGATTCAGAACAGGTTCAAAGGCTTCAGGCAAGGCTCGCAAGGAAAATAAGGGAAGAGGATGTGAGGGATGTAGATGCGAGATTTATGAACGACGCCAGGATATGTATATTTTCTTATGGTTCAACCTCAAGGAGTGGTCTGAGGGTCGTAAACGAGCTGCGAAGAAGGGGAGAAAAAGTGGGATTGTTAAGACCGACCACGCTGTGGCCATTCCCTTACGAAGAGGTGAAAAGATTATCAAGGAAGGTAGATGTGATATATGTCTGCGAAATGAATCTCGGTCAGATCGTTGGCGAGGTTGAGCGCGCCGCAGAATGCAATGTCGGGTTTATTGGAAAGGCAGACGGAACAATAATTACACCAGAAGAGATACTATGTAAAATTTATCAATAAACTCCAGAGGATACAAAGTTGTAACCGCAGAGTTCACAGAGGTCGCGGAGAGAAAAGGGAAATGAAAACTCTGTGTTCTCTGACTTCTCTGCGGTTCAAAAACAGGGAGTAAAAAATTTGGGAAATTTTGATTCGGTTTTTTCCTCTTTAAAGTGGCAATACAATAAGAATAAAGGAATTAGTTTTTTCGGCTCTATCACAGGGTTTAGATAGACATGAGATTTAAGAGAGTGCACAGAGAAAATAAAAAAATTCTGCTTTCTCTGTGAACTCTGTGGTTAATTATACACATCCGGAAGAAATTTTAAGGTCAATATGAAAACCGAAGTCGTAATTAAATACCTGAGGGGGGAGAAACTTCCCACAATATGGTGCCCTGGGTGTGGAGATGGTATAATCCTTGCATCTATCCTCAGGGCAGTGGACAGTATTGGGTGGAAAAAGGATGAGGTATGTATGATTTCGGGGATCGGGTGCTGTGGAAGAACACCAGGATATGTTGACTTTCATACCCTTCATACTACACATGGTAGAGCTCTCTCATTTGCAACCGGCATGAAATTTGCTAATCCAGCATTGAAAGTCATAGTTGTTATGGGAGACGGTGATGCAGTGGCTATCGGTGGAAACCACTTTATACATGCTGCGAGAAGGAATATAGATATCACTGCCATCATCTATAACAATTACATCTACGGAATGACGGGGGGCCAGGCATCTCCAACAACTCCATGCGGCAGGATTGCCTCTACTGCACCTTATGGGAGCGTAGAGCCTCCTTTTGACATAGTTGAACTTGCGATAGGTAGTGGAGCAACCTATGTTGCGAGGGGAACTGCTTATCATGTACCAGCACTTGATAAACTGATAAGGAAGGCACTATTGCACAGGGGTTTTTCAGTTGTTGATGTCACTACCCCTTGCCCAACGGCGTTTGGAAGGAGAAATAGGATGAAAACACCTATTGAGAATTTTTCTTGGCTCAAAGAGAATACGATAAGTATAGGTACGGCAAAGGATAAGACAAAGAAGGAGATAGGGAAAAAGATAATTATTGGTGAATTTCTGGATATAGAGAAGCCAGAGTATACAGAGGTATATGAGAAAGAGGTTACAGAGAAGGCAAAAAGCACCTAAAGAATGACTAATGATAAATTCCTAATGACTACTCAAAACCAAATGTCCAATGACCAATAAGCAAGAAGAAAATTTAGACATTAGATATTTTTTACATTAGGCATTGATTAGACATTTGGCATCAGAAATTAGACATTGGATATTAAAAGTTTTAATTTTTGCATTTTTATTTTTGATTTTCGCTTGGGTAATGCGTAAAGAGATTATATGTGTTGGAAGTGGAGGACAGGGTATTATCCTCGGGGGACACATACTCGCCGAGGCGGCGGGTATATACGACGGAATGGATGTTGCCAACTCCGGAAGGTACGGGGCAGCCGCAAGGGGTGGGGTAACGGTCTCCGAGATCGTCATATCTGACGAGGAGATAGACTACCCAAAGGTTATAAGGGCAGATTATATGATATGTCTCTCACAGGAGGGCTACGATACATATAAACATGTATTGAAGAAAGAGGGAATACTCATTGCAGACTCATTCTATGTCCGTAAGACGGAACACGAGAATACCAAGCTCGTTCCATTGTCCGATATTGTGAGGCAGAAGTCCGGCAGGGAGATAGGCACGAATATAGCGGCGCTCGGTGCTTTTACGCGGATCACGGGAATGGTGAGCGAGAATGCCATTAGAGAGGCGGTAAAGAAGATGGTTCCAAGGGGTACAGAAGATTTTAATTTAAGGATTCTCAACATCGGACTCGGTAATATAATTCATGAGATAGAGGTGAGTAATAGGGAGCAGGACCTTCAGGAGGAATATATATCAATCCTCGAATCAGATACCCAGTGGTGAAATTCTCATGTATATTTTTCTATCATTTCTCATATCATTCGGGGCAAAATACGCCGGTGAATTTTTGGACCTTCCCGTCAGCGGAAGGGCTCAGGGGATGGGGAGTGCATATGTCACCCTGGCAAGGCTCTCAGAATCTCCATTCTGGAACCCCGCCTGCATTGTAAAAGAGGAGGGGAGACAGGTCTTCCTCTCCCACTCCGAGAGCTTTGGCGGAATGGTAAACTACAATGCCGTATCCTTTGCGATGTCGGATAAAATGCAGGGGTTGGGACTCGCCATCTACCAGATAGGATACCCAGATAATATATTCAGCAATGATTCTGTTCCCACAGACACTGCAAGTGTGAATGATTGGGTGTTATATCTCACCTACGGCAAGAGAAGAGAGCTCGGGGAAATCACCGCCTCTCGCCTATCCTTTGGTGTAAGTGCCAAGACCATATACAGGAATTGGCGGGAGGGCAGTGCGTACGGGATTGGGATAGATGGGGGTATGCTGTACAAATCTTACCCATTTTCAGTCGGGTTGTACATAGAAAACCTAACGACAACACTCCTCTTCTGGAATGTGGGCACGAGAGAGTTCATTGCTCCACTCCTCAAGACGGGGATATCTTACGAGGTTCCCGTGGAGAGATTCTCCGGTACTCTCATATTGGCGGGTGGCCTAGATACAAATCTCGAAAATAAAATCACCAAACTCGATGTGATAAAGAGCGATCCACACATTGGAATGGAATATGTGTACAAAGACAGATTCGCGGCGAGGTTTGGTTGGGACAAGGGCGATATGAGCTTCGGCGCCGGATTTAAACTCGGCAACCTCTCCGTGGACTACGGACAGAGTTATCACCCCGAACTCGGGACGAATTCGAGACTCTCGGGCAATGTAGATTTCTGATTATCTTATAAACACCGCCTTTCTTACAAGACCACTTTCCCCGGCAACGAGACGGGCGAAATAAACACCCGCCGGCAAGCCATTACCGTCTAATCTGAGCTCGTGATCCCCGCTCGAGAGGCGATCACCTTTGACCCTTCTGACGCACCTACCGCTCAAATCATATACCCCAAGTGACACATCCTCAAATCGCGGCAGTGTCAGCTCGATACACATTGAAGAGACAGCGGGATTCGGAGATAGCGAGAAAGCAAGTGGGTGCCTCTCTTCCTCGATGCCGTATACCTCGTTCCTGTACAACTTCGCCTTCAGCGAGACCACCTCTCCAACCTTCAGGGCATCCTCATTTGAGAGAACGACATACCACTTACCCCCTTTGGGTAAAATAAAATCCACACTACCCGAGTCCGCATCTTGCCCGATGTGGAAGGCTTTAAACGGCTCTTCTCCCCCGAAATCCTCATAGATGGAGTAATTGGATGAGTCACAGATGAAGAAGTCGATATTTCCTCCGGGCGCAAATCTCGCAAATTCCTGGTATACCCCCAGTTCGTTGTCGAATCGCGTTTTTCCCCTCAGGATCTCCTCCCCCGAAGAAAATTCTACCTCAACCTTGTAGGTGGAATCGGGCTCATCGGGAAGTGTATCGGGAGAGATAGAGATAGAGGGCATACTGCCGGACAGGTTGTGGGACCAGAAATAGTGCTCTCCCGCGACGCTGTTTGCTATAACCAGAGTCACATAGCCGGGGTCGGGGTAATATCCTATATCGGCATCTATCCTGGCGTAATAGGGTTTACCGTCCCCAATAATGAATTGTGTCTCTCCATTTGATGCCGTATAATGCCAACCCGCTATATAGAGGCCCGAACCGGTATTGGGTGTACTTGCCAGGGTGACCATGGCGCCGTCAACCGGCTCACCCGATACATCATTCACCGCGACGGTGAGAGTACAGACCTCACTGTACCTCTCGGTCACATCCCAGATATATCCATCACCCCTGAAATTGAATGGAAGCACTATGTTCCACCCCCAGCCCTCGTAGTGGTATGTGGAGTTTATAAATGTGTTCACGGGCTCCCATCCCCTCCACTGCGTATCGTACCACTCATTCCAGGTATGGTCGTTGCACATAGTCAGGGGGCTATTTGTGGGGATAAGACACGCCCTTCCCGCTGCCGCCGTGATGTCCGCGTGCTCACCACACCTGCCCACATGGATGTGATAGATTCTCGTTGGTTGTATGGGTCTCTCAAATCCAAACCCCGAATTGAACACCATGACATCTTTTATCCACTGCGTGGCCACGCCGATGGCGCTCTGGTCGAGGGTGTCGGTCTTTCCGTCCCACAATACCCCGACATCCGCAAGCTCATCACGGAGTATGGGGGAGACAAAGCCCGCATATATTGTATCCCTCGGCGGACTTCCCCAGTCCCACACCGTCCTCTCCGCGGTGTCGGGATACTCAAACACATACTCCCTCCATAATCTGCCCACCGGGGGTTCTGCCTCCCAGCCCGTCTTGGGATTTATGTAGAGCGGTGCCTCATCGGATATTATCGGGTGAACTATGTCCCAGTAGTACCTCTGGTAAGGTATCTCGACATCCACGGTATCGGAACCGTGGTCCGAAATTCTATATCTTGCGGTAGTATAGTCTGGATATTCAACGAGTTCCACATATTGAAGAACGGTATCGTGTGCATATATCATCTGAGCATTCTCGAGAAGGAACTCGGGATTTGTGGTATAATGTTCGAGGATTTCGGGGTCTATGTGAGCAACACAGAACGCTATCTCGTCTCGATATACCCTCTCACAGGTCGTTATGAGCCACGCGTAATTTCTCTGGAGACTTGTGCTCATTTTCGAGAAGTTGTCCTCGAGTGGAAGCCTGAGCCATTCCGGGACGAGTCCTATTGCCTCCCGTGCTGCCGCCACGAGATTGTCCGGCGGAGGAGAGAGGGTGAGGAGGAAGTCCATTTCTATCACGCATTTCTCCCCCTCGGTAATTCTGCCGTAAAACTCAACTGAGTCCACGAGCTCCCACGCTTTCGTATCTTTATCCGTCAATATCTTCTGAGCCGTACGGGATGGTGCTTTTCCAACTACCACCTCGTCTGTGGCATCACCGGATACCTCAAATTGCAGAGGTGGAACGGTGACTCCCCTATCCCCGGGCGAGGCGACAATGCCCAGAAATATCAAGGATATAACCATACTACCCCCTTTTAATTTTCAATAATGTGAAAAAAATTAACCACAGAGAACACAGAGAGATAATATTTATTTATTCTCTGCCTGTCTGCCGACAGGTAGATGTGCTCAAATTCTCTATCAGCGTTTTTCTTGTTTGTAGCTCAAGCAATCTTTGAGACCAACAGGAGAGCACAGAGGCTTTCTATTTTTTTCTTGTTTTTCTACCTCAAAAATACTCTGTGCCCTCTGTGGTTTCTTTCATATCATTTTTGACAGTACCTAATCGTCAATTGTCAATTTATCGAATCCTTATCATCTCCCTTGTTTGGATAAAGTCGCCCGCCCTCAGTCTATAGAAGTAAATGCCCGTGCCCACGGTGACACCTTTTTCATCCCTGCCATCCCAGACTATTTCGTGATTCGTAGATCGTAAATCGTAAATTTCTTAACAAGTCTGCCGGAGATGTCATAAATACAGACTGAAGACCAAAGACCAGAGACCGAAGACCTTTGATTTTTGTCTGTGGTCTGTAGTCTTATGTCTATGGAAATTCGCGATTTATCGGGATATAAATACATTTTTGCATTTTAATATTTGATATTTAATATTCCTATATATTATATCCTATATCTATTCCAAGTTTGAGTCCCCGCATACCATAAAATGGAGCTCCCACATTCTGTAAACCGATGTTCAACCCCACGCCCTTTATCTTGGAATGGGAGCCGATACCCATAAAAAATCCCTCTTCACCACCAATTGCGAACCCCGCCATTGGGGCAAACCATGCCTTGAGGTCATATTTTACCGCAAGTGAGAATTGGGGTTTTCTGGATGATAGGGGTGTTTTGTTCAATACCTGTTCATAGCCCACTCCATATTGCAGATTTCCCCTGTCGTGTTCGAATGCGATCATCAGATATGCGGGAAGAGGGGTTTTAAAGGCACCCCTATCATAGAGCGAAGAATCTTCGGATGTGACTGCATCCTCGGTGTTTTCGAGGTTGAGGGAATCGATCTCCACACTCAGCCAACCCTCTTGCGTGTTAGATGTCCATCTTAAACCCGTATTGATATTTGAAAGACTGATAGCGATACTCGACATCTCAGAGACCCCCGCATAGAGTCCGAGATCGAGAGCAAATCCCCCTCCCCCATCAGCCGTGCGGTATTTCAGGAAGCCATCGCCGTTGAGTGCATACCTCGATGTGAGTAGATGCAGGGTTGCTTCACTCACATAGGCTGTATAAAGTCCATAAAGGTATCTGACACCGGCCCCCAGTGAGAGATTTCGCCCGCCCAACCCGAACATCTTGCCGTAGGAAGAGGTGAACGAGAGGAAGGCAACTGCCATCCCGTCCATATTCTCAAACTGGTAGGTCCTGTCAAGTTCATTTCCCCACAGCATCAGGTCAAAGAGGATTTTGGGTATCGTCCCCTTACCGAGACCCAAAGCCCTGAACGAGAAACCAAACCCGCCAACCGATAGCTCAATTCCCGCTACACCCGCATTCGCCAGCAGTGCGAATCCCGTATTTGGTATGGAGTTCATAATATCACTTTTATCGGCATCGTCAAGGAAGACACCACCGCTGTAGTAATTGTATTTGGAGAGAGAAAAGGACCTATTAAAACCCCCCGCAGATGGGGATATTATCCTCAGCGAGAAGCCCCGATTCAGAGAGAGGTTGGCGGGATTATAGAGTATGGCATCCACACCCCTGGAGAATACCGTGCTCGTGCCCGAGAGCACGAGATAATTTGCGCCGTTTGCCCACATGCCCAGGATTTGGAAGAGTATAAGAAAATGCATCATTCCTTTACCCTCACTTTAGCCACGCAGTATCCACCGAATTCGAGATAGTCCCTGGCGTGAACTGTTATTGTATCGGTCTCCGGTACATATAGAACGGCAAATGTTGAAAACGGAGGATTTTGAAGTATATCGAATTCAAGCGAGTCCAGGGCTATTTTGACGGTGGTGATATTCGGTGCTATCGCGATCCCATTCTGGTCAACGGGTGCCGGGGGTATGGTTAGCCTCTTTATAAGAGAGTCCGACCCCTTGGGATTTATCACCATGAAATCGCAGTCGAACCCGAATGGAAAGTGATTTTTCACATCAACCTGTAGAGCCACCGACTGTATATGCGAGAGTGCATCTATCACATCCTCGTCCTCTATCTTAACCTCCACGGTATCGAAATGGATCGTATCACATGTGAAAGCCGCCCTGAATGGAGTTTCATTGTAAACACGCCCTGTTATATAAGAACCCCTCTCCAAAATTCCACTTCCCTCATCGAGCGAGACCTCCCCGGAGATGGTGATCTCTTCGGGCAGGATATTTAAAAGCGGAGCGAGGTCGCAGGATGCCTCACCGTGAGATGGTGGCAGGCGGGGAGTTCCGGCATCCACCGATAGCGAAAATGGGATAGACACAGATTGAGAATACGAGTTCCTACCCGTAATGCTGCCAATTGCGCCGGATGAAAAGCCTATGGTACTCCACACATCGACATACAGACGAGATTCGGCGAGTCTGATGCAGCCAATGTCACTGTAATCTACGGGAATCTCCAGCGTGTAATCAATTTGGTGAGTGATCGGTTCGAGTATCTTCCCGGCGATCAGGGAGTAATCCATCATCTGGAGCACAATTCCAACGGTGATTCCGTCATCGGCGGTAATATCGACGAAGTCGTCCGACGAGTCTACCGCAACTGTTATTCTTGTTGTCAGAAGTGTGCTCTCGGAGGGAGAACTTGTGTTATCATAGGTTATACCCGCGAGATCCATGTTTCCCGTGGATGGTGCGTGTGGAAATATGGAAAGCACAAAAGAGGTATCGAGTTCTGCAATGTCGGCAGTCAATCTTCCTCCGATTGGGAGTCCATTATCTATATCGATATATAAGCCACCCCGTGAAAATATTACACTGTCCAGTTTGAGCGAATAATCGGAGACGAAGGGGAGTTTGAACACATAATCGACAGAATCTGTGAAGGAGGGAATTTTAACCCTGCCGCTCCCTATTCTCACGGAATCAAGAATCACGGAGAAGCTAACGGAATCATCGAGGGAAAATGGAACCTCAAAGAGCGTGTCCAACACGGTGAATCTCAATTGTGTCCGAATGTACCCCCTGACAACGGCGTTTTCCAGATACAGTGATGTATCCCTCGCGGAATTATTGGGCATCTGTACATAGGTAATGGGGTCAACCTCGAGGCCGCTCACGGGTATAAAGGTCACCGAATCGAAGGACATCCCCGTCTGATTGAGAATTCTCACAGTAAAACACACAACGCTAAAACAGACGGAATCTATCATATCGAAGGTATCGGACTTGAACGATGTTGTGTATGAAAAGGGCGGGACGAAATCTGCCACGAATGGGGTGTCGGGAATTCCAATTCCCGCACCACTCTCTGCTATCTCCCTGGCGGATACGGAGATGTTGCCCGTATCCATATTGGCTATCCACACATCGCCAATGCTTCTCGCCACAAGGGTATCTATATCCCCCAAACGCAGTGATTCATCGATACTGAAGGTATCTATATCCACCTTCAGATAGAGTTGCATTATGGAATCCTCGCCAATCCTTATTCCAACACTGGGGTCGAGGGTATCCACGATGTTAACGACTGGATAGCGTTCTTTGACGAGCGGAATAGTTATATCTACATCCCACTCGGGTGCCTGAGGGTGCTGATTAAAACAGGAAAGTAGAACCAGTGATAATAAGATTATGAAGTATTTTCTCATATATTAACTCCAAATTATGCGTAAAGAAACCATCTCAAGATCCGCATGGACAAGATTACACGAGATTATCATCTCAAGATCCGTATGGACAAGAGGTTAAAGACCAGAGACACAAGACCAAAAACACCTGTCTGCCGACAGGCAGGTAAGACCTTTTATATTTCTTTGTTCATTTATTTGTCATTTTAGTCTGCGGTCTTTGGTCTGTAGTCTTATGTCTAAATATATAATCTGTGCTTATCTGTGGTCATCCCTGCCTACCGGCAGGCAGGCGTGGTTAATACATATTCTGGGTTAATTCTTTTGAAACTCACAGTATCTCTCGATGGGGCATTCTTCACACCTCGGATTTCGCGCCCCGCAAATCCGCCTTCCGAACTCTATCAACACCAGATGAACTCTGGTTCTCTCGGGCGGTGGTATTTCGCTCTCAAGTTTCGCCCTCAAGCTCTCGTAATCATCTTTTGCATCGCCTATTCCAAGCCTCTTCATTATTCTGAAGATGTGAACATCCACGGGAAGAACTTGCTCCCCCTTGACCGCCATCAGAAAGACATCGGCGGTCTTGGGCCCAATTCCCCCTATGGAGGTCAGTTCCTTCTTGGCTTTGCCGTACGGAAGATTCAATATTCCATCAAACTTGCCATCGTATTTTTCTATCAATTCTCTGGCGATGTTCAGAATCCTCGGAGCCTTCATTCGATACAGACCCGCCGGCTTGATCACTTCCTCAATCTCCTCTACGCTCGCTTCTGCGATATCTTCGATATTACAGAATCTCTCACTAAATCTCTCGGTGGCGGTCCTGACATTTTTCCAGTATGTTCGTTGAGAAAGGATTATACTGACCAATGTCTCGAATGGAGTGTGTCTCTCCCACCACTCGTTGATTTCGTAATTTTTGGAGAGAATATCAACTACCTTTTTAATCTTACCTGTATTTATCATTCAAATTCGGCACATTTTTCCGCTCTGATACCCGAATTACAGAAGCCCAGTCTGTTATTTGTGCAAAGAAAACGATTCTTTATAAAAAAACGCTACCTGCCTACCGGTCCCTACGGATCCGTATGGACAGGCAGGCGAGAGACATTTTTTTCTTGTCGTAACGAAGTGGAGATCCCGCCTCTGGTCATACGACCCGTCCTCAAGTCACAGACTCGCATGAGATCCGCATGGATATGGGCGGGGACAAATCGCCTTTAACCTGTCTGCCGATAGGTAGATATGTGTTATGTGAAGTTCGACAACATGCTTTTTTGTCTGCTTAATTCTACATTACCTCAATTTCACAACCTTCACTGGCTTGTAGCCTTTGGCTCTTAGGAAATAAATACCAGATTGAACTTCTTTACCGTTTATATCTCTTCCATTCCAGACACCTTTGTCTGTTTTTCCCACTAACCTGCCAGAAAGGTCGTAGATTTGCAAACTAATCTTTTGCCACTTGTTTCTGACACATCGGATACTAACTTTCTTGCTAAATGGATTAGGGTATACTTTTAATATCTCGACTTTTGGGCTTTGTAACCTCTCACTTTCTTCTATTCCTTCTATCTCGTTCAAACTAATATCATCAAAATAAACCTTCAAACCAGGCTCCCCCCAATTTATATTGACACAAGAAATTACTACTTTGATCGTATTTTCATCAGTCGTAAAATTTGTATCAAAATGTGTATAACCAGATATAAAAGCAAAACAATATTCTATCGTCATCTGTGTATCCGACTCACTTATCTCAAATAAGTATATAATTCCAAAGGCACTGAACGATGAACAATCATAGTAGGCACTTAGGTTACAGAGTTTCCCACCCTGAATAAGAGCATTGCCTTGGAGGCAACCAACATCGTTTTCATTCAAAGTAACCAGTTCTATCGCATAATTGCCTGTATGTGCATGGTCAGAACGGAGTGCTGTTCCTGCACTGTATGCCTCACTTGTAAACCAACCCACTGGCATCATAACACCAAGGGTATCGTGCCACTCTTCTAAACTGGGATTAGGCAGAATATTACCAGTAATAGCTCCTTGGGCTATGATTAAAGAAACTAAAAGACTTAAAAAATAGCTCATAATATCACCTCTCTTTTCTGTATTTGCCGAATTTCGACTAAAGGTTCTGTGTGACCGCCATTTCAATGGCGGTCACACATTGTTATCAGTCGTTTTTTATCCTTTTTTCTATATATTTTGAATTCATTAGCCTTAGAAGTCCCATATAATCCATATTAAATTCAAGCAAATCACCAACCTTATAATTACTGGGATTATCTTTAATGTCAATCACAATCATATCTGAACTTGCTCCAACAAATTTGATGTTTTTATCTGAAGCCCAAATATGTTTTTCGTCTACATCAAGAAGACCAAGACCTACAATGGCTCTGTAAGATTTTTGCCCAATATCGCTTTTTTTAAATTCAAATGTCTTCCCTTCAACATTTGTGCCTAAATCTCCCGTTGGGACAACGGGTTTTTCTGATAGCTCAATAATTTCAGCATATAATTTGAAAGCATTATGCTCCATACCTTTTATTAAAGAATCGTTATAAACATCTGTTCCAAAAAACAGAGTTTCGCCTACTCTGAAATGGTTGATTCCTTTTGGAAGGACATTTCTTAAAACAAGAGGAATAACAACAGAACTACCACCTGATACATACGAAATAGTTCTATTAAACTTTGTTTCAATTAATTGTTCATATAAACTTAATTGAATAAGCTTGTCTTGACTTGGAAGCACGCCATATAAGCAAGAGAAATTCGCTCCAATTCCAATGACTTCAATATTCTCTAATTGAAAAATTTTTTCGTAAAATTTCAGAAAATCATTTCTCATGACTCCTTCTCGCAACTCACCCATCTCAATCATAATGATAATCTTATGTTTTATCCCTTGTTTAACTGCCATTTTTGATAACGACTTAATTGTTGATAATTCCGTATTCACACTAATATCAGCATATTTAATAACATTTGAAGCGTTTTGTCCAGATGGTGGTTTTATATAAATAGTTTCAATGGTATCATTAAGCTGTTTGATCATCTTTAAATTACTCAATCTGGAATCACAAATTTGTTTTACACCCAAATTTATTATTTCATTAAGATAACTTTTATTACCACATAAAACTTTCGTAACAACAGCCCATTTGATATTTCTGCTTGAAAAGATTTCATCGAGAAAAAGGTAATTCTTCCTCAATTTAACTAAATTCATCTCTATAAATGCCATATTCTACTTCCTTTTTTTAAATCTCATTTCTAAATATTTATTTGTAAATCCAATTTTTTCATATAAGTATTTTGCTGGATTATCCGGTTCGACATGTAAGGCGATGTCTCCGTCAGTAAGGTTAATTGCCTGTTGCATTAGATATTTACCAATACCTTTTCCACGGTAATTTTTATGAGTTGCGATATAAACCAATATATTTTCAGGTATATAGTCTTTCATACCAGTTTTGTTTATTACAACCGCACCAACTAATTCGCTATTTATACAAGCAGTTAGGATTAAGCCCCCAAAAGATTGATACTCCTTAAGTGCGTAATCAACAGCTTTTAGAATATCTAATTCAGAATCGCCATATTTTTCTAGATGCTCAAAAAGAAATTTTACAATATTATTTTTTTCTTCCTCCGAAGGTTTGCTTTCTGGTGTAAAAACAATCAATTCCTTTTTCATAATTGACTCCTCCTTTTTTAATTTATTATAATTTCTGTAAAATAATGTAATCCATTGGTACATATAATGGGGTCGGACCTAAAAAAAGAATCTATGGTGCAAGTTTCTTTTTTATTAATCCCTGATAGTCCTCCACCTTCCTCATATCACCTAAAAAGCAATTGGGGTCACATCTTGAAATTTAAGATTTTTCTTGACAAATCGCCTTTAATGGTAGCACTATGCAATAGTGCTCCATTAATATGTGTTATATGCAGTATTCGTGCTTCCTTTAGCTTTTCGATTGTTCTGCATCTATTGCTTTAGTATATCGCTTTAGCGTCCTCCGGAAGCTGTTTTATATGTTTAAGAAACTCTAATGCTCTTTTACCAGCTTCTTCAGGAAACTGAAAACCATATTCCTGTGCAACAGATTCTGCCGTTTTCTTAAACAGTTTATAGAATAGGAATAGAGAATTCCAGATATTGTCATAATTAGAATCAGTGTATGTCTGCTCAAATTCTTTCCAAATCTCTGGCTCCAAGTATTTTTGCAAATGCCTTCCCGCTTTCCCAATTGACTTTCTAAAGCCTGTCTTTATTCCAATGTCCCATTCAAACATATTAATAAGTGGTTTCCTTAGAACAACATCGATATAGGCTTTTAACAATGGCAGTTCCTTCCTCCAAATTGTTTTTGGAATATGTGAACCTAAACCAAATATAAACTCATCGCAGCAATCGTTAAACAGTTTCTCTGTTGGTTCCTTAATCAAATAGCTACTTTCAGATGGGTCTGGAAGATTAGGAATAATATGGTCTTTGTCTAACAAAACCTCTGTTAAACTGTCCTTCGTTAGTTCATCAATTCTGTTTATATTAAAAAAGGATAGATCAATACGGTTTCCATCTACGAATTGCATATTGTAATTATAACGACCGTCTCCTACTGGAGGGGGATAAATCTTATCTTCAGGCTTCTGTATAATTATCGTTTCCCCGAAATGGGACAAAATATAATTTTCATCTTTAAATGGTTCAACATCAGTAACTAAATTTACTATGTCATAGTCTTGAAATATATCCTTCGTGATACTTGGATTAACTCGGGATCCGTTCATCAAAACTCCACGAATACGATCGTCATTTAGGGCAAAACCAATAATTAAATCAATTATTTCTTTTTCTGTTCTCGTTTTCATATGATATTCATCCTGATGCATTTGACCCGAATATTACATATAACGTACCGAGGATACAAGAAGTTACCGGAGTGAGGAACGAACATAGGCAATTTGGGTGGAGCGAAGCGGAACCTTGTACTCTCTGATATACGAAGGCCTGGCCTTAATAGCATAGCCTTATTTCCTTTATATTTTCTATTTTTTTATCACCATAGCTTATTATATTCAAAGAATTTATTGATCCATTTATTGTGATATTTGAATTATTCACATAATCTACCAATTCTTTACATTTGTCTTCATTTTTAGTACTACCAATAGCAATATGTGAAAAAAAATCAATGTCTAAACGTAAGGTTTTTCTTAATTTTCCTGAATATAGAATATCATGCATTTTATCTATATTACTATTTCCTTCATCTGGTGATAAAAAAATATGATAGTAATCACTTAACCTGTCATTATTCATCAATGCACAACGAATAGTAAAATCAAATTTACTTATTTTTTTTGATTTTTCCTCAACTTCAGCTACAAAATCGTTTTGTTCAATACCAAATGTTGGGAATACAATAGTAAAATGTGGGTCAACAATACCA
>JGI24025J20009_10001641_pt1 | contig 16754 bp, 12 predicted proteins | sample Cruoilmetagenom3_FD_20009 | JGI IMG/M metagenome (IMG submission 20009) | reverse complement strand
CTAGCGTGAGTTTATTAAATGAACAGAAAAAATAATCCACAATATATTGTAAATATTGGCATTGCTCATTTAATTATTTGTATACACTGAACGGGATATTGGTTTTCATTTTTTGTTTAGTCAGACCCATAGCCTCAGCAAGGGTATAGAGGTCTTCGTCTATTTCTTCAAGGCGATAAACTGTTTTATATCGTCCTTTGGTCTTTTGCGAGGGGTTTTCAATAAAAGTAGCAAGTCGAATAGCAGAAAGTTCTTCTATTAACTTGTGTGGTGATCCCTTAAAGTTAGCATTTTCCTTTGCTCTTCTGTAGGCAATCATACATAAGAGAAATGCAAGAAGGCAGATAAATCCATGGACCTCTATCTTCTGATCTGTCCAATGATATTGAGGTCTTAAGGCTAAATGAAAAGGGTTTTTTATAGTTTTAAATGCCCATTCTACATGGGATTGTCCATGATAGGCCAGGATAATCTCCTCAGTACCCCATTGGTGGCGGTTTGTAATTAATATCCGACGCCCGAACCATTGCTCTTTTAAAAGAGCGAACTCTTTCTTATCTATCCAGAAATCAAGCTCAAAAGCATCTTCAATAAGAGGGTGAAGACTCCATCCAATAAGGCCAAGAGGGGTATGAGAGGCAATTAGCAAAGTTATCTTATCTTCCAGACTCTTCTGTGTTCTTTTTCTGCCTCTCTTTGTGGGAAGTCTAATCTTTTCCTTTAGCCAGTTAAGCTTACAAAAAAGTTTTTTTATGCTTTGTTCAATACCTCTGATTTGGCCCTGGCGCAATTTTTCTGAAATATAAACTATAGCCGTGAGATCGAGATGCCAAATTTCAGTGCGAACACGATAACAATCAATAGTATTACCATTCACCGAGACAGCCCTCATGGACCTATTAGCTTGTTCAATTAAAGCCTTATGATGGGAGGGAGACACTGCTCCTACAAAGTGGATATTGGAACTTACTTGTTTTAATATCTTTTTTGAGTTATTACCCTGGTCAAATATCAGAGTGATATCCTCTAATGAGGCAGAAATGGCCTTGAATCGATTTAATATCTGTTTAAATTGTTCTTTAAAAACAGTTCTATCCGTGAGATTACCTTGATAAAGTTTATGGAAAAGGGGAAGCTATTCCTTGCGGGAGACCAAAAGCAACAGTCCAAACTGCCTTAAATCCATCCGCTTCTGTTTGTTTCTACCTCTTTGGACAAGGATGCATCTTTTATTGGCTGAATAATCAATATAGGTAAAAAAGTTGGTTGTATCATAAAGCAGTGCTAGTTAAATGATTTGACACGCTTTATTTTGCGACACCCCCTAAAACCATAATCAAACAAAACGAAAGGAATGCTACTATTATTTAGTCTTTTCTCTGCGGAGCGCTTTGCGGCCAAATAGGTGCGCACAGTATTTAGGAACCCATGAAAAGATTAATATCTACTCCACCAACCCTCTCCCTCAATTTTCCATTTGGAAGAATTTCTAAGGTCGCCAAAAAGATCTATAAAATCAGGAGATTCTTCTATTGGTAATCTAACCTTGCGCCTCTCTTTCATAGATATATATGCCGCATTTACGATCTCTACAACAGCTCTTCCATCATAGCCTGTTACAACTGGTTCTTTATTCTCAATTACACAATTACAAAAATGTTCCAATTCTTTCAGGTATTGCCAACTTGATTTAACCTCATTTTCAAGATTCCAATCATTTTTGGGAGTGAGATCCTCCATTTCTTTAGCATTTCTCCAAACAGTGACAATTGGTGATAAAGGAGAGGGGCTACTATGATAAGGACATTGAATAACTATTGTTCCCTTTGTCCCATAAATAAAGTAGCTTTCTTCTCCAATACAGTGAGTAAGCATAGTTATATGAAGACTGCTGATAGGACCATCTTTATGTTTTAAGATAACAGAGGTAACATCATCGTTCTCCACTTTATTTTTCGCTACCACTAATCCATAAGCGCTCACTTCTTCTACTTCTCCTAACCACCATCTACATAAATCTATTGGGTGAGACCCATCTTCTTGTAAGAAACCACCACCTGAAGCTACTTGAAATCTATAGTTTCCACTTGTGGCCGATGCCCTGGCATTATCCCAAATAGCTCTTGCATCAAATACATCTCCTATTTTGCCTTTTTCGATTATTTCCTTAACTAATCGAAATGATTTATTGAATCTTTTCATAAATGCTATCATTAATTTCACATTGTTATCTTTGCATGCCAATATCATCTCATCAGCCTCTTCTATTGTCCTCGCCATTGGTTTTTCACAATAAACGTGTTTTTTCGCTTTCGCTGCCTCGATAACAAATCGATGATGAATAGCGGTAGGTACAGCTATTATAACGGCATCTATATTATCATCATTGATAAATTTTTCATAATTTGTATAAACTTTTTCCCCACCATATCTATTTTTAAAATCTTTAGCTTTTGTCTCGTTAATATCCATAATTGCATAAAGTTTAGCATTTTTGAGATATTTAAAATATGGTCCGTACATAAACCTGGTTGCCCCACAACCAACAAGTCCTATATTTACTTTCTTCATTTCTTGACTTCACCCTACTTATTAGTTAGTTTTATTAGCGTTTGTTCTCTTAAATAAAGAACAGACAGTTTTTGCTTCAAAAAAACGGACCGATTTATACCATTTAATCCTCGCCCTATGAATATTTATCTTTGTAGGGATACCCTCAATATTTTTTTCAAGCAACCTACCCTTTTATTCTAACCCAAACGCTAATAGGTTATAAATATAAGTTAAGGGAATATTAATTTTTGTCTCTTTCTCACTTTTCTCCATTTTTATTTTTTTATCAATTTCATCAGGAGTCAAAAGATTTACCTTACTAATTTCTTCATTGAGTAAAATTTCCACATCTCGGCAGGGTTCTACTTTTCCATCTTCAGCAACATTATAATTCACCATATTTAATAAAATTTTTTTATTATATTTTAAAAGAGTAATTAAAAGATTTTCTGGGGCTTTTATCTTTTTTATCAAACAACGACTTTGGTTTACCCATTTTATGTAAGAGAGCATTTGTTTACGGTTGTTATTTAGCTTAAGCCATTTTTCTAAGTCCTGGGGAATAATAACTACTCTCCCCTTCCCATAATTATTTTTAATTACTTCATCTTTTGGATATTCTATTCCAAAGACTTCACTTAAAGCGTAAGTTTTCCTCTTTAAATTCTTATTATAAAGAGAAGTCTCTCTGCTAGCCACTAATCCCATTCCTTCTTTTACTAATTCTTTAATTTTTTTAATCTCATCTCCCGTTAAATTGGTTACATTCGGAAGAATAAGAGTGGATATATTAACTTTATCCATGTTAATTAAGGTAATATAGGGTAAGTGAGAGCGAGTAAGAAAGTCACAAAGGATTCTATAAGCAGGATATCCGTTATCTCTACTTCGAGAAACACTAAAATCTACACTTTCTTTAACCTGCAGGGGTGCTAAATGCCAGAAGAGAGTTTCATAAGAAAAGAATATTCCTATATCAGCATAAGGAACAGAGTTATAATAATAGTCTTCATATTTTTTAATGAAATTAAAATAATTTTTTATTTCCCTTATTTCTCTAAAATTTTCTACTTTACAGCTCCCTGGATTTATGAAAGAAATTCTATAGCTAAGAGCTTCAGCCATACCCAGCTTCAGGAGATTAAAATGTTCCTGATGATCTCCTCTCCTCCCGTAATTAACTGAGGTTGCTATCTTTTTCCCAGCCTCTGCCTGAGCGTAGCTATAATCCTCGATATTCCAGATAATTTTCTTTTCTTCTTTTCTGGATAAAGGTAATCCTTCATAGAAAATCCAATCTACAGCATCGTTAACATAAAAGCTGGGAATAATACGCGTGGAAGGAGGATGAACCGTAGGAGGAGAAGTATTCATAGTGATTAAAACTCGAGGATTAATAGACTTTGCATAAGCAGAAAGTTCCCTTATTGTTTCTCGTAAGGAATCACAGAGAAAGAAAGTGTACCAGTGCCATATTTCGCTTTCCCAGTCACTTTTTAGAGGGATAGGATACTCTTTACCTATTTTTTCCTTAATATACTTTCGAAACTTTTCCTGGCAGTATTTACAATAGCAACGTATCCAGACAGGATTATCATAAAAGATGCCTTCAAATCCTAAGTTGAGAACATATTTTAATTCTTCTTTTAAATGATTAATCCAGCCGGGATTATTAATGCATCCCTGCCTTCTTGTGCGGCGAAAGTGCTCATTTAAGTGATACATAGTTTGAGGCAAAGGATTTCCATCCTCGTCTTTTACTAACCAATCCATACATTTTGGATATTTTTTTAATAAGCCTGTGGGCACTGTATGGATACAGATATATAAAATGGATATTACATTATTCTCTCGGCAAGTTTTAGTGAATTTCCGTATTTTTTCCTCTAATTCCTGAGTTATAGGGGTATAAGGTTGACCTTCGGTCAAGGAATCGTAAGTGAGGTCTTTGGGCAATATACGCTGATGGTTTGGTCCAAAGGAATAGCGGATAGTGGTATGAATTGCTCCTACTCCGGATTTAATTAAAGTCTCAAGGTTGTCACCCTTCATTAAATCATCAAAGTTATAAGCTCCTATGTATCTATAAAGCCTTTTCATCTTTTGTACTTCCTATAATTTGGTAAAATTTTTTTATTCTTAATCTCAGGAAAATACTTCCTTTAAGTTAACTTTAAGCCCTTCTATTGTATTAACCTGCAAGATATCGTATTTTAAAAATGTTCCTTTGAACTTATAATTTCCTCCCTCAAGAAGATATACCTCAACTCTCTTTTCCTCAGGGTAAACTATCCAGTATTCTCTAACTCCAAATCGCTCATAAAGATCTTTCTTTAATTTAATATCCATCTCACGGGTTGAGGATGAAACTATTTCTATGACCCAATCAGGTGCACCGAATATCCCCTTTTTTTTTATTATACTTAGTCTATTTTTAGCAATGAAAATTATGTCTGGTTGAACTACATTCACTGAGCTAAAAACTACATCTGTAGGAGCATTATATACTTTACCTGAATTGTGACTTCTCACAAAGCTCCAGATAATAAACTCCAGATTTCTGGAAACATCCTGATGTTGTGTTGATGGTGCGGGAGCCATAAGTAGTTTACCTCCTATCACTTGATAAATTTTTCCATCATCGGGAAGTTCTCTATAATCTTCATAAGTCCATATCTCCTGATTTATATCAATAGTAGAAACTTTCATTTTTTCACCTCCCTCTTTTTTTAGAGTTTTGTCAAAGATATTTCAGTATCTTTCTAATTGGTAGCCGCAGGCTTTAGCCTGCGTTTGCGCAACTTAAAGGTTGCGACTACCAGCCTTCATTTTTCCTAATATTCTTTCATAAAATTTTGACGCTACCTTTTTTAGCGCTTATTTTATAATTATAATGAATTATAGCATTTTTATTATAAGCTATAAATTGGATAAGTCAATTTACCGTCGATCTTGCTACCCACTTTCTTAAGAAATTCCTTTACTACTTTTCCTCAATTTTTGAAATTATATTTAAAACTATCTTCGGTTAACTTTTTTAATTCTAAAATTTTGGTTGTCTCTCTTGGCAAAGCGAAAAATAGATATATAATATTAACTGCGATTGAGAATCAATTACAAAAAGATTATAATAATAGAGGGGTTAGGAAATGATGAGGAAAAGAAGATGGATTTTATCACACACTGATAAAAGAGGTATAAAACAATAAATGCTCTTTTGTTCTCCATTCTTTATTTTTTTTCTTATTTACTCCTTATATATTTTGAAGAGAAAAATCTTCTAAAGGAATATAGAGAAGAATACCTGAAATACAGGAAAAAGGTTCCCTATAGACTCATTCCAAAATTGTTTTAGTTCTTGTTACCTCGTGCTACTCTTTACTATAAGTATATTTGCTGGGGAAATGCGAACTCGACAATGTTAAAGAAAATAATTATAATGTTAATATGGTCAAAGAATCTGATATTTTAAAGATAGTAAAAGAAGATATATTAAGAATACTAAGTGAAAAAGGGGAGAAAGCTCCCTCGAGACTTATAAAAAGAGAAATTGAAGTTTCTCATTCTTTTGTATCTAAAGCAATTAAAAATCTTGAAGAAGAAAATTTGGTATGCATTGGAGGAGATTTTATTAGTTTGACAAGGGATGGAGAGGATAAAGCGAAAGGTATTTTAAGAAAATATCTTGTTCTGGAAAATTATTTTAAGCGAACTATAAATGAAACTGAGGCCGAGGCACATAAAAAAGCTCATATTCTTGAGCATTATATTTCTGAAGAAGTTGTCAAGAATATTAAAAAAATATCTACATTTAAAGAAAGAGGGATGCCTTTGGTGGAGCTTAAGTTGTATAAAGAGAGTTTAATTATTGATATTACTATCCCTGATAATGAACTGTTTGAAAGAGTGGTTAGTATGGGGATATTTCCCGGAGAAAAAATAAGGTTAACAAATAAAATCTCGGGTGGTATTATCGTTAAGATAAAAAACAAAAAATTTGCTCTGGACAAAGGCATAGCAAAAGAAATTAAAGTGTTAAAATATGAAGAATCTTAAAATACTTTTAATTGGTCAACCCAACGTAGGAAAATCTTCATTACTTAACGTATTGGTTGGGTCAAGAGTTATAGTGTCCAATTATCCGGGGACTACGGTTGAGGTAATTCAAGCTGAAAAAATTTTTAATGATACAAAAGTGAATTTTGAGGATACACCAGGGATATATTCTATTTCTGATAGAAGCGAAGAGGAAAAAGTTACTGAAATGGCCTTATTTGAAGAAGAATTAGATGGGGTAATAGTAATTGCTGATGCAACTTCACTTGAAAGAAGTCTCTATATGACTTTACAAATATTGGAAGCTCAGATATCTACCATTTTAGTTTTAAATTTTGTAGAGGATGCTAAAAAGAAAGGAATAGAGATTGATTATAAAAAACTGGAAAGAATTCTTCATATTCCTGTTATTCTTATAAATCCTTTAACAAAAAAAGGAATAGATGAGCTTATAGATACGATTTTAAAAATTAAAAGAATATCAAGATGGGATTTCGTAGTTAAATACAATGACCATATAGAAAAAGCAATAAATAAAATATCTACTCAAATCAAAGGGAACTTACCCAAAAGGTTTGTCGCTTTAAGGATTTTAGAGGAAGATGAAGATTTTTATAAATATCTGAAGAGTGAAAAAATAATCAGAGAATCTAAGGAAGACTTAAAAGAGCATCCAAAAGTTGCAGAAGATATATCTATAACAAGATATGGCACCGCTTCATTTATAGCAGAAAAGGTTACCCGAATAATTCCTTTGAAGAGAGAAAAAGGGGAAAAGATGCAGAAAATGATAGATAATGTTCTCTTACATAAAATCTGGGGTCCGCTTACTACTGGTTTATCTCTTCTTGTTATCTTTGGGACATTATTATATCTTGGCAATTTTACTCAGAAGATTCTCATGAGCTTAACAGAGAGCCTTTTATCTTTCCTGGGTACAGCGAAATATTCTATTATTACTATGATATTGGTTCAGGGTTTAACAGGACTTGCGGCAGGTGTTTCTATCGCTTTACCTTATGTATTCTTGTTTTATTTACTCTTAGGTTTGTTAGAAGATGCGGGGTTTCTCTCCAGGTTTATTGTTAATGCAGAAAGGTTTTTTAAAAAAATAGGTTTACCTGGCAAGTCGTTTATTCCCTTAATTCTGGGATTAGGCTGCACTGCCCCAGCAGTTAGAGCTACCCGAGTTTTACCTTCTAAGAAAGAACAATTTCATACTGCTTCCTTATTTACTTTTGTACCCTGCTCCAGTAGAATTGCTATAATAATGGGGGTAGTTGGGTTTTATGGAGGCATAAAGTTATCTCTTTCTGTCTTTGCTACTTCTTTAATTGCTGGTTTAATTTGGGCTCTGGGAGTAAAAAGAGTTATTCATATAAATAATGAGCCTTTACTCCTGGAATTACCTCCTTATAGAAAGCCTTTAATTAAAAATGTTCTTGCTAAAAGCTGGATTAGAATGAAAGATTTTGTGTTTATAGTTATACCCCTGTTGGCACTCGGGGGAATAGCCGTTGGCATTTTGGATATATTAGAACTTACTAATATCATAGTAAAGCCTTTTTCGCCAATTACTACCTGGCTAAAATTACCTGCTGTAACCAGCATTCCTTTAACATTTGGATTTTTACAAAAAGATTTAACCGGAGCAATGCTTTTATCAGTTTTAGGTAGTAACATATCTTTAGCTTTGACGCCTCTTCAAATTTATACTTTTGGTGTAGCTTCTACAATTGGAATCCCATGTATAATTGCATTAGGAATACTTATTAAGGAGTTTGGGTATAAGAAGGCAGTACTTTTGACTGGGACATCAATAGTTTACGGTCTTCTATTTGCTGGCTTATCCTGGAGATTGTTCTCAATTTTTTTCGTGTAAAAGCTGGTTGACGTAAAAGGATAGTTATTGTATAGTTGAATTATTAGTGTAAAAAAAATGGACAAAAATGAAATAATTAAGATATTGGAGGATTGGAATTTCTGGGGAAGAGAAGGAAATCCACAATGAAAGCTTTTTTACTTTCTGCAGGAGAAGGGACAAGATTAAGGCCTTTAACTAACGAAATTCCTAAATGTTTAATCCCTGTAGATAATAAGCCTCTTTTGCACTATTGGCTTAAGTTATGTGAAAAATATGGTGTAGAAGAGGTGCTCATTAACCTTTATCATCTCTCTTCTCAAATAGAGGAATTCTTAGAAAATAATCATTATAAAGTTAAAATTAAGAAAGTTTATGAAAAAAAGCTTTTAGGAAGTGCCGGAACCATTGCTGCTAATAAGGATTTTATAGAAGGAGAAGAATCTTTTTTTATCTTTTACACCGATAACTTAACTAATATGAATTTAAGAAAAATGGGGCAGTTTCATAAAACTCATCAAGGAATGTTTACTATGGGTTTATTCAGGACTGATTTTCCGCAAGGATGTGGGATTGTTAAGATGAATAAAAATTATTTAATTAGCGGATTTCAGGAAAAGCCAGAGCATCCTCTGAGTAATTTAGCTAATGCCGGGATATATGTAGCTAATTCCGAGCTTTTAAATTATATTGATGAAGTTATTAAGAATCAAGAAAAACTGATTGAAGAAAAAATTTTCTCTCCCCTGGATATTGGTTATCATATTCTACCGGGTTTAGTAGGGAAAATGTATGGATACCTTATTGAGGAATATTTCTTAGAAATTGGAACCTGGGAAAATTACCGCAGAGCTCAAGAAGAACTTGATGTAAAGAAAAAACCGCAGGCCATTCAATTTTTTAATTCCTTCCTATAAATATGAGAAAAAAGGTAGAAGAAGTATTAAAAGAAGATGGTTTAATTTCTCAAAACTTAAGTAATTATGAGGAAAGAAATGAGCAGATTCAGATGGCTGAAGCTGTGGAAGAGGCAATTTTTAAAAAGAAGCATCTTGTTGTAGAAGCAGGAACAGGAGTAGGGAAGAGTTTAGCTTATCTTATTCCTTTTATTTACTGGACTATTCAGGAAAAAAAGCGAGTAGTTATTTCTACTTATACCAAGACCCTCCAGGAACAACTAATTAAAAAAGACCTTCCTTTTTTAAAAAAAGCTCTGGGGATAGATTTTCGTTTTGCTTTAGCTGTGGGAGGGGAAAATTATCTTTGTTTGAGAAAAATGGAAGAAGCGCATGTTTATGAATTAATGGATACCCAAAAGGAAATTAAAGAACTGGAAAAAATCTTTTTGAGTTTGCCTTATTTAAAAGATGGATTGAAGTCAGAATTGGATTTCGAACCCTCGGGCAAAGTTTGGAGAAGAGTATGTCGGGAAAGTGATACTTGTCTTAATAAAAAATGTCCTTTTCAAAAAAGATGTTATTATCTGAAGGCAAAAAGAGCAGAAACCCATTCCCAAATTTTGGTAGTCAATCATCATCTTTTCTTTGCTCATTTATCCTCAGAAGATAAAGTTTTACCTCCTTTTGATGCCCTGGTCTTTGATGAAGCTCACAATTTAGAAGAAGTAGCTACCAGTTTTTTAGGAGTAGAAATCTCCAATTACGAGATAAATAATCTGCTTGATTATCTGTTTAATCCTCGTACTCATAAAGGGTTTTTAATAAGAACAAATAATTTAGAGATGGGAAAATTGGTTAATAAAATAAGGGTGGCCAGTGAATCTTTTTTTTCTAATTTAGAGAAAAAGTTAGGAGAAAAGAGTAAATTAAGAATTAAAGGGAAAGAATCTTTAGCGGACAGTCCTTACGATCTTTTTCTTGAGCTTAGTATAGCTCTGGAATCACTTAAATACAGGATAAAAAATGAAGAAGAAAAATTAGAAGCCCTCTCTTATTTGGCTCATTGTCATAAGATAGAAGATGATTTGAAAATGGTTCTCGAGCGCGAAAAAGATGATTATATTTATTGGATAGAAGTTATTCCCGGAAGAAGAAGAAATAGATGCTCTCTTTGTGCTGCCCCTGTAGATATTTCCAGAGAACTTGGAAAAAGAGTTTTTAGTAAAATAAAGCCCATTATTCTTACTTCTGCTACTCTTACTATTAAGAAAAACTTTAAATATTTTACGCAGAGAATAGGTTTAAACGAGGCAAAAGAGATGCTTCTCGCTTCACCCTTTAATTATCTGAAGCAGGTTCTTCTTTATCTTCCTTCCCGTATGCCCGAACCCTGGAAAGAATCTTCTTTGTATTATTCCCGGGTAACTGGCGAAATTGAAAAAATTCTCTCTATTACAGGAGGCTCTACCTTTATTCTTTTTACCAGTTTCAAAATGTTAAATCAGACTTATGAAGGGTTAAAGGATAAATTAGACCTTAATTTTCTAAGACAGGGAGATAAACCTCGATATCAGCTTCTTGAAGAATTTAAGAATGGTAAAAAAGCAGTTCTTCTTGGAACCAATACCTTCTGGCAAGGCGTAGATGTTCCCGGAGAGGCTTTAAGATGTGTAATTATTACTAAACTCCCCTTTTCTGTTCCTGATGAACCTATTATTGAAGCCAGAATAGAATTTTTGAAGGCTCAAAATAAAAATCCTTTTCTTTACTATCAACTCCCTCAGGCCGTTATTCTCTTTAAACAGGGATTTGGACGCCTTATCAGAAGCAAAAAGGATAAAGGAGTGGTAGCTATTCTTGATCCTCGTCTTAGAACCCGATATTATGGAAAAATATTTTTAGAATCTCTTCCTTCTGCTCGCATAACTTCAACTCTAAAAGAAGTAGGGGATTTTATAAAATTACCTGTTTGAAAGTTTTATAAAGGGTTATTCTTCGGTTGGTTTATCTTTATTTACGCTCTCAAAATAATCTTTAATAATTTGCTTTGCTTTTTCAGAGTTTTTTTCTTCTACTACTATTCTTATGCCTTGACTTAAAGCTAAAGGAGGATAGATTAATCCTATATGTTCATCCCATAAAAAGCACTCTATCCCGTTATCTCCAAGAATAGACCTTATTATATCTGCTTCTACAATAGAGGANGCAGAATAGATATTTACCATAAATTCCTCTTTTTAAAAATTATTGAGATTCCCATACCATAGGAGACTGCTGATAAAGTAGTTTTTTTGTAGAGGTTTCATTTATGAAACATGCTCTGCTAACAAGTCCGATAAATCGGACCGCAGGAATATTGGAGTTTTTTACCAGTTTCCCAATATATCAGAAAAGAAGGAAAAAACAAGCAACGCAACTTAAAAGTTGCGACTACCAGGTTGGAGATAAACTCCAACGCTACAGTAGAGCGGGGGTCATCTCCCGCTTCTTCTTGACGAAATATCTAAAATATGATAAATTAAATGCAGTTTATAGTATTAAAGCTTTAATGATTTTTAAAATCTCGTACTTAAAAAAGGAAAAATTAATTTGTAGAGGAGAATGAAAAGATGATTTTAAAAAGGAAAGTAGGTATATTTTTTTTACTTGTCTTTATATTTGTACTTGTTTCTTCCGCTATGGCCCAGAATTCTTCCTCCATAGTTAAGGAGATTAAAATTACCGGAAATAAATGCATCAAAGAAAAAGAGATTAGAAAAGTAATTAAAAGCAAAGTGGGCCAACCTTTATCTTCAAGCCAGATAAAGGAAGACCTTCAGGCTATTTATGAGATGGGTTTTTTTACTTCCGATATGCAAGTTTTTAAAGAGGAGATAGAAGGAGGGATAAGGCTTATTTTTGAAGTTAAAGAGAATTCGGAAATTGCCCAGATTGAACTGAAGGGATTAGAGGAAAAAGAAGAGGAAAAGATAAGCCACCTACTTTCTTTCAAAAAGGGAGATTTATGGAATTTTAAAAAGATAGAGGAAAGTAAAGATAAAATTCTTCAGTTTTTTCATCAACAAGGTTTTCCTTTTATCCAGGTAAATATTTCTCAAATTCCTCTTAAACAAAGGGAATGTAAAGTCCTTTTAGAAATTGAAAAGGGGAATAAGTTCTTTGTCTCAAAAATTGAGATAAGGGGTAACCAGGTTATACCTATCTCTCGGATTCAGAAGATAGTATCTCCTCGTGAAGGAGAAATCTTCGTTTCTGGTACTCTTGAACATAGTTTAGAGACCATTCGGGATATTTATGGAGAGAAGGGTTATTTGTATGTATGGGTAAAATCGGAAATTGAAAAAGAAGATAACAAAATAAAGATCATTATTCTTATTGAAGAAGGTCCTCAGGTAAAAGTGGGAAAAATTAAAATAGAGGGGAATAAGACTTGCAAGAAAATGGTGTTTAGACATAATCTTCTTTTAAAAGAGGGAGATGTTTTTAATGTAGAAAAGCTTAAAGAAAGTGGGCGAAAATTATATAACTTAGGCTTTTTTGAAAAAGTAGAGATCATACCTCTTTCTACTTTTTGCCGGAAGTTTTAGATCTTCTGGTAAAAGTAAAAGAGCAAGAACGCAGAGGAGATATCTCTCTGGGTGCAGCATATAAAGAATCCGGGTGGGGAGGCTTTATAAATATTTCCAAAGATAATCTCTGGGGACAAGGGAAAAAGATAGAAGTGAACTGGAAATTCGGGAAGGAGAATGAATACAATTTAGGGTATTTAGATCGCTGGTTTCAAGATAGCTCTACTCAGTTTAGTTTAAATCTTTATAATAAAAATTCTGATTATCCTGATTATAACCAGGTAAGGTATGGGGGGAGTATCGGCTTAGGATGGCCCTTAAATAGTTGCATCCATGCCTTTTTTACTCTTGGAGATGAGGAGGAAAAGAATAAAGCTAAAGAAGGTAAAATTTTACCAGAAGGAATAAAAAGAAGAGGAGAATATCACATAATTAAAATAAGTCTGCAAAAAGATACCCGCCTAAGAGATAAGAGTTTTCTCGCATACAGAGGTTCTTATAATTTTCTTTCTATTGAAGAAAGTGGAGGTTTATTATTGGGAGGCACTCAGGATTTTACCAGGTATCAATGGGAAACAAGAAGTTATTCGCGGAAAGGTGATTTCTGGAGATTACCGATACTTGCTTTGCGTCTTCGGGCAGGATGGGGAAGAGATCTTCCCTCGGAAAAAAAGTTTAAGATAGGGGGACAGGATACTCTTCGTGGATATACACTTAATGAATTTGAAGGGGATCGAGAAATTTTGGGAACCTTAGAAATGAGATTCCCTTCAACTAAAGACTTCAGGATAGTTTTGTTTGTTGATAGTGGAAGCGTGTGGGAAGAGAGTTCTTTACCGGAAAAATTTAAAACAGGTTGGGGAATAGGATTAAGAATAAATACTCCCCTCGGACTTATGCGTCTGGACTATGGGATAAGAGAAAAAGGAAACGAGTTTCACTTTGGAATGGGAGAAGGATTTTAAGTGGAGGATCTACTTTTATTAGATAAAGGATGTGCAAAATATGAAGAAATCTGGGTTCTCCAGAAAAATTTAGTAAAGAAAAGAATTCAGGGTAAAATTGTTGATACCCTTATTCTTGTAGAACATCCGCCAGTAATTACCCTGGGGAAAAGAGCTAAGAAAGAAGAAATTCTTGTCTCTGAGGATTTTCTCTTTCAGCATAAAATAGGATATTTTTATGTGGATAGAGGGGGGAAAGTAACTTTCCATGGCCCAGGACAGCTTGTTGCTTATCCCATAATTAATCTTAGTCTTGACGGAAAGGATATTCATCGCTATCTACGGAATTTAGAAGAAGTAATTATAAGAGTATTGAAAAAGTTGGGAATTGAGGGAGAGCGAATAAAGGGATATACCGGGGTATGGGTAAAAGGAAAAAAAATAGTTAGTATTGGTATAGGAGTAAGAAGGTGGGTTACTTATCATGGATTAGCTTTAAATGTGAATACAGATTTATCTTATTTTTCTCTTATTAGCCCTTGCGGAATAGAAAGTAGCAAAATTACTTCTTTATCACGGATTCTTTCTTGTCCATTAGGTATGAAAGAGATAAAAAACCTTTTTTTAAAATGTTTTTGTGAGGTTTTCAAGAGAAAGATTATTCAAAATGAGGATTAGCGGAGGGATAATTAAAGGAAGGAAAATAAAAACTAAAAAGGGAAATTCTACTCGTCCTCTTCTGTCACGAATAAGAAAATCCCTTTTTGATATTATAGGAGAAGAGATTAGAGGAAGTAAATTTCTTGATCTTTATGCTGGTTCAGGAGCTGTGGGAATTGAGGCTTTAAGCAGGGGAGCAAAAGAAGCTATTTTTGTAGAAAAAGATAATTTAGCTTTAAGAATTATTAAAGAAAATCTTGATTTATGCGGTCTTTCTCATTTAGCTATAATTTATAGAAAGGATGTCCTTAAAATTCTCTCTGTTCTCCTAAAAAAAGAAAGATTTGATTTTATCTTTGTTGCTCCTCCTTATTACAAGGAGATGCAAAATAAAACCTTAAGGATGCTGGAAGAGAAAAAAATAAAGGGGTCAGTAGTGATAGTCCAGCATTCACCTAAGGAGAAGGTAATTTTTGCTCGGAAAAACATGAAATTACTAAAGCAGAAAAGATATGGAGATACTATTTTAACTTTTTTGTTAAAGTGAGGTTACTATTCAGCCACCAATTATCACTAATTATCACGAATAATTATTTAACAATCTATTTTATATAATAAATCTTTGGATAGAATTTCACTTTTCTTTGTGCTCATTCGTGTAAATTCGTGGCCAAATAGATACAAAGTGAGACTAATTTGGAGTTAAAAGAAAAGTTAAAACATCTCCCCGAAAAACCGGGAGTATATCTTTTAAAAAATAAAAAAGGAGAGGTGCTTTATGTAGGTAAGGCTCTTTCCCTGAAGAGGAGAGTCCAGTCTTATTTTCAAAGAGAAATTTTTTCCCCGCGCTTAGAGTTACTTGTTTCCCTGGTTGCCGATGTAGAATGGGTGATTACCGACTCTGAGACAGAGGCTTTCTTATTAGAGTGTAATTTAATAAAGCATTATCGTCCTCGCTACAATATTCGACTTCGTGATGATAAATCCTATCCCTATATTAAACTTACTGTTTCTGACCCTTTTCCTCAGGTTTTTTTAACTCGAAATCCAAAAGAAGATGGTTCTCGATATTTTGGTCCTTATACTAATGTAAAGGCAGCTAAAAGGGCTCTACGCTTAATCGGTCGTCTATTCCCTCTTCGAAGATGTAAAGGAAAACTTAAAAAAAGAACAAGGCCCTGTCTTAATTATCATATTAAGGAATGCAGTGCTCCCTGTGTGGGGAAAATTACTCCCAAAGAATATTCTCTCCTCGTTAAAAATACCTCTCTCTTTCTTGAAGGTCATTATGAAACTCTTCTTTCTCAATTAAAGAAAGAGATGCAGAAAGTTTCTCAGGAGGAAAGGTTCGAAAGAGCAGCTAAACTGCGAGATTCTATCATAGCTATTCGCAGAATTAGTCAGACTCAGAAAGTTTCTTCTTTTGCCGGAGGTGATAAGGATTTTATTGCTCTTATTCGTAATGATGAAGAAGCTTGCGTTCTTGTTTTTGTCGTCAGGGAAGGAAAACTAATAGATAAAAAACACTTTTTGCTGAAAGTGAGTGAAGAAGACAAAAAAGAAGAAATAATAACCTCTTTTGTAAAGCAATATTACGCAGAGACCTCTTTTATTCCTGAGGAAGTTATTTTAGAGAAAAGTATAGAAGAATTTTCTTCCATCAGGAATTGGCTTTCAGAGAAAAAAAGAAAGCAGGTAATCCTAAAAGTCCCCCGAAGAGGAGAAAAATTAAGGTTCCTTCAATTGGCAAAGAAGAATGCGCGTATGATTCTCGATCAACAAGAAAGTAGAAATAAGGGGAAAGCCCTTGAAGAACTCAAAAGATATCTTTATCTTAAAGAGAAACCTTTTCATATAGAGGGATTTGATATCTCTAATATTAGAGGAAAACAAGCCACGGGTTCAGTAGTAGTTTTTCAAGAAGGAAGGGCTAAAAAAGAAGAATATCGAAAATTCAGAATTAAAATGGTGAAGGGAATAAATGATTTTGCAATGCTTTCAGAGGTTGTAGGTCGGAGGTATAAAAGAATAATAAAGGAAGAAAAGGGTCTTCCTTGTCTAATTCTTATAGATGGAGGGAAGGGACAACTTTCTTCTTGTGCAAAAGTTCTTAAAGAGTTAAATTTAAGTCGTATTCCTCTGGTGGGTTTAGCTAAGGAGTTCGAAGATGTTTACCTTTATCCTCATTCTCATCCTGTAAATATTCCTGAAG
>JGI24025J20009_10001640_pt1 | contig 16757 bp, 13 predicted proteins | sample Cruoilmetagenom3_FD_20009 | JGI IMG/M metagenome (IMG submission 20009) | reverse complement strand
TAATCCGTGATGAACCATTTTTCAAAGCTAAACGCTAATGGCTAACAGCTAATCGCTTAACTTAGGTGTAGGTTCAGGGTTCACCGTTCAGGGTTACTTTTTCCCGTTGACCTTGCGAGAATTCTTTTCTGTAATCTCTTTGCCCTCTTGCTGTACCGCTCTTCCTCGCTATAGATACAGCCGCAATATGGTTGCCTGTATAGCCCGAGTTCCTTTGAGATCTCTATACCCTCTACCCAGCCATTACGAAAGTCCTGGTAATAGAATTCTATTCCGTAAGCAGAAGCAAGCTCTTTCCCAATATCACGGATAAGATCATGTCTCTGGTAACGGCTGTAAAGGAGGGTCGTGCTGAAGGCGGGCAGGCCAAGTTCCGCGGTCTTTTTGGCAGTAGCTTCCAGACGAATGCGATAACACACTGGACAGCGCTCATCCGGGTCCTGTCTTGTCCCTATTTTGTTCAGCCAGTCTCTAAGCCCATATCCGGATTGATCCCAAAGCACCGGGAATTTGAACTTTTCCGCAGCCATTTCCAGGGCCTCGACCCTGCGTTCATACTCCCTGAAGGGATGGATATTGGGATTGTAGAAATAGACAAGGGCCTTGTTGCCCTCTTTTTGGAGCTCTTTGACCGGGTACAGGGTGCATGGCCCGCAGCAGGTATGAAGGAGAATTTCCATAGAAACATAGGCGTTCAAAGGTTCAGGGTTCAAAGGTTCAGGGTTTACCGGAAATCTGCACCGTTGAATCTCTGAACAATTACATAGAAACAAATAGTAGAACTAAGTAATGACAGGGTCAATATGTGCTTGCACTGTTGAAGATTGACAATTCCAGCAATCATCAATCAAAATGCTAAGACTTTATCCGCCTCCATGGACAGCTCGTAGAGGTCATCCATCCACCCGATTGGGCAAGTGCTTGATCCCTCCAGACCGTGGGATTTCGCGCAGACGCCTCAGACATAAAAATCTCCCTCGAACTTGTTGATTTGCCCCATCACGTCAAAATTTTTACTTCCGCTCTTTTCAAAAAGGACGCCTTTCCCGAGCATAAATACACTGATTTCATCACCTTTTCCAACGCCGAGATTTGCCAGCCTCATCGCATTGTAAATGCTTTCGCCGTCCTCAGTACTGATAATTATCAGAACCTTCCTCATATGACCTCCTTGTCAAATGAATACGTTCCATGGAATTTTTTAATGGCTTGGATCACAAATTTCGAATTTTTTGATCAGTTAGTAAAAATTAGTAGTACAAAATGCAAATTTCGTCAATTTGATCGCCAATATATTCAAAAAATTGTGACCTGTGCGGTTACACGTCAGATTGTGCAACACACGAAAAAGAAAAGAATTATCACAAAAGCACGAAAGGAATAGGACATATTGGACCAGTTGAATTTCAATGAATTTTGCAAAACCTACTCTGGAGATAAGGCGGGTTATCAACTAATTTGGTATCATTGTTTTTTCGTGTTTTCGAACCTTCGTGTTTTCGTGATTAAGTGGTTTAACAGTAACTTCTCAATAACTCAGGGTAAGATGTCTGGATTCCCGCCTTCGCAGGAATGACGGGCAGGCGGGAATCCAGTGAATAGTCGCAAAAAGTAATCTACCCCAACTTATTGAGAAATTACGCTTAACATTCATAATTAATAGCATCAGATACACTACCTTAAGATATGGAGAGAGTAAATCCCTGTACAACCACATAACGCAAAACCACTATATAATGTGGTATTTTTTCTTGACGTACAAGTTATAGTATCCTATAATTGTAGACCTAAAAAGGTGTTTCTATCAGTTGCTGGTTTCCGGTGATAAAGACATGGCTGTTGATCGAAATCTGAAAAAAAAGAAAAAGCGCGAACAGAAACGGACGGCGCGGCGCCAAGCAAAGGGCCGCCTGGTCCGCCGCGAAAAACTGGAAGACTATTGCTGGTACGCATCCGAATACTACCATAGTGGAAAATATCGAATCGCCTTCAACTGGGCCATGAAAGGGCTCAAGCTCCACCCGGACCATGAGGTGAGTTATGGCATTGCGCTGAGGTCCGCTGAAGCTTTAAAGGACGATTCGATGACCCTAACCGTGCTCCGGCACGGATGGAAACATGACTTGATTTCCAGCAAGCAGCAACTATACGCACTGGGAAGTTTGGCTTTTAAACAAGGAGACTACGGTCTGGCCGGGGAATCCCTTGAAACTCTGCTCCAAAACCCGGCATCCCTGTATGGGAGACTCTTAAAAAGGGATCAAAAAACAGCACAAAGGTATTTGGAGTTTTGCCGAAACAGGGAATGTTTAAAGCTCACGGAACGTAGTGATTCCTCCATAGAATCTTCAGTGGAAAAGAAGGGTGAAGAGGAGGTTCCTGCGGCCGTTGCGGAACGTTCCTTATCAGAGAAAACGAAAAAGATAGAAGCGCCCAAAGAACAAGCAGAGGACATTCCTGACCTGGAGATTGTCTATGAAATCGACGAGGAACCGGTTCTTCGTGTCATTAAGGAACATCGCACCAGCGATGCAGCCATGATGGATCTGGCACTTAGTGCCTACAAGCTCTCTTTCCGTGCCTCATACGATCAACTCATTTGCCTGCCTACAACCAATAATGTTCAGTCCTTGTGGTACCAGGAAGAGAGCGCTCGAAAAATCATGAAGACCTTTCGCGGCAGAGCTATTCTGGCAGATGAGGTAGGTCTTGGAAAAACGATCGAGGCCTGCCTCGTGCTGAAAGAATATATACTCCGCGGTCTGGTTCGTTCGGCCTTGGTGCTCACGCCCAGTTCTCTGGTCAATCAATGGCAAGAGGAACTTCAAGAGAAATTTGGGCTTTGCTTCGTGACTTCAAATGATCCAGTGTTTCGGGAAGATCCGGCCCGATTCTGGAAGGAACCCTTTTTGTTGGTTTCCATTCACTCGGCAAAAGGAAAACGTCATTTTGATGCTGCAACCGCTCGCGCCTATGATATGGTGATCGTGGATGAAGCGCATCACCTGAAGAACCGCTCGACCCTCAACTGGAAGCTGGTAAATGCCATTCAAAAAACCTTCTTGCTCCTTGTCACTGCCACACCCGTGCAGAATAAACTTGAGGAACTTTACAATCTGGTCACCCTTTTAAAGCCGGGTCATCTCAAGACGCTGAAGGCATTCAAGGACGAATTTGTGGCCCGAGGCAACCCAACGGACCCGAAAAACAGGGAAAAACTGAGACAGCTTCTGAAAGAGGTCATGATCCGAAACACCCGTTCCGTCACGCAGTTGCACATCCCGCCCCGCTTTGCTTCTACCATTCGAATTGACCCGTCGCCCGATGAGAAAACCTTCTACCAGGAGATCAGCCGGTTTGTGACGGAGCAGGCCGCTCAGGGTTCTTCGGCCCTTTCCAAAATGGCGCTTCGCAGGCTCCTGGAAGCAGCAGGATCTTCTCATTTTGCATCGCTGAAGATGCTGGAAAAGATAAGCCTCCAGGGCCTGGACGGGACAAGCAAACAGGCAAGAGATTTGTTGGAAATGGGCAGGTCCATTCGGATCGGAGGAAAAATCCGGCGCGTGATCGAGCTTTTGCAGGCTTCACCGGAACAGAAGATTGTTTTTGTTAATTATCTTGCGACCCTGGAGTATTTCCATCAGCTCCTGAAAGAACACAAAATGCCTCATGTGGTCTACCGTGGCGGGATGACCACGGTCCAAAAACAGCAAGCCATCCGGACGTTCCAGGAAGGCTGCCCTATCCTTCTATCCACGGAGACCGGAGGAGAAGGGCACAACCTGCAGTTTTGTCATGTAATGATCAATTTTGATCTGCCCTGGAATCCAATGCAGATCGAACAGCGCATCGGCCGCATCCATCGAATCGGACAAGAGAACGAGGTCCAGATCTACAATTTTTGTTCTGCAGGAAGCCTGGAAGACTATATGCTGGAAATCCTGGACCGAAAAATCAACATGTTCGAGCTGGTGGTGGGAGAGATCGACATGATTCTGGGTCGCCTTCAGGGAGAGCGTGAATTCAGTGACCTTGTCTATGAACTTTGGGTGAAGCACCCCGACGAGACGGAAAGACAAAAGGCCTTCAATGCCTTGGGTTCCCGGTTAAAACGGGCCAGGACATCTCACGAAAAGAGCAAAGAGCTGGATGAAAAACTCTTCCAGGAAGACTTTGGAGTGTAAGAATGGATTCTGTTCCAGAACTGCTTTCCTTTGCAGCGCACGTATTTGAAAAGCACGGCGGAATGGCTGAGCAGAACGACAATCACGTGATGGCCTTGCTGCCACCCGGTCTGGCACGTTCCCTGGATCTCCCGGAGGAAGTTCAATTGGGAGACGGGGCCATGCCCCTTCTGTACGGCAGCCCTGTTCTGGACAGGCTCATCCGTGTGGCTACAGAAGAAATCCCCTTGGTTTTCGGGCGAATCGAGGTGCCATATCTGAAAAAGGCAGGCTTTGAGCAGCTCATCGGGCAAGACATTGTCTTCATAAACGGGCAGGCCCGGGTGACGAGTCGTGCGGAAGCCCGTACTTCTTATATGGTCTTAACTTGCCGGTATGTAGCGCTGAGTGATGAACGGAAAGAAGGGCTGGTCGAAGTAGGAACGTACGAGAGTACCGGTGCAATCATTGAGGATCTGGAGACGTTGTGGCCAAAATTCAGCTCTGAAATCTACACCCCGGGGAAAGTCCCCCCACATTTTTCCATCCATCTTGAAAAGGCGATCGCTAACGCCATGCAAAAGGCCCGGGTCCTTGCGGAAGAAAAACTGATCGACTTTATCAACAGCATGCGACGACGACTCCGCCGGGATGTGAAAAATACGAGAGAATATTACGAAGCCCTGAGAAAAGAGATGGAAGCAAGCCTTTCCCGTCACAATCTCAGTGAGGCGCAGCGTCAGGAAAGAATTGCCAAAATCGAGGACTTGCCCAGGGAAATGGCTCAAAAAATCGAGGACCTGCAACAAAAATACAAGATACAGGTCCGTTTAAAGCCATGTGCCGCCCTTCGGTTTCTCGTGGATGTTGTCTATGTTATGGTCGAAATCCGCTTCCGTAAACACGCCCGCACCATCCACCTCATCTGGAATCCGCTGTCTCGCCGTCTTGATCCTCTGGTGTGTGAGTGTTGCCATAAGACAATACGAAGCGTGCATCCCAGTATAGAAGATTCCCAGATTCGGCTGTTCTGTCATTCCTGTGCTCAGAAGCGGTGAAATGCATATCCGGGCCAAGGAAAATTTTGCTTACTTCGCTGAACGAGGTGCTCAGCTCCTGACCAGTTCTTATGTCCTCGTGGAAACTGTAGCCCTTTTGCAACGGCGTATTGGCTTAGCTCCAGTTCATGATTTCAATGTCAAAATTGTCCTTCTCCTGGAAATAGTATGGGCAGATGTCGAGTGACATGGGCGGGCTATACACATATTGCTCAGCTACCAGAGCATAGGGCGACAATCTCAGGCTTGATACATTTTTTTTGACGTCTCTTTTGAGTTATGATAGTCTATGTCTATTTATCAGGCTCTATGTATTGATAAATGGAATACCTAAATAGTTTATACCTGGGTATTTGATAAATAATTCCTTATGACATAACTATCGGTCAATTTATCAAATATCCAGATAATTTATCCAATCTGTAATTAATAGAAAGGAGGTATTTATGGGAGTGTTGAGGATTGTAACATTTTTGTTTTTGGTGAGCTGTGTCTGGTCCTCTTATGGACTTTGTGGCACAAAGCCTGCGGAGGTCCCCAAGGCCAAGACCATCGCAGAACTGGCTGCTCGCTATGATTCGAGTTCTTGCCAGGAGTGTCATGAGGAGGCATATGAACAATGGGAGAATTCCCTTCACGCCTTTTCCATCTTGGGGACTCCACGAACAGCCCCTACGATATTAACTGCCGTAGACAATGGCCTGAAGTTGTTCCCCTATTCCGGGGTAAAGACGGATGATGATATAGAGGTCCGTCACCTGATGATGTGCGCCAAGTGCCATCTGCCCCAGCTTGAAGAAGCTACGGATGACGTGGCAAGGGAAATTGTCGCTACCATTCGGGCCTGGATGAAAGAGGAGGATGAGGATAAGGCCGAGGAACTTGAGGAAAAGATTGCCAGCCTCAATATCGGTTGCATGGTGTGTCACAATAAACTGGCCATAATTCACAAATGGCAGGATGGCTATCCGCAGCCGGATACTGTTTACGGCTCTCAAGACGGGGAGCACGAGGATACCGCCTATCCTAAAATGGGAAAGGCCCCTGCCATGAGTGAGTCCATATTCTGTGGTCAGTGTCACGGCGAGGGACCAAATTTTGAGCTGGATGAGCCCTCACAATGTGCCACTTTGTACGGCAGCTACCTCTTTGCCTATATCCCTGAAGGCGGGCACGACACCTGTCAGGAATGCCATATGGCCAAATCCGGTCTGGGCCACGACATGCAAGCTTACCGGGATGGGACCATGATCAAGATGGCCTTTGATGTTGAAGTGGATGCCATGTCCCACTTCTGGCGCAAAGACAGGACAGAAGGTATTATTCCTCTTGGTGTAATTAATGTAGAGATTTATAATAAATCGGGGCATGCCATACCTGACGGGTGACCTACTCCAAACCGGCTGGTCCTGGATGTGACCGCGAAAACAATGGATGGGAAACAAATTTATAATGATCAGGTTATCTACATGCCTTACCCCGGACGTTTCGGCAGAGGGGCAGAGATGGGAAGAGGACCCTATGAGAAGTGTGGTTTGCTCAGAGACACCTGTATACCGCCTCTGAAGAAGGTCAAGGAAGTCTTTGAGATACCGTTCCCATATGCTGATGTAGAGAAAGACGGTAAGAAGACCAGGGAACTTACTGCAGATGAGCTCTTGGTGGACGTCAAGCTGTGGTATGTGCCCTTTGGTGAATTCAAAAATGATGATAAGGTCCTGTTCTTCAGTGAGGAAAAGAAGATAGACCTCAAGACCGAGTGGGTCTGGAGGAAATAGAACAAAAAGACCTTATACCTGCAGGCCGGCTCCTTGCCGGTCTGCATATCCATTAACACCCTTCATACGTTTAGGAAGATGCAGAGTAAAGGTAGAGCCCTTGCCCTGTTCAGAATTCACTGTAATATCACCATTCCATTCATGAACGAGCCTATGGACTATTGCCAGACCTAATCCTGTTCCATCCGACTGGGTGGAGAAGAAAGGATTGAACACTTTTGAAAGATCCTCAGGCCTTATGCCGGTTCCGTTGTCTGAGATTTTAAGAGCCAGGTAATCTCCCCCTTTTGTCGTTCCCTTGATTGATATTCTTCCGTCTTCATGCGGCAGGGCCCGATAGGCATTCAGCAATAGGTTTAGAAGGACCTGTTTGAATTGAGACGAGTCTACCTCAAATTGGAGATCAGCCGGGACATCTATTTTGACATCGGCTCTTGGGAGTTTTTTCCTTTGTTTCATCAGGGACAGAACAGACTCTATTTCTTCAAGTAATGATATGTTTTGAATCTTTTTTTCCTCTGGTTTGGCATAGAGAAGAAAAGACTTTGTAATATCATTCAGGCGATCGCTCTCTCTACTAATAATCTGCAGCAGTCTTCTCTCTTCAGGTTGCAACAGTGCTGACTCTTCCAGAAACTGGGCTGCCCCGGACAGGGATGCCAGGGGATTTCTTATCTCATGGGCAAGTCCTGCAGCCATCTCACCAAGGGCGGCAAGACGGTCCATGCGCTGAAGGCGCTCTTCCCTTGCCTTTATCTCTGTAATGTCTTGAAAGATTATTCCGTATCCAAGGTGTTGCTCCTTGTGGCCTTTTAACAAAAAAGTGGATATCCCGAGGAATCCGGGTGAGCCGTGGGGATCCGTACGGCTCACTTCCTGCCGTTCTCCTTCTCCGCCGCTCCTGAAATTCTCCAGTAGCTGTGTTCCTGTTGGCCAGAGTTCTTGTAGCGGCTGTCCGTATCCGTTAATAATTTTCTGTCCGAGGATCTCAATAGCCGCCTGGTTAAAGAAGGTGATATTTTCTTTTTCATCTACTGTGATCAGACCAGACTGGATGCTGTCTGCAAGATGGCGGTGGATTTCCTCCATACGGCGCAGATCCACCTTGGTGTCTGACAGCCTCTTTTCTGTATAATGAAGACGTTTTGCAAGGATAATTCCTAAAGATGCAATGATATTAAAGGCCGCCATGTTGATAAAAAAGATGTATATGGCATCATCTAATTTGTCTCCCGGTATTTCACAGAGCCAGAAAATTGCGGCATAGCTGATGGTGCACAGGAAGGTTGAGGCAGCGCCTTCCTTTTGACTACCAAGAATACATGCTGTGAGGATGGTAATCGGATATAGAAATACAAGCGGGCTTTCGATCCCACCGGTCCAAAATACGGCAAGATTCACCAGGATGACATCTATAGCTGTCTGGATATAGAGAAGCCATTTACTAAGGCCCTTCTTTTTATACCATACGATATAAACGGCAGTGAGAAGAAATGCCCCCCCCAGGATTATAGACAGCTCGGTTACTTTGCCAAAAGCATCAGCAAAATATCTGGATAGGAGATAGGCGCTGCAGAGCAGCAAAACCAGGATAGTTAGGCGGCCTGCGGTTATACAGTAAAACAGTCGGCCATTTGAGCTCTTAGAGGGCATACTTTGATAGACGATATCTAAAGGACCTGAAGTTAAGGCCAAGGATGCCGGCAGCCTCGGTCTTTACCCCGTTTGTCCTCTCAAGCGCCTTTTTTAGGAGAGTTTTTTCTATGTGGCTGAGGAACTGCTCAAGGTCTAAACCTTCATGCCCCAGGCACGGTTCGTAAGAAAAGGGGCTGGATTCGGCGGTTTTTTGCTGCTTGAACTCAGCCAGAGACAGGCTTTCAGGAAGCAGGAGATTTGAGGTGGCAAGGGCCACACTCCTTTCGATGATATTTTCCAGTTCTCTCACGTTTCCAGGGAACGAGTATTTCTGCAATGCCTCCATGGCAAAGCTGGATATGCCCTGTACGGCCTTATTTTGTTCTTTGGAATACTTGTCCAGAAAGTACTGGACCATGAGGGGAATGTCTTCAGGACGTTCTCTCAATGGTGGCATACGAATTTGAATCACGTTAAGTCTGTAGTACAGGTCTTCCCTGAATCGTCCGGCTATTACTTCCTTTTCCAGATCACGGTTAGTGGCTGCTAATATCCTCACATCTACCTTGATCTCTTTGGTGTCGCCAAGAGATGTAAAGGACTTCTGTTGCACAACTCTCAACAGTTTGACCTGGAGAGTCATGGGCAGTTCTCCGATTTCATCAAGAAAAATAGTGCCTTGATTGGCTATGGCAAAGAGACCTTGTTTTTCACGATCCGCACCGGTAAAGGCCCCTCTGCTGTGGCCGAACAGCTCGCTTTCAAGGAGGTTTTCCGGGATGCCGCCGCAGTTAATAACTACAAAGGGCTTGTCCTTGCGGACTCCGAGGTTATGAATGGCTCGTGCAGCAAGCTCTTTCCCTGTGCCACTTTCACCGGATATAAGCACACTGGAAGGACCGGATGCTATCCTGGGTATTAACTGGAATATTTTGAGCATAACCGGACTTTTGGTCAACATATTGTCAAGCTTATAGATCTTGTCAGGAGTATCTCTGATCAAGGACTGGGCCTTTGGTCTTGTTTCAAGGGCCTTTTTCACAACCTCCCTGATTTCTTCTATCCGAAAGGGCTTGGTAAGATAGTCCCAGGCCCCCTCTTTCATTGCCGCCATTGCGGTGTCCAAGGAGGCAAAGGCAGTAATCAGTATTACAGGGACATCTGCGTGTTTGACCTTGATTTTTTTCAGTAAAGTCATCCCATCTATGCCGGGCATCCTCACGTCACTTATGACCAGGGATACATTTTCCCTATCCATAAGTCGAAGGGCCTTTTTTCCACTGGGCGCGGAGCATACACTGTAGCCTTCCTTGGCAAGGAGTATCTCCAGAAATTCCCTGAGACTTTGGTCGTCATCAACTATCAGGATTTTGTGTCTGGCAGTACTTGGGCTATTTGTTGCCTCTGTGAAAAGATCTTCAGGATGCTCTAAGCTCATATAAACACCTCCGGCGTGACCATTCACACACCTTGGCCGCCTGCTGGATAGGGGTGAACAATTGCCCTTCGCCATACTTATCGACAGAATTGAGAAAGATATTGAATGTGATCGTATTACACGACGCAGGTATAGTGCAGTATTGAGTGTGATCAAGCCGGATGATTTAAGGAAGGAGTATTCCTGTGGGGTCGAATACCGGGCGGCCGTCAACAAGAGTGAGAATGGCTTTACCTTGGAGGTCTTTTCCTATAAATGGGCTGTTGTAACTCAAGGAGTGAAGAGATTCGCGGGTTAAGGTAAAAACTGCCTCCGGATCTATGATACATATATCTGCAGAATTTCCATCCTTCAGGCCTCCTTCCGGCACACCCAGAATTTTGGAGGGAGAAATGGACATACATCTGATCATTTGAGATGCTGAAATATAGCCGTCTCTTACGAGGTTCAGCGAGAGAGGAATGGCGGTTTCAAGGCCTATGATCCCGTTTGCAGCCATTTGAAACTCGCATTCCTTTTCAAGTACGCTGTGGGGAGCGTGGTCCGTGGCAATAGCATCTATAGTGCCGTCTTTCAGGCCCTCGATAATTGCCAGGCGGTCCTCCCCTGTGCGGAGAGGCGGATACATTTTGGCAAATGTGTTGTAACCAAATACTGCATCTTCTGTGAGACTGAAGTAATGTGGAGCAGTCTCTGCGGTGACCAGTACACCCCTGCTCTTGGCTTGGCGTACTATTTCAACCGAACCTTTTGTGCTCACGTGGGCAATGTGGAGACGGCCTCCGGTCAACTCAGCCAGGGCCACATCCCTGAATACGGCAATTTCTTCAGCCGCTGCAGGAATCCCCTTAAGACCAAGAATAGTAGATACCCGGCCCTCATTCATCACACCTCCCCTGGAGAGGTCAAGCTCTTCGGAGTGGGATATGATAAGTGCATCAAAGTTCCGAGCATATTCAAGGGACTGGCGCATCACTGCCGCATTTTTTACAGGCAGGCCATCATCCGAGAAGGCTATTGCACCGGCATTGAGAAGGTCTCCGAATTCTGTCAACTGCTCCCCTTTTTGCCCCAATGTGATGGCTGCGATCGGATAGACCCTTGCCCTGGCGGAACTTTGGGCCTTTTCCAGTATGAAACTGGTGATGCCTGCAGAGTCATTGGCCGGTTGGGTATTGGGCATGCATGCCACTGCTGTAAAACCACCGGCAATAGCGGCAGCCGTGCCGGATTCAATAGTCTCCTTATATTCCTCCCCGGGCTCCCGCAGATGCACATGCATATCTATCAACCCCGGCACAAGCCATTTCCCCTTCAGGTCAAGGACCCCGGCATCTTGCGGAACGTCAAGGGATTCCCCAACAGCCGCTATGATTCCATCTTTTACCAGAAGGTCACCGGTAAAATCCATGTTTTGGGATGGATCTATTATCCGTGCATTTGTAAATAGATAGGCGTTCATAGGTTCAGAGTTCACCGTTCAGGATTACCTTTCTGTAGGGGTTTATAGGTTCAGGGTTCAGGGTTCAGGGTTCATGTTAAAAGACGAACATCGAACGTCCAACGTCGAATAAATTTAAGGCAGATGCGCATTTTGTGAATGAATTTTTTTGATGATTCTGGCCGAATACTCAAACAGCCGTTTTCCCATGTCATATTTCTGTTTCTTTATTTTCTTCTATTCGATGTTGGACGTTCGATGTTCGATGTTCGATGTTCATTTTTTTCCGTTCGATCTTTCTTCCGTTGACCTTTCGAGTTGACTCTCGGGCCAACTGCCATGCCTTGTTGGATTGTTGATTGCTCTATTCTCATGCCTTCTATATTCAGAATTCACGAATCAATGGTTCAGATTTTTAGTAAACCCAGCACTCTGAGCTTTCAGCCTTCAGCCTTCAAGCTTTTGTAAGAAGTAGAGATAACAGGGCCATTCTTATAGCCACTCCATTTGTCACCTGATCCAGGATTACGGAGTATGGCCCATCTGCCACCTCCGGTGTTATCTCTATTCCACGATTGATAGGTCCGGGGTGCATGATCAAGGCCCCTGATTTGGCCAACTTGACCTTGTCAGGGCTGAGGCCAAAGAACATTGAATACTCCCTTGCAGAAGGAATAAGGCTCTGTCCCTGACGTTCCTTTTGAATCCTGAGGACTATTATTACATCCGCATTCTCTAAGGCCTCTTCCATCTTCAGGACCACTTTTGCCCCGAAGACTTCTGATTGACATGAAGGAAGCATGGTGGCAGGCCCTGACACAACCACCTCGGCGCCCATCTTTGTAAAGGCCTGTATGTCCGAGTGAGCTACTCTGCTGTGAAGGATATCTCCCAGTATGGCAACTTTTAAATTATCAATATGCCCCAGGTGTTGCCTTACGGTAAAGACGTCCAGCAGGGCCTGGGAGGGATGCTCGTTTGTACCATCTCCAGCATTGATTACAGCCGAGTTAACGTATTTTGTGAGCAGGTGAGGAGTCCCTGAATGGGGGTGACGCATGACTATGACATCAGGTTTCATTGCCTCGATGTTTCGTGCAGTATCAATGAGGGTTTCTCCTTTTACAACACTGCTGGCCTTGGCTGAAATTGACACTGTGTCTGCACTCAATCGCTTGGCTGCCAGCTCGAATGAGAGGCGAGTCCGGGTGCTCGGTTCAAAGAAAAGATGAACTACGGTTTTGCCACGGAGCGGTGGTACCTTCTTAATGGGTCTTTCAAGGATATCTTTGAGAGACTCTGCAGTATCCAGAATGAAAGTGATTTCGTCGGGTGAGAGGGTGGATATCCCTAATATGTGTCGGGCAGTAAAGCGATTCATGCCAAAAAAAAGCCTCCTTTCGGGAAAAAAAGAGGCAATGTCCGGCGTGTTTGCCAAAATATTTTGCTACGAACAAGCATTGCTTTCATAATATCCTGGATGTAGCACAAAGGATGCTCATGAGTCAAGTGGCTACTTAAGCCTTGGGCGCGCTTGGCTGAAGTTCCGGAGCCGGACGTAGCTGTTGCGCAATCTTTTTGCGAACGTAATCAAGGCCAAAAATCAGAGGGATACCGAACCAGGCCAGAAAGTAGACCTTTCCGGGAACAGGCCCTGTGGCCAATACTTTCTGCACTGCAGGAAAGTACAAGACCGCCCAAGAAAACAGAATTTGAATAAGAATCCCGAGAAAGATCAGTTTGTTCTTAAAGATGCCCATATCCAGGCCTGAACGATAAACGGAGCGGCGTCCCAGAAGGTTGCCGATCTGCATAAGGAGAATCGTGGCCAGTGCGATGCCCGTTGCCGAGCGGTAAAGAGCATCGTTTGACGCAAGTTCCTGGCCGTATTCCCATCCTCCTTGAACCAGGACGTAGAAAAACAGAAAAATCGACCACAGCGCTTCCAGCAACCCAAGGAACAAATAACTGTGCACCATGAGAGGCGGCGTAAGCAAACCCTCGCTTCGGTCCCGTGGCGGACGACGCATCTCCTCGGGGTCGGGCGGCTCCTGTCCCAAACCCATTGAAGGAATAATGTCCGTTCCCAAATCAATCGAAAGGATTTGAATCACTGTCAGGGCCAAAGGAACAGGCAGCAAGATGTAGATAAGATAAGGAAGAATTTCCGGTCCGTTGCTGACGAGCACATAATTGGTGAATTTTTTGATGTTGCTGAAGATCGCGCGTCCTTCTTCGACTCCTGCCACAATGGAGGCAAAATTGTCGTCCAATAGGACAATCTGCGCTGACTCCCGGGCCACATCGGTGCCCTTTTTCCCCATGGCGACACCAACGTCGGCTGCCTTGAGGGCTGGAGAATCATTCACCCCGTCACCGGTCATGGCCACGACTTTGTCCATAGCCTTCAGGGCGGCGACAATTTTCATTTTCTGCTCAGGAGTCGTTCGAGCAAAGACCGACACCCCCTTGCCCAGTTCCTCTATGAGCTGTTCCTGGCTCAACTGTTTCAGGGTGTTTCCTGTGAGAACCCCTGTCTTGTTGCGACCATTCACCATGATACCGCTCTTACGCGCAATGGCCACAGCCGTATCCGGATGGTCGCCGGTGATCATAATGACGTCGATGCCTGCACTTCGACACTTTTGGACAGCAGGCGGAACTTCCCTGCGAATAGGGTCTTCAATCCCCAGAAAACCCGCCAGGACGAGGTTGTGCTCCAAGTCTTCTTGTCTGGCATCTGAGTGATCGCCTTGGGCAAGCACTCGGTAAGCCACGGCAATGACGCGCAAGCCCTTTGCAGCCACCATGCTCATCGATGCTTCAGTCTTGTCAAGGACCTCTTCGTCGACTGCGACCGGGTCCCTTGTCAGGCCTACCTGCATATGGGAAACAAGCGGGCGTATGGCCTCCCACCCTCCTTTGACTGCAAAGAGCTTCTGAGAATTTGCCGAGTAGATACCGGCAGATCTTCTCTTGTCGACGTCGAAAGCAAAATGTTTCTCTATGGTTCTTTCAAAATCAGCAAAATCCCCGCTTTTTTCTGTGTAGGAATTCGCGACCGCGACATCGAGAGGGTCTCCAGAAAATCCCTCTTCCAGTTTGCGGACTTCAGAGGTGCTGAGAGCAAGCTCCAACAGAAAGACCTCCGATCGCTTATCCTGTAACTTTTCGCACGCAACGGCATCGCCCAGGTGCGTAATCGTCAGTTGGTTGTGAGTCAAGGTTCCCGTTTTGTCAGTGCAGATCACATGGACCGCACCTAATGCCTCTACGGCCTTTAGCTCCTTTACCAGGACATTCTTCTTGGCCATCCTCAAGCTACCGATTGCCAGAGAAAGGGTAAATGTAGGCAGAAGCCCTTCAGGAACGTTGGCCACAATAATGCCCATCATGAATACCAGGTTTACCCATAGGGATCTTCCGCTGAAAACCCCGTAGAGAAAAAACGAAAATCCCATGCTGACCGCAATAACGGTCAGGACTCTCACCATGCGGCCTGTCTCGCGCTCCAAGGGAGACGGACTCCTTTGGATGGCCTGAGAAAGATGTGCCAGTTTGCCGAACTCTGTCCGAAGACCGGTCGCAAAGATCACTGCCTCGCCGCTACCCTTGAGGACTGAACATCCGGCAAAAACGATGTTTTCCCTTTCGGCCATACGTTCGTCTACTGCCGACTCCTTAAGGCTTTGGGCCTTGGATTCTCCGGTGAGGGGAGCGTTGTTTACTACCAGATCGTCGCATTTGACCAATCGGCCGTCGGCGGCAATACGGTCTCCTTCTGATACAATGAGAATGTCTCCCGGAACCAGGTCTTCGGCGAAGATTTCGACATCGGTTCCCTCTCGCCTAACCCATACGCGGGGAGGCAGAAATTTCTTCAGGGCCTCCATCGCCTTTTCGGCGCGATATTCCTGTATAAAACTGAAAAGGGCATTCAGAAAGGATACTCCGAGCAGTGCCCAACCCAACACATCCATACTCTTGCCCGGCTCTATATTGTCAGCGACAAAACAGATTATGGCAGAGACGTTCAGAAGAATGGTAAAGAAATTGGTAAACTGTTTTATGAAGGTACGGGCCCATTTCCATCTGTCGATTACTTCCACAGTGTTCTTGCCAACTTCCAGCAGCCGTTCTTCGATCTCATGTCGGGTTAAACCCTCCGGCCGGGTTTCCAGATAGGCATAGACTTCTTCAGTGTTAACGTGTTGTATCTGTCGCGCCTTACTCATAACCCCTGTAGATCCCTATATCACATGGTGTTCCTCGCAGGATCCGCTCCAGCGAATTCGCGCAGACGGCATGGCCAAGCCGGGTTCGCTCCGATGCGCCAAGTAGGATCATATGCGTCTTTAACTTGCTACTGTGGACAAGGATTTCTCTTGGCCAGTCGTTACTTACTACGACACGACAGTCCAGCCGGAACTTGGCAGACCCGCATCCTTGCTTAATGTTCTGCATAACAGCGCCAAGGTATTTCAACCCCTTTTTGCGCAGTATCTGAATACGTTGTCCAGAGATTTGGTGAAGCTGAAAAGAACTCACGGTCATAACCCGCAGGAGGTAGACTTCTTCCACTTCGGGCAGAAACAGCCTGAAGAAGGGCCAGGCAGATTGAAAGCCCCTCGGATGTCCAGCCAGCGGGATCAAAAATTTGCCGGGATTTGCAAGCAAACCCGGCTGCACGACCCGCACTGCCAGTACATTGAACTTGTTATGCCTGAAGAGTTCTTCAGAAATGGTCCCTGATAAAAAACCCTGCCTCTTAGAGCGAATTCGAGTTCCGCACACGGCGAAGCTGTCCCTGCCGTGAGGAATGGCCTCCAGGAGAGACTGGCAGACGTTCTTTTTTAGCGGAAGGATTTCACTGTAAAGCTCTATCCCTTGAACACTGCATTTTCGCTCGATCTTTTCGATTTTCTCAGCGACTCGCACGGGAGAGACGCTGCCGTCCTGAATGTGGACCAGCGTCAGTCTTTTTTCGGGCGTATGGGACGCAAGACGAATACCGTAGAGGGATACCCAGTCACAATTAAGCGACCCGTCATAGGCAAGATAGATCATTTTTAAAACTCTGAACTCCGTATGGGTAGATATTTTTGTAGCCGTTCACTGTAAACACCATGCACCCAAACGGCGAGGAGCAATCAACCGCCTCCTTTTTCTTGTTCAGATTTGCGTAGCTGAGGCCGTCTGCCCCGTTTCCTGAAGGACCTCACGAATTACTTGTTTCAATTCTTC
>JGI24025J20009_10001639_pt1 | contig 16760 bp, 16 predicted proteins | sample Cruoilmetagenom3_FD_20009 | JGI IMG/M metagenome (IMG submission 20009) | reverse complement strand
CGCAGGTGGCATAAAATCCAGACCATCGGTAATTGCCTTATTCATCCATAAACCCTTTCCGGTTTCCAAAGGCCCGTACAGCGCTAGTAAGCGCATTTTTTGGCCAGCAAAAAAAGATCGCGCAATGCGGCGACTGCCCAGAAAATTATCTTAAATTTGTATGAAAACCGTAAACGATGCGTGCGCAAGAATAAGCCGACACGCAACGTACCGGACTTATTGTTAATAAAAACAATGCTTTATTTGCTAAGCAAAAGCGCCTTCAAGTGCGCCGTCGATCAAGGAAGCCGTTTCCAACACGCCATACAGCGCAATAAATCCACCAAAGCGCGGCCCTTGTGATGCCCCCAAAAGAACTTCGTAAATAGCTTTGAACCAGTCGCGCATCGGTTCAAATTCATGCTCTCTCCCAACGGCAAACACAAGGCTCTGGAGCGCGTCCCCATCGGTTTCGCCATCCCATGCTTTCAGCCTCGAAGACAGGTCTTCCAAGGCGGCCCGCTCAAGGTCAGTCGCGGCGCGATACACTTTAGAGGGTTTCACAAAATCATGGAAATAGCGAACCGCCTGTTCAGCGGCCGTATCCAGCCCGGGGTGTGTTTCCGGTGAGGCATCAGGTGCATATTTGTTAATGAAACCCCACATTTGCTCCTTGGTCGAAGCACTGCTCGCCGAAGCCAGATTAAGCAACATTGAAAACGGAACAACCATATCGCTCACGGGTGGCTGCCCACGATGGATATGCCATACGGGGTTATTCAGCTGTGCTTTCAGGTCTTGCGCCGGGAAGGCCCGGAGCTGTTGGTGATATTCATCCACCGCTTTTGGAATAACATCAAAATGCAACCGTTTGGCCGTGCGCGGCTTTTGATACATGAAATAGCTCAGGCTTTCAGCACTGGCATAGGTCATCCACTCGTCAATCGATATCCCGTTACCAGAAGATTTTGAAATCTTCTGCCCGTTTTCGTCAAGAAACATCTCGTAAACATAGTGCGCCGGGGCTGGCACGCCGAGAATCCGGCAGATTTTGTCATATATATGGGTGTTGGTTGAATGGTCTTTGCCATACATCTCAAAATCCACATTCAGTGCGGCCCAGCGTGCGCCAAAGTCCGGTTTCCATTGCAGCTTCACCTGCCCGCCGGTCACCCGCATTGTAACCTCTTCGCCATCCTCGTCGTCAAACGTAATGGTGCCAGCTTCGGCATCGACCGACTTCATCGGCACATAGAGTACGCGCCCTGTTTTTTGCGAGATCGGCAAGAAAATGGAATAGGTCGCGCGACGCTCTTCCCGCAAGCTTGCCAGCATAACATCCATGATTTCGTCGTATTTCTCAACGCAGCGTAGCAATACCTCGTCAAATGCGCCCGAGCGGTAAAACTCTGTCGAGGATATGAAGTCATATTCAAAACCAAAAGTATCCAGAAACCGCCGCAACATAGCGTTGTTATGCCCTGCAAAACTGTCATATTCGCCAAAAGGGTCGGGTACGTCCGAAAGTGGCCTCTGGAGGTGAGCCTCCAGCGCCTCGGGGTTCGGCACATTTCCGGGCACTTTGCGCATACCGTCCAGATCATCCGAAAAGCAAATCAGCTTGGTCGGGATGTCCGAAATCGCTTCAAATGCGCGGCGGATCATCGTGGTCCGCGCCACTTCGCCAAAGGTTCCGATATGCGGTAAACCCGAGGGACCATATCCGGTTTCAAACAGCACTGCGCCACTCGTGGGTGGCTTCTTCGCAAACCGTTTCACCAGCTTTTTGGCTTCTTCAAAAGGCCAGGCTTTGGAGGTCATTGCAAGTTCACGAAGTTCAGACATAATCGTCCCCTAAATAGCCCGCCGCCTATCGGCGAGGCAAAATAATCTCCGCTTCCTATTGTGCAGCGGCGAGATGGTCAATATTCTATGCGCTTACACTGCCCATATAAAGGTAATACCGATGTCCGAAAGTCTCCTAGCTTCGTTTTCTCCGCAAGATGCCCTCATTGCGGTAATGATCGCCGAATCCGCGTCGGACGAAAACATCACGAATTCCGAATTGCTCAGCATTACCCGCATCGTTGATCATATGCCAATTTTTGCTGATTATGACGGGTCCCGTATCAAGCAAGTCGCTCAAGTGGTTTTTGATTTGTTTGAAGAAGAAGACGGGCTGGATGCCCTGTTTGGCATTGTACGGGATGCATTACCCGAAGCGCTATATGAAACCGCTTATGCGATGGCCTGCGATGTTGCGGCTGCCGATGGTCGTTTGCGCCAGAGTGAGCTCGAGTTTATGGCTGAAATTCGCTACGAACTAAATATTGACCGTCTCCACGGTGCGGCTATCGAACGGGGGGCCCGTGCCCGCCACATGCAACTATCCGATACCGAGTAGAGCGGGGAGCTCAGCCATCCGCGCAAAAGGAACCGCGCCTTCGTCCTTTAATCCGTGGTCTCCTTCGGGGGCATAGGCAAAGCAACGAATTCCAGCAGCCTTGGCCCCGCGCACTCCGTTAGCGCTATCCTCGACGACGACGCAATTTTCCAGCGGGACACCTTTGGCCGCGTGCCAAAAAAGGTCTGGTGCAGGCTTAGCTGTGGCAAGTTCCTGCGCTGAATAGATTCGCCCGCCAAAACGCTCCAATAGCCCGTGTTGACCAAGCGTTATTTCCATCTTGTCGTGTCGACCATTCGAGGCCACGCAATAAGGAATACTAGCGGTATCGAGCGCATTCAAAACATCGATCACCCCTTCAATAAGCGGGCAATCGTTGCGCAATGCGGCGTAGACCTCCTGATACACAACCTCAACCCAATCATCTGGTAATTTGGCACCGAGCTGCTCGGCTTTTACCTTTGTGCCNGGTAGTGTGCCGCCAACAAAAAGCTCCATACATTCGTTGGTTGTCACGGCAAACCCGTGCGNACTTAGGCTCTTNGCCATAATTGTGTTGGCCGTAACTTCGCTGTCTACCAACACNCCATCACAATCAAAGATAACCAGTTCCGGTTTNTCCATTTTTCCACACATCCTCGTCGACTTTTCTCTACAATAGGCTTCGACCCATAAATTGCGAGGTTCAAATGGTAAAATCTGTTCTAGTGCTCGCACTGTAGTTTGCCACCGCTACCCTGAAGAGCCCCTAGATCTGTAAACACTTTGATTGGTGATTTTGGAAGCAGGGAGGGCGAGATCTCCAGAAACAGATTCACAGAAGAGTTTAAGCGCGATGCTGTCGCACAAGTTGTTGATCGGGGATACGCGCCAGACCAAATTGATCAAAAAAGCATGGAAGGACAGCGGAAAGGTTTATGGCTTCCGCAAACTGCTGGATGATCTGCTCATCGGCAGCACCGAAGTTACGGATTTCAGCCATGCTGGAATACCATGTCATATTCCCAGCCACTGCTTCTGATCGGCTCTGTTCGCTCAAATCATAGACGTAAACCCTCGTTGTCCCTGCAAGTGTTACTGGGTCGGGCGGTTGTTAAAATCACAACTGATGATCTTGTTGCCCAGCCCGTGGGTCATGTTGCCTATCGAAGGGCGTATAGTACAATTGGTCGAAGGACTTTAGGGAAGCCGGCAAGAATAGGTTGGTGGGCGATACGGCACGTTCTGCGACCACTGGGAATCGCAATTTTCCCTATCAACGATAAGTTCTGGAATCCTTTGGTGTTTGGTCAATAAAATTGTTCAACATGGATACGAACGTCTGCTCGGCGAGGTTTTGGCTCCTCGACGGATTTGTCACCAGACAAATATCTATTGAGGGCAGGCTCTTATATGGCGGAAGTTGCCATAGGTTGCCGAGCGCGACATCTCTATTTGCGACATGGACCGGAAGAGCGCCAATACCGATGTTGGACATAATCATCCTGCGCACTTCCGGAAGGTTGGCTGACACACCTTTCAATTCCGGTTTCATTAACGCCTGCTCTCGCAATAGGGTGACGGAATAAAGGGGTCCGCTTTCAATATCTGTTTGGAAGGAAACCGATGCTTCCCCTTGCAATTCTGAAAGACGAATGTCTTTTCTTCCAAACAATCGGTGTTTTGGCCCGCAATACAGCGAAAAGAATTCTCGGAATAAAACGCGCGTTTCCAGTCGTGGCCTTGACTCGCGAATTAGGCACAAGCCCATTGTGGCGCGGTTTTGCTCAACCCGGCTTATAACTTCTGCACTTTCTGCAATGGAGATTGCATAAGTAACATTGGGATGCATTTCGTTGAATTTTTCGAGCACTTCGTCAAAATGTGGTGACACGACATGGCTGGCCATAACGATGGTTATATGGCCGGTCACTTCGTCTTCGCGATTGTTCAAGAGTTCGGGTATCTGCGAAACGATACCGAAAACAGAGCTACATTCGGTAAATAGTATGCGACCTGCCGTTGTTACGCTAAAATGATTTGGGCGGCGATCAATCAGTTTTTGCCCGACGGAATCTTCTAGCCGTTTTAAGGCACTGCTGATTGTAGGTTGCTTTAATCCAAGAAAATCAGCGGCGAGCGTTATCCCGCCTTGNTCAACCACAACCATAAATGTCCGCAGGAGGTTCCAGTCNAGGTTCCATGGAAAGCGTTGTTCGTAAGGTTTCAGCATAGATNTNCTCAATGTTCCAGATTTCTATTATTTATTTGCATAATGNTGAACCTATATGCAACCAAATATAGTTGAGCGCGGGTAAGTAAAAAACNATTCCAGCCGGAAGGCCAAAATCGTCCCGCTCATGGAAAACAACTGGGAAAAAAGGATGACCACATTGGGAAATATTTTCAAAACGACCATAGCGGCAGGTTCGATCGCATTGATGAGCCTTGGTCTTGCACAATCGGTAGCCGCTGACGAGCTNGATACAATTCGCGAAAACGGCGTTATCCGTATTGCCATGAGCGGCGCGTACCCGCCTTTCAACTTCGTGAGTGAAGAAAATGAAGTTGTCGGTTTTGATCCCGCCATCGGTGCCGAAATCGCCTCGCGCCTTGGTGTTGAGGTTGAAATCGTAACAACCGCTTGGGACGGTATTATCGGGGGCTTGCTTGCCAATAAATACGACGCCATCGTTGGTTCTATGTCAATCACCGCCGAGCGCGACGAAGTTGTCGATTTTGTCGGTCCTTACTACCGCATGAGCCGCGGTATCTTCGTGAAGGAAGGTTCCGACATTGGCAGCATTGATGGCATTGACGGCCGTACGGTTGGTGTGACCCTCGGGGAAACACACGAGCAGTGGGCGCGTGAGCAGGACGGCTGGAACATCAACACCTATAAAGGGCTGCCTGAACTGCTACTGGAACTGGATAACGGCCGTATCGATGCTATCGTTACCGATGACATTCCCGTACTTCTTGCGGTCAAGAAAAATGGCAATGCGATAACCGCTTTGGATACTTCCGGCCTTTCCGGTGTTGCCGATCAGGCAGGTATTGCGATCCGTGAAGGCAACCCAGAACTGATGGCGGCCATGCAGGCTGCCTTGGATGAAATGCAAGCTGACGGAACCTACACAGCAATAGCGATCGAGTGGATTGGCGACGATATTCGTTAATTTCTCCTTAGCTCCCGGCCAGTGCCCTCTTCCGCTGGCCGGGAATTTTTCTATCGCTTTTTGGGTGCATCGGGAGTCGCAAATGGACTTTGAGCTCATATTTCGAATATATCCATATTTTCTGGAAGCCGCGTGGGTGACCGTTCAGCTTTCTGTCTACTCAATCCTGCTGGGTTTGATTGTCGGGGCGCTCATCACCTCAGCCAAACTGTCCCGCAGTCGTGTTCTGCGCATTGCAGGAACCGTCTACGTGAGTGTTTTTCGGGGCACACCAGCCCTTATCCAGCTTTTTATATTGTATTTCGGCGGCCCACAGATCGGCATTAATCTTGATGCTTTTGAAGCAGGTGTTATCGGTCTGGGTCTCAACATCGGCGCTTACATGGCAGAAACGATGCGCGGAGCCATTATCGCAGTTGATAAAGGCCAGAACGAAGCCGCCCGCACCATTGGTATGGGCCGTTTCCAGACTATGCGAAAGGTTATACTGCCCCAAGCCGCACGGCTAATGATCCGGCCTCTCGGGGTAAATATAAACGCACAGATCAAGGCAACAGCGCTGGTTTCAGCCATTTCGGTTGTCGAGCTAACCTATACCGCCCAGCGCTATATCGGTTCCACGTACAAACCTTTCGAAATGTTCTTCCTCGCCGGAGTGATCTACATGGTGATGATTTACATGACCGGCTTGGGCATCAACTGGCTTGATCGAAGGGCGGTTATCAAATGATCTATTTCTTCATTTACACGGGAGATTCCCATGGGTCTTGATTTTTCCGTTGTCCCCGGATTCCTTGACAGCATCCTGATAGGCGCATTGTGGACAATCGCCATAACGCTGTCCTCTGCTGCCATCAGTTTTTTCGGCGGTATTTTCTTCGCGGTAATTTCGTTATACGGCCATTGGGTCATCCGGCTGCCGTTCCGTGCTTTTGCGTTTTTGTTTATGGGCACACCNTTGCTGCTACAGCTCTTCCTGATCTACTTTGGACTAATTCAGATCGGCATCGACCTTCCCGCATTTGTTGCAGGGATCATCGGGCTCGGATTGCACTTCGCGGTCTATAATTCGGATATTATTAAAGCCGGAATACTGGCGGTTGATAAGGGTCAGCACGAAGGCGCGCGGACCATTGGTTTGAGCAAAGGGCAAACCTTGCGAAAAATCATTGTCCCGCAGGCTGTGCGCAATGTGGTGCCGCCGATTGGCAACAACATGATTGCCCTGCTTAAAGACTCCGCGCTCGTGTCGGTCATCGGCGTGACCGAGCTGACACTTTCGGCACAGCTTGCCATCAGCCAGACTTACCGTGCGTTCGAGTTCTATGTCGCGGTCGCCGTTTGCTATTACATCATCAACCTGTGCCTCGAATATAGCCTGCATTTGATCGAGCGTCGCATCCAGATTTCCCGCTAGTGCAGCGGAAAAGGAGAATAAAATGAGTTCCGAAAAACCCTTTATTGATGTCCGGCATGCTGCAAAAAGTTTTGGCGCGCTGGAAGTGCTTAAAGATATTAACCTTCAAGTGCACAAAGGTCAGATTGTCGCCATCATCGGGCCAAGCGGCTCGGGCAAAAGTACATTGCTGCGAGCGATCAACGAGCTTGATCCGTTAAGTGGCGGTGAAATCTGGCTGGAAGATATGCAGATCAATAAAAAACTGCCGCCGCGCCAGTACGAGAAACATATCAACAAAGTGCGGCAGGACATCGGAATGGTGTTTCAGCACTTTAATCTGTTTCCGCATCTGACGGTGCGCCATAATATCACGCTTGGGCCAACCATGCTCAAAGGGATGTCCAAGGGAGAGGCTGACAAGCTCGCCGAAGAGCAGCTCGCCCATGTCGGGCTGTCTGAGCGGATAGATTATTACCCGTCACAGCTTTCGGGCGGTCAAAAACAGCGCGTGGCCATCGCACGCGCTTTGGCGATGAAACCGAAGGTTATGCTGTTTGACGAAGCAACCTCGGCGCTCGATCCAGAGTTGGTTGAGGAGGTAAACCTCGTTATGAAACGGCTAGCTGAAGAACACATGACGATGATCATCGTCACCCACGAAATGGCTTTTGCCGAAAGCGTTTGTGACCGCGTATTATTCATGGACGAAGGTGTCGTGGTGGAAGAAGGCCCGCCCGAAGTCATTTTCAAAAACCCCGTAAACGAGCGCACACAGAATTTCTTGCGTAAACATCTGAATGGATAACTCGAGTGAATAAAATGAACGGCCTGTCCTCTTCCAACCTTTTTTATCAATCCCATTCCGGCAGACCAATGCTGGACCGGGCCGAGGGCGTTTACCTTTATGACGTAAACGGAAAGCGTTATCTGGATGGTAGCAGTGGCGCTATGGTGTCGAATATCGGCCATTCAAACCCCTATGTTCTGGACGCGATGAAGCGTCAGATGGACAAAGCCACGTTTGGGTATCGTCTACATTTTCAAAACGAACCGGCCGAGCGGCTGGCAACCATGACCGCACACATGATGCCTGCCGGGTTGGACCGTGTGTTTTTTGTATCCGGTGGCTCCGAAGCGGTTGAAAGCGCCATAAAGCTTGCTCGCCAATATGCGATCACCCAAGGGCGCAATGACCGTTGGAAAGTCATCTCTCGCTTTCCTTCATATCATGGCTGCTCCTTGGGTGCCCTAGCGCTTACGGGGTATGATCCGCTGGCCAAACCGTTTTTGCCGATGATGCGGGACATGCCCAAAATACCGGCCCCGACTTGCTACCTTGATCAAGACAATCTGGACGACGAAGCGCGAGGGTTAAGATATGCCAACATGCTGCGGGACGAGATCATTGCCCAAGGGCCGGACACCGTTCTTGGCTTCATAATGGAGCCTGTCGGCGGTGCCTCGACAGGGGCGCTCGTGGCTCCGGATAGTTATTACACCCGCATCCGCGAGATTTGTGACGAGTTCGATATGTTGCTGATCTATGACGAAGTCATGACCGGCGCAGGGCGGACCGGTGCTTTTGTTGCGTCGGAGCATTGGGGCATTACACCGGACATCGTTGCGCTATCGAAAGGATTTGCAGCTGGATACGCGCCGCTCGGGGCCATGGTTGCCAAAACTGAAATTGTTGACGCAGTCCTTGGTGCTGGCGGTTTCTTGCACGGGTTCACCTATGCCGGAAATCCGTTGGCAGCTTCCGCTGGAGCGGCGGTTCTGGAAGTCTTGCAGAAAGACAATCTGATAGAAAACGCCACGCAGATGGGAGATGTTCTCAAGGCAGAACTCACATCATTGATAGATCGCTACCCGTTTATCGGAGATGTGCGCGGCAAAGGTTTGTTGCTGGCATTTGAGTTGGTCTCTGATCGTCAGACAATGGCACCGCTTCCCAAAGAACTCAACGCTTTCAACAGGCTGGTCGATCTTGCGCATGATCGTGGTTTGATCATTTATTCCCGCCGCACACGCGGAGGCTATGAGGGTGACCATTTCCTAGTCTGCCCGCCATTGATCATCACCAGAGCCCAGATCGGCGAACTCATGGGGGCTTTGATTGAAAGTCTTGACGCTATGGCCGCCGAAATGAACCTGCCGGTTAACCTCTGATGGCGATGATAGATAAAACCACCGCGATGCGCGATGCCATAGCCCGCATTCCTGACGGGGCCAGTGTCATGCTGGGGGGGTTTGGCGTGCCGGGCACACCCTTTTGCCTGATTGAGGAATTGGTGCGGCAAGGGCAAAAGGGGCTGACAATCATAAAGAACGACGCCAATGAAACGGGTATGGGTGTTGATTGGTTGCTGGAATCCGGTCAGGTCAGCAAACTTGTTACCAGCCATATCGGTTTGAATCCGCGGGCCGTCAAAATGATGAACGCGGGTGAGATCGAGGTTGAATTTGCCCCGCAAGGCATCCTCGCCGAACGCATACGTGTCGCGGGTGCCGGAGTTATGGGATTTGTTACCGATATCGGAATCGGCACGGATATGGCCAAAGGGAAGGTCGAAGTTTCTGTTGATGGAAATGTAGGTTTACTTGAACCCGCATTGCGGGCTGACTTCGCCTTGGTTCACGCCTCGAAATCCGACACTTTCGGGAACTTGGTGTTTTCTGCAACCGCGCGCAATTTTAACCCACTGATCGCCATGGCTGCCGACTTCACCATCGCCGAAACAGAAACCCTGTTGCCAGCGGGTGAAATATTGCCCGATGAAGTTCACACACCTGCGCCATTTGTCGATCAAGTGGTTGTTATGTCCAGCTTGCCGGAGGTCTACGGTGTCGTTAAACGCTAAAAATCGCATGTTGCATCGTGCGGCCAAAGAAATTGCGCCGGGAATGATTGTTAATCTCGGGATCGGGTTGCCAACGCGGGTTGCCAACTTCTTGCCTAAGGATTTTCCGGTTTGTTTACACTCCGAAAACGGAATTGCAGGGATTGGTCCGGTAGCCGAAGATGGCGCCGAGGATCGTAATCTTATCGATGCAGGTGGCGCCTATGTAACCCCCGTCAATGGCACATCCTATTTCGATAGCGCGGTGTCATTTGCCATAGTTCGTAGCGGACGGTTGGATCTGACAATGCTTGGCGCGTTTCAGGTTTCGGCGGTGGGCGATCTAGCCAATTGGATGATCCCGGGCTTTTTTACACCCGGAGCCGGCGGTGCGATTGAATTGGCGCAAAAAGCGCACGAGGTGGCGGTGATCACCACCCATACCGACAAAAAAGGACGCCCGAAAATTGTTCAGGAATGCTCGCTGCCACTGACTGCAAAACGGTGTGTTAGCCGTATATTTACCGACTTGGCGGTAATTGATGTCACAAAAGAAGGGCTGCAACTTATCGAAATCGCGGAAGGTGTAACGGTCGAAGATATCGTGAAAGCAACAGATGCTGACTTGAACCTGCCTGTTGGCGAAATTCCCGTATTCTGAGCTGAAACACTATGGAAGAAACCCTCAAAACAGACATCCTGAAATCCGTTGATGCGCTGTTTGACGCCGAGATCGAGTTTCTGTCGGAGCTCACCCGCCATCCATCGACGCGCGGAAATGAACAATCCGCGCAGGACTTCGTTGCGGGTGAGTTGGCGTCACGCGGGCTTAGCGTTGATCGTTGGAATGTTGATGTTGCGGATATCTCTCACCTTCCCGGATTTTCTCCGGTGATTGGAAACTATAACGATGCAATCAACGTAGTCGGTTCTCACCACAGTCGCAAAAAGTCAGGCCGGTCGCTAATTCTAAACGGGCACGTGGATGTCGTGCCGGTTGGTCCGCTCGATATGTGGGACAGCCCGCCATTTGAACCCCGTGTTGACAGTGGCTGGATGTATGGCCGCGGGGCCGGTGACATGAAAGCAGGGCTTGCCTCTAACTTGTTTGCACTTGATGCCTTGCGAGCGCTAGGTTTTGCGCCAGCCGCCGATGTGCATTACCAGTCTGTTGTTGAGGAAGAATGCACGGGCAACGGAGCCCTTGCCTGCCTGCAACGTGGATACACAGCGGATGCGGCATTGATACCGGAACCTTTTGCCGAAGATCTGGTGACAGCCCAGCTTGGGGTATTGTGGTTTCAAGTGCATTTAAAAGGCATTCCTGTGCATGTTGCCTTTGCAGGGAGTGGCGCCAATGCAATTGAGGCCTCAATCCCCCTGATAGCGGCCTTGCACGAAATGGAGGAACGCTGGAACGCTCCTGAAAATCGCCATGGCGAATATGGTCATGTGCATCACCCGTTGAACCTTAATATTGGCAAGATCGAAGGTGGCGACTGGACCAGTTCCGTGCCCGCATGGTGCGTGTTCGATGTGCGAATGGGCCTGTTCCCCGGGCAGGATATCGAAGAAGCCAAGCGTGGAATCGAGGCGGTGTTGATCGAGGCGGCGCGGGCAAATGACTTTTTGCGCAATAACCAGCCGGAGATTGTTTATCACGGCTTTCAGGCTGAAGGGTATGCGCTGGCTGAACACAAGACTGCAATGTCAGGGCAAGCCATATCAACGCTGGAACATGCGCATCATTCTGTGACCGGCGCAGATCTGAACAAAATCGCGATTACCGCAACAACTGACGCGCGTTTCTTTGGCCTGTATGCGGATACACCGGCATTGGTGTACGGCCCGAAAGCCGAAGCAATTCATGGCTTTAACGAACGGGTCGAGCTGGAATCCGTCCACCGTATCACACAGGCAACCGCGGTGTTTATTGCCGATTGGTGTAGCTTGGAAACTCTTTAGAACTAGGAAAAAACATGCGCGAAGCCGTCATCGTATCCACCGCCCGAACCCCGATTGCAAAAGCCTATCGCGGGGCATTTAACAACCTCACTGGCCCCAGCTTGGCCGCTCACGCTATGCGTGCAGCTGTGTCTCGTGCGGGTCTGGAGGGGGGTGAAATTGAAGATGTGACCCTTGGATGTGCACTCACCCAAGGCACAACCGGTGTAAACGTTGCCCGCCACGCTGCGCAGGCGGCTGGCCTGCCCGATAGCGTTGCGGGATCGACGATAGACCGACAATGTGCCTCGGGTCTGTCTGCTATTTCGATTGCGGCCAACCAAGTGGTCAATGAGGGGCTGTCGGTGGCACTGGCTGGCGGGCTTGATTCAATTTCGCTTGTGCAAGACAACAAATGGAACGGTTATCGTTATAAAGACCCGGCAGTGCCTCAAGCGTATTACATGTCGATGCTTGAAACAGCCGAAACTGTGGCGAAGAGATACGATATCAGCCGGGACGCACAGGATGAATACGCCCTGCAAAGCCAGCAGCGAACCGCAGCCGCGCAACAAGCCGGCTGTTTTGATGCTGAAATTGTACCTGTAAACGCAATGCAACTTGTAACCGACAAAACCAGCGGCGTAACGTCAGAAATGGCGGTTACCCTTAACGCCGATCAGTGCAACCGCCCTCAGACGACACTGGAAGGATTGCAGGGCTTAAAACCGGTGTTGGGTGAAGGCACAAGCATTACCGCCGGTAACGCCAGCCAACTTTCCGACGGCGCATCTGCATGCATAGTCATGGAGCGCGCCGAGGCCACAAGACGAGGGCTCACCCCGCTCGGAACATATCGCGGTATGGCTGTAGCCGGGTGCGCCCCTGATGAAATGGGTATTGGCCCCGTCTTTGCCATTCCCCGACTACTAGAACGCCACGGGCTTTCAGTGGATGATATCGGCATCTGGGAGATCAACGAGGCTTTTGCTTCACAACTATTATACTGCCGTGACCGCCTTGGCATTCCCAGCGAAAAACTAAATGTAAATGGCGGCGCAATCTCCATCGGCCACCCCTACGGTATGAGTGGCGCGCGCATGTCAGGACATGTGATGATCGAAGGTCGTAGGATAGGGGCGAAATATGCGGTTGTAAGCATGTGCATTGGCGGAGGCCAAGGGGCTGCCGCACTTTTTGAAATTGAGTGTTGAGAATATTTGGCCCTGAATTAAACCTCTTTTTAGGCGCCACCAGATTAAACGCCTTCAAATTTGGCCAATAGTCCATTTTGAAATACCAAATATCACACTCGAGCCCGTAAAGAATATCTGCATTAAGGTCTTTTTTGCCTTCACTAGCTGACGTCAGATAGCCTTGCCATATAACAATCGAGTGTTCTCTTGGTTTTGATTAAAGTATCGTCAAGTTTGTCGTAGCGCTAAGGATTGTTGAACTACTCTGCCAACTAATAGCGCTACGACGATTTTTATTCATTCTTCACAGTTGTAAACCAATTTTGTAGTCTTGGGTTACCCCACTTCAAAATGATGTCTTACCGAGCGGCCAAACTGAGGACTGAATCCAGCAATTCTTGTCCGGGAACCCCATTTTCCGTCGCGGCTTCGACCCAAGCAGTCCAGCTGGGCTGTGCGGCATCCAGGATTGCCTGTTGAATTTCGTCGCTCAATGGAACCCGAATGAGGCCGGCTTCTTCGAAGAGTACTTCGTTTACCACATCGACATCAGAATACTCCTGAATTTGATGGGCGTAGCCTGCCGTGATGCCTTCTTCCAGAAGGGTTTTGTACTGATCCGGCAGTGCATCATAAGCCGTCTGAGTAACGGCGGCATGACAAACAATGGCGCCTAAGGACCACCCGTCAGTTACCCAAGTTGAAATTTCATGCAATCTGTATGCTGCGAAGGCATAAGTGTATGGAAAAGTTGCCGCGTCGATCACACCACGTTCCATGGACTGGAACATGTCAGGTGCGCTGATAACCGTTACGCTGGCATCCAGCGCCGCCATTAGGCGCCCAACTCCACCCGTAGAACTAATACGCATACCCTGCCATGTACTCAAAGTATCAGGTACATCGCCAGTGCCCATTGCCTCGTAGTTCGGAAGCATAACACCCATGAGAGGAACCGACTTCCACTTCGCGAATTCTTCCACAACAACCGGGTTTTCATAGAAGGCCTCGATCACATCACGGCGCTTCTCCAGTGTGTCGATTGGCAGAAACGCCAGATCAAGCGCGCCGAGCGCTGGGGTCTTATCGGGGTGGTAAACGGGACAAAATGCAGCGGCTTCAAACGCTCCAAGGTAGAGGCCATCCAGGTTTTCTTTATTAGACGATAGCACGGCTCCGTAGTGCAACGTGATTTCAAAATTGCCATCTGTCTTTTGTGAGACGTAATCCGCCAGTCCTTCGAGACCTTCAGAGAAACCACGCCGCGCCCCCCAGAGCGACAGGTTCCAATGTACTTCTGGGCCGTCAACCTCAGCAGCATACGCAGGCGCACTTGGGCCCACGCTCAATATTGTTCCGACACATAAAGCTGCGACGGTATTCATCGTGACGATTTTGTTCTGTTTCATGATTAATTCCTCCCTTTCGATTTCATCTGAACGTGTCCATTTTAGGCATCTAACACGATAAATCAAGAAGATTCCTAATATACGAGATTATTAAAGATATCTGAGCGCCAAATGTGAACTGGATCGCGTTTATATCAGAAAGACATTGATTGCGCCTATCCTATTTACCTCGCCCATCAGGAGCGGCATCCAGCAGATCTCCGCCCAGCTCTAGATGGCAAAACTTGCCAAATGACCCAATCAAGAACTCCCGGGAATCACAGTGTTGTGCAGAAATCTCGACCAATGCGTATTTATGTCATACAGAATATACCGAACAGGACAAGGATCAGGGTCAGTATCATGAACGGACCGTTGCGGACCAGAACTAGACGCTCCACTGAAACTTCGAACATCCGGCTGGCAATGGTCGCAGTGCCAGTGTAAGGCGAAAATTGTGCGGCAAGAGCCCATGCGGTCAGAAGGATCGCCACAATTGTTATAGGTGATAGGCCAAAGTTGGTCGGATCACCGATTACAGCTATCGCGAGAGTCGTAGTCAATACCGGGCTAAGTCCTATCATTGCGAGCCCCATAATGGTAATAAATACCAGCGCCATTAATGTGAACGCTGTCAGGTGCATGTTAAGTACTGCTTGTGCGATCTGATCCATGGGAAGTAGCTCCACCAACACCGGGCCGAGAAACGCTGCAGAAACGATCACGCTCGTCCCGGCTGCTTGAGTTGGTAGTTGCCGGAATACCATGTTCTTCATGGGGCCATTGATTAACCCGCTAATGTTGTATCCCCGACCGAGCAGTATCCAAAGGCAGGATGTAACCGGAATAATGACGAATGCGGCAGCGGAGGTGGAAATATCCAAGCCATGCGCGATGAAGTAGATGGAGGTAAATATCCCTGTTAACAGCAGTAAAATTTTTAGAATGCTATGACTAGGGAAAGGGACCGCATCAACGTAGGGCACGCCGCCACGTCGGAGGATGAGGCTTGCTTCTAGATACGTGAAGAGGCAGCTCACGGTCAGGATGATCAGCGAAATTACAAAACCTACTTGCATCGTGTGACCAAGGGAAAGATCTATGTAGAGCGAAGACAGAAACACGGGCGGTAGAGCCAAGGGCGACCATGTAGCAGAAGGCGAAAACCCTCGTATGGCCGCAACGGCGGTCATCCATCCGCGTTCGGTCGTGCCCGCGCCACGCGTTTCGTCGTTTTTCATTCTGTCTCTGGCCAGCGCTCCGATGATCACGAGAGACCCCATGTTCATCATGAGTGCCATGAGGTTGGTGCCCAGCAAGGTCAATATCGACTGCTTTCGCAAAGGCTGCGAGATCAGATAGAGACCAACGCGATTAATATCGGTTGAGCGGTTAGCGGCCTCTTGCAGCGTGAATACGGCTGTCAGAAAGGCTTGAAAGAACGCAGCACGCAACAGGGCGGTTGCCAATACTTCGGGTGCGTTGGAAAGCCGGAACAGAGCAACCAAAGCGATAATGATTGACAGTACAACGAAGACTTTCCCGACTTTGCTGCCATGAAGAATAAGATAGGGAACCATCGCGACCATGATGATGAGGCTGGGAATCTGCATCCATTCCACACGACACCAGCTTTGGATAGCTTGAAAAATTATCAGACAGATTAGCAGTATGCCGACCAAGGCTGACCAGTTGGGCAATTTCGGCAGGCGGCGAAAGAAGGGCATGACATGGGCAGTGGCTGGCATAAATATTACTTGGTCCTCAAATATGATATACTATAATAGTCCCATATATCGAGACTATTTACAATGGCTGCAAAAAAGTTGTATATCTGGGGAGGTCTCGGTGCGTGAGGGCTAAATCCAGAGGAGGACAGAAGATGGGTGAAAACAGAGTTTCCATTCTTGGTGGTGCGGCACTGCCTGTCGGGAAGCTTCAGGGCTTGTCAGATGCGGGGACGCAGCATCTAGAACATGAAGTTTTGGCAAAGCTTGTTGTGGAGGCGCTAGAGGATGCAGGGCTAGAAAAAGAAGATGTAGGCTCAATGATCTTCACCTTGCCACGGCCTTATACCCAACAGAAATATTTTGCGACCTTCATGGCGAATTATATGCGCTTGCCATGTGATGGCCTTGTGATGGAGGTTATGGGCAATGGTATGACACCCGCGCTTACCTTTCAGGTCGCGGTGGATCAGGTCCGGTTGGGGCGCACCAAGGTCGCCCTTGCCCTCGGAATCAACTTTGAAACCGGCACGCCTTCGCATGAGCACATGATGTCGTCAATGCGCGCCACTGGGGACGTAGATTTCCATGTGCCCTTTGGATATACACCCATCTCCTGGTACGCGATGGATGCGGTACGATATATTCATGAACACAACTCTTCCCGTGAAGACTTGGCAATGGTGGCCGTCAAAAACCGGCGCCACGCGATGTTTAACCCGATT
>JGI24025J20009_10001638_pt1 | contig 16765 bp, 29 predicted proteins | sample Cruoilmetagenom3_FD_20009 | JGI IMG/M metagenome (IMG submission 20009) | reverse complement strand
TTTCAGTATTCCAAAATAAAAAGGTTAAAAAGCTCAATATTACGAATGCCGTATCAAACCTTTTAACCTTTTACAATTAANATATTCCTATTCAGTAAATTCTATAATGGCTAACGGGGCAGCGTCCCCTTTGCGAAATCCTGTTTTAACAACTCTGGTGTAGCCACCATTTCTTTCTATATATTTCGGGCTTATTTCATCAAATAATATTTTAGATGCCATTTTATTTTTTATGACTTTTCGCACTTCTCTTTGGGCCTGCAAATCATTATTTTTCGCTTTAGTTACTAATTTCTCTACAAACTTTCTCACTTCTTTCGCCTTTGAATATGTGGTTTCTATTTTTTTATGATTTATAAGAGATATGGCCAAATTCGCCAATAATGCACTTCTATGGCTACTGTTTCGACCTAGTTTTCCTTTTAATTTTTTATGTCTCATTCTAATAATCCTCCTGTTGCTGTTTTTTCCCTAAAATAAATCCATATTTATCTATCTTTTCCTTTATTTCATCCAAAGATTTTTTTCCTAAATTTTTAATCTTTATAATATCTTCATTGGAGTATTCAAGCAAATCTTTTAATGTATTAATATTAGATTTTTTAAGACAATTATATGATCGAACTGAAAAATCCAGCTCTTCAATGCTCTTATTTAAAATCTTCTCTTTTTCGATTTTTTCTCTTTCCTCTTCTGATATAAATTCTTCAGATAAATCATCTTCTTCAGGTGAGAATTTTGTAAATAATTTTAGATACTTTATCAGTACATTTGCTGATTTGCTCAGAGCCTCATCAGGCAAGATACCTTCATTACTGAATATCTCTAAAGTTAATTTATCGAAATTAGAAAACTGGCTTAAACTGGCATTTTCTACCTCATAGCTCACTTTTGTAATAGGAGAAAAATATGAATCAATAAAAATCGTATCGACGGGTTGGTCCAATTTTTTATTTTTTTCAGCGGGACAGTAACCCATTCCTTTTTCAACTACAATTTCCATATTCATTGAGCCCTCTTCATTTAAAGTGGCGATGTGTAAATCAGGATTAAGTATCTCCACATTGATATTTGGTGTAATATCAGATGCTTTTATCTCTTTTTTACCTTTGGCTTTTATTTTTAATATTTGTGCTTCATCAGAATACATCTTAATGACCAAATCTTTAATATTTAAAATAATCTCGACAATATCTTCTTTTACACCGGGAATAGTTGTAAATTCATGAGTAACGCCTTCTATTCTGATAGCAGACGGTGCTGCTCCAATCATGGAAGATAAAAGCACTCTTCTAAGAGAATTACCTATTGTAACCCCAAATCCCTTTTCTAAGGGTTCTATGATAAATTTACCATAATTATCAGTTAAATTTTCTACTTTTATTTTTATATTGTTAATATCCATCCTTTTTAATACTCCCCTTCTATAGGTATAGTAACCTAAATTATTAACGAGAATAATATTCGATTACCAGATTTTCTTCTACCGGTAAATTTAATTCTTCTTTTGAAGGAAATTTTATAATCTTTCCTTTTAGTTGCTCAGGAGTAAACTCTAACCAAGAAGCAACATTAACATCTAGTTTACCTTCTTTTATTTCTTTTAACTCTTCAATATTCATACTCTTTTCTTTGATTTCAATCGTATCATCAATATCTACCTGATAAGAAGGAATATTTACTTTTTTACCATTAACTAATATATGCGAATGGAGTACTAACTGTCTGGCTTGAGCTCTTGATTTGGCCAAACCAAATCGATAAACAATATTATCCAGTCTTCTTTCTAATAATTCCAGTAAATTTTCACCAGTTACACCTACTCTTTTTTCCGCTTTTTTAAAATAATTTTTAAATTGTTTTTCCAACAATCCATAAAATTTTCTTAATTTTTGTTTTTCTCTTAATCGTACGCCATAGGTAGATAATTTTCTCGCTCGAAATTTTTTTGCATTTTTACCGGGTAGAGATGTCCCTTTTTCAATCGGACATTTGTCAGTATAACACCTTTCTCCCTTTAAAAAAAGCTTTACTCCTTCTCTACGGCATAGCTTGCATGCTGGACCTGTATATCTTGCCATATATTATAAAACCTCCTGTTATCTTTAATATTTTCGAAATATTTTAAGATTACAATCTCTTTACTATTTTTTTTCAATATTTATTTGTCTAATATTTTTAGACAAATTAGTGTTAAGTTCTCCTCTGTTTGGGAGGCCTGCAACCATTATGAGGGATAGGTGTTACATCTTTGATCATATTAACTTTTAACCCGACGGCTTGCAATGATCTGATAGCAGTTTCTCTCCCCGAACCAGGCCCTTTTACAAGTACATCAACTTCTTTCATTCCCTGATCCATTGCTTTTTTTGCGACAGATTCTGCAGTTACTTGAGCAGCAAAGGAAGTGCTTTTTTTACTGCCTTTATAGCCCATATTTCCTGCACTGGCCCAGGCAATCACATTTCCCTCTCTATCGGAAATACTAACAATAGTATTATTAAAAGTTGATTTTATATGTACCACACCCGAGAGTATATTTCTCTTTATCTTCTTTTTAATTTTTTTAACCTTTTTCTTATTTGCCAATTAAGTTCTCCTTTCTATTATTAGAATAAAATATTATTTACTCTTTTTCCTCTTGGCTCCAACTGTTTTCTTGGGACCTTTTCTGGTTCTTGCATTCGTTTTAGTTCTTTGTCCATTTACAGGTAAACCTCTTCTATGTCTTAAACCCTTGTAAGAGCCTATATCCATAAGTCTTTTTATAGAGGCAGTCACTTCACTCCTAAGCTCACCTTCTACTTTATAATCCTTGTCAATAATTTCTTTAATCCTGCTTATTTCATTCTCTGTTAAATCTTTTGTCCGAGTATCAAAATTAATTTCTGCCTCTTTTAATATCTTTTGCGCACTGGTAAGACCAATTCCGAAAATATATTTTAAAGCATATTCTATTCTTTTATTCCTAGGTAAATCCACACCAGCTATTCTAGCCATAGTCTATCATATCCTCCTTTTTAATTATTTTCCTTGTTTTTGCTTATGTTTAGGATTTTCACAAATTACTCTTATCTTGCCTTTTCTTTTTATTATTTTACATTTTTCACACATTTTTTTGACTGATGATCTAACCTTCATTTATCTACTTCCTCCATAAAATAGTTTAGTGTATAAGGTATATCAGATAGTTTATTCCAGATCTTCCACTTCTGCTTACATCTTATATTTTGCAACTCTTTTCTACTTTTCCAACTAATTAACCAATTAAATAATTTTTAGCGGGATATGCTTTTATTACAATCTATATACAATTCTACCCTGAGTTAAATCGTACGGTGATATTTCAACTTTTACTCTATCTCCAGGTAAAATTCTAATAAAATGCATTCTTATCTTTCCGGAAATATGAGCTAATATTTCACAACCATTCTCGAGTTCAACCCGAAAAGTAGCATTAGGTAATGCTTTAATGATTTTACCTTGCATCTCTATGCACTTTTCTTTTGTCATTTATAATTCCTCCGCTTAATATATTATATCAACTTTTTATAATTATTTATTATAAATTAGGGTTAAAATTTCGTTATTATGATTGTGTATCACAATCGAATACTCATAATTTGTTGACTAACTCCCATCTTCCGTTTCAATGGTCCATCCATTCCTATACAATTTTGTCTTATAATTTTCCATGCTCACTCTGAATTCAATGGTTAAGCCCACGACTTCTTCTTATCCTATGCTGGTATCTTATATTATAAAAACTGCATTTTACGGCTATACTCATTTTAATGATCACTATAGTTTTTTTGATATCAAAACATTTTTAAAGGATTTCTTGTTAATTTATAACTACCCTGGCAATATTTTATTTTTTCGGGAAATTTCGAATGACCCTATCTTTTTTTCATTTTCCTTCTAATTTTTCGATGATTTCTAAAAAAGCATTCTTACTGGAATTTGCATCTACAGTTATTAAAAGTTCCTTTTCTTTATAGAATTTTTTCAAAGGTAAAGTTTGTTTTTCATAAACCCTCAGTCGATTTTTAACAGTCTCTGCTTTATCATCTTCCCGTTGATATAAATCTCCTCCACATAAATCACATATATCTTTTTTCCTGGGTGGTTTAAACAATAAATTATAATTAGTACTGCATTTTTTACATACCCTACGGTTGGATAACCTCTGAATTATTTCAGAAAAAGGTATTTCGAAGTAGAAGATGTAATCTATCTGCTCGGAATGTTTTTTATTCATTTTCTCTAAAGATCTGGCTTGCTCAATATTTCTTGGAAAACCGTCAAAGATATATCCGTTTTTACAATCTTTCTGTTCTACTCTTTTTCTAATGATTTTCATTATAAGATAATCGGGAACTAATTCACCTTTACCCATGATGGATTTTACTTTCTTACCCAGTTCGGTATTCCCATCAATCGCTTCCCGTAATATTACGCCAGTTGAAATAACGGGTATATCCAATTCTTTTTGCATTTTATTTGCAACTGTTCCTTTTCCACTTCCGGGAGGTCCCAGCAATATTATTTTCATATCTTTACCTTTTATTTCCAAATTAGATCCATCAAATTATTCTACTTCTATTTATTCCATTTAAATTTTATTACTTTTTAATGAAGCCCTCATAGTGTCTCATTAACATATGAGACTCAATCTGTGTCACTGTCTCCAGGGCAACTCCGACCATGATTAATAAAGATGTTCCTCCAAAATAAAAAGTAGTGATTCCGGTAACTTTTATTAATATATTTGGCAGGATTGCTATGAGAGCGAGGAATATTGCACCACTCAAAGTAACTCTGGTCATAATATGATCTATGTAAGCGGTCGTATTTTTCCCCGGTCTTATACCGGGAATAAATCCACCATATTTTTTCATATTATCCGCCATATTGGCAGGGTTAAAGGTAATTGCCGAATAAAAGAAAGTAAATACAATAATTAAAATTGAATATAAAATTAAATATAAAGGTTTCCCGGGTGATAATGCTTCTGATAAGGTACCCATAAAAGCCAGGTTCTGAAAGAATTGCGCAATCGTTGCAGGAAACATCAATATAGCTGATGCAAATATAATTGGAATAACACCGGCTTGATTAACCCGTAAAGGGATAAAAGTACCTTGTCCGCCATACATTTTACGACCGATGACTCTTTTCGCGTATTGAACAGGAATCCTTCTTTGTCCTTTCTGAATTGCAATAACACCACCTATAACTATTACCGAAATAAGAATCAAACTTACAAAGGCTATAATGTTTATTTCTCCAATTTGCAATAATTTAACGGTTTGTATAATTTGAGACGGCATTCTAGCGATAATTCCTACAAAAATAATAATGGAAATACCATTCCCAATTCCAAAATCAGTAATTTGTTCGCCTAGCCACATCAAAAAACATGTTCCTGCAGTAAGCGTTATAATTAATAAAAATTGGAACATAATACCTGAAACCATTAAGACGCTCATATTTTGAAGCCATGAGCTAATTGCAAAAGCCTGTATGACAGCTAACAGTACGGTGAAATAACGTGTAGCTTTAGTCATTTTGTTTCGACCTTCTTCACCTTCTTTAGCCCACCGTTCCAACATAGGCACAACTGCAGTTAACAAATTGATGATAATGGAGGCACTAATATAGGGCATAATTCCTAAAGCAAAGATAGAAAAACGACTTAATGCTCCTCCGGCAAAGAGATCCATAAAGCCTAATATGCCCCCTTGAGCAAATATATTCGCCAATGCTCCTTTATCAACTCCAGGTAAAGGTAAATGACTACCTAGTCTAACGATAACAATCATTGCAAGCGTAAAATATATCCTCTTTCTTAAATCAGGAATTTTAAATAAATTGCGAAATTTTTCAAACAATTATATCACCTCAATCTTCCCACCGATTAATTCTATTTCTTTTACTGCCTTTTGACTAAATTTATTTGCTTTAATAGTTAACTTTTTTAACAGTTTTCCTTTTGCTAATATTTTTACTCCATCTCTTGCTTTTTTAATAATCCCGCTTTCCGTCAATTCTTTCGGAGTCACTATGTCTCCATCTTTAAATATGTTTAACCTTTCCAAATTTACAACATTAAAATCTTTTTTAAATATATTAGTGAATCCCCTCTTCGGAATTCTCCTGTATAAGGGCATCTGGCCACCTTCAAAATGTGGTTTTACTCCACCACCCGAACGTGAATTTTGTCCATTTTCTCCTCTACAAGAAGTTTTTCCATGACCGGATCCACAACCTCTTCCTACTCTTTTAGTTTTTTTAGTTGAATTTTTAGCAGGACCTAGATTATTTATTTTCATTTATTAATACCTCCCTGGGCTTTAACGGCTTCCCGTAAATTTCAGCTAAACTTTTCCCTCTTAATCTTGCAATATCTTTAGCATTTTTTATATTTACGAGACCGTTCATGGTTGCTTTAGCAATATTTAAATTATTGCTGCTGCCTAAGGATTTGGTCAGAATATTCTGAAATCCTGCAGCTTCCAATATAGCCCTGACCGGACCACCTGCAATTACACCTGTTCCCGGTGATGCCGGTTTCATGAAAACCGACGCAGCACCATAACGCCCTATAATGGTATATGGGATAGTTCCCTTTTTTATTTTAACCTTTATTAAATTCTTTTTTGCTTGAGCTACTCCTTTTCGAATAGCTTCAGAAACATCTTTTGCCTTTCCATAACCTGTGCCTACAATTCCCTGTCCGTCACCTACTACTATCATTGCTGCAAAACCAAATCTTCTTCCACCTTTTACAACTTTACTAACTCTATTAACAAAAATAACTGTTTCTTGTAATTCTAAACCTTCAGGATCAATTTTCTGCACTTGTCCACCTCCTCCCAAATTTTTTGCTTGGATAAATTTCTTCATTTATTATTAATAATTTAATGTTCGTTATATTTAAAATCATGTCAAATTAGCCTTTATTTATAATTTTTTCAATCTCTCAAAGTATTAATGTTAAAAAATGATTTTTTCTTTTCTAATACTTTCAGCAAGTGTTTTTACTCTTCCGTGATAAAGATATCCACCTCTATCAAAAACAACTTTTTTAATCCCTTTTTCTTTGAGTTTTTTTGCAAATATAGTACCGAGTAATTCAGCAGCTTTAGTGTTCCCTCGATATTTTAATTTTTCTTTTATTTCCTGATTAAGAGTAGAAGCCGAAACCAATGTTATTTTTTTTTGGTCATCAATTGCTTGCACATATAAATTTTTCAGGCTTCTAAACACACATAAACGGGGTCTTTCGCTATTTCCAGATAACATTTTACGTATTCTTCTATGTCTTTTAATTCTTGCAACTCTTCTATTATTTTCCGCCAAAATAAGCACTCCTTTCTCTTGCAATATTTTACAAATATTTATTAATTATTTTGCACCGGTTTTACCCACTTTTCTTCTTACCACTTCGTCAATATATCTTATTCCTTTTCCTTTATATGGTTCCGGTTTTCGTAAAATTCTTATTCTTGCAGCAGTTTCCCCAACCAGTTGTTTATCAATTCCTTTTATTATAATCTTTTTCTGTTTCTCAACTTCAAATTCAATGCCTTCAGGTGGTGCTATTTTAATTGGATGAGAATAACCTACTTGAATATTCATTTTCCCATCTTCCATGAGTGCTCTATAACCCACACCATGAATTTCCAGGATCTTTTCAAAACCTTTAGACACACCAATTACCATGTTATTAATTAAACTACGGCTTAAACCATGAAGTGATTTATGCATCTTACTATCAGACGGTCTTGTAACATATATCATTTTTCCATCTGATTTTACATTCATTTCTGAATGGATATCTCTCTCTAAAGTTCCCTTTTTTCCAATAATTTTTATGTTGTTTTTATTAATCTCAACTTTTACTCCTTCCGGAATAATTATTGGTGTTCTTCCAATTCTGGACATATTAAACCTCCTCTTTGTCTTATTGCGTTTTGCGTATAATACACATCGTGCTGTTTTCAAAATTTATCAACATTTACGATACATGATATACGAGGCTTAATTCGCAATTCTCGAGATAATACTTTTAATCTATTTAAAACATTTCAATATTCTTATTAATCTATTACCAGACATAACAGATAACTTCTCCGCCAAGATGCCTTTGCAAAGCTTTTTTACCAGTCATGATGCCTTTTGAAGTTGATAAAATGACAATTCCCAAACCACCTAAAACTTCCGGAATCTCGTCCTTCTTTGCATATACCCTTAAACCTGGTTTACTGATCCTTTTCAGATTATTAATCGTCTTTTCTTTTTTTAAATATTTTAAATATATTATTAATTGATTTTGCTTTTCATCCTCTTTGTATCTATAATCCCTAACAAAACCTTCGTCTTTTAATATTCGTGTAATTTCTAACTTTAACTTCGACGCGGGAACAGATAAATATTTATGACCCATTTTATTCGCATTCCTAACTCGAGTTAACATATCTGCAATAGGGTCTGTTATAACACCCATATATAATATCCTCCTCTCTTAAACTCCGATTTTCTTTTAATATTATTATATAAAGTTTTACCAGCTAGACTTAACTACTCCTGGCAATTCACCTTTATGTGCCATTTTTCTGAAGCAAATCCTACATATCCCAAATTTTCTTAAATAACCTCTGGGTCTTCCACAAATACTACAGCGAAAATATTTCCTTACTTTATATTTTGGTTCTTTACCAGCCTTTTCTACTAGGGCTTTTTTGGCCACACTATTTCCTCCTTTTTACAATTAATCAATGAATTTACAGATCAGTTATCCATATTATCTATGATTATAAAAATGTCTAACTCCATTACTGCAAATACTTTATTTGCTTTCACTTCTTATTTTTTAAAGGGCATCCCTATTAATCTTAAAAGAGATTTGCCTTCTTCATCATTTAGTGCACTGGTTACTATGGTAATATTCATTCCAAGAGTATTGTCCACCTGGTCAAAATCAATTTCCGGAAAAATCAGTTGCTCTTTTAATCCGATTGTATAATTTCCTCTTCCGTCGAATGAATCTGAAGGAACTCCTCTGAAATCCCGGATTCTTGCGATAGCAACATTAATAAATTTATCTAAAAATTCATACATCCGATCACTTCGTAAAGTAACTTTACAACCTACCGGCATATCTTTTCTTAACCCAAAATTAGAGATGGATTTTTTCGCTTTAGTTACAATAGGTTTCTGTCCGCTTATAGCTGTTATTTCTTTAATTGCTTCATCCATGACTTTGGAATCTTTACTCGCACTTCCTAATCCCATATTTATTATGACTTTTTTCAGTCTGGGAACTGCCATTACACTTGAGTATTTAAACTTTTTCATCATTTCCGGTACTACTTGTTTAAAATATTTATCTTTTAGCCGGGGCATAATTTGACCTCCTAAACCTTATCTATTATTTCACCGCAGTTTTTACACACTCTAACTCTTTTGCCCTCTTTAATCTTCTCTCTCTTAACGGTAGTGGGCTGATTACACTTGTTGCAAATTAATTTTAAATTAGAAACGTGTATGGTACCTTCCTGGTCTACTATGCCACCTTGAGGCACTTTTTCAGTTGGTTTAACGTGTTTTTTTAAAAAATTAACACCTTCAACAATTGCTTCTAATTTTTTAGGGAAAATGCCAACGATTTTACCCTTCTTGCCCTTGTCTTCTCCGCTTGTTACTAATACAGTATCGCCTTTTTTTAAATTTATTTTTTTTTCTACCAAATCACTATTCCTCCCCTTATTTTATACAACTTCAGAAGCNAGTGATATTATCTTCATGAAATTTTTACTTCGTAATTCACGAGCAACGGGACCGAAAATTCTTGTTCCTACCGGTTCGTTCTGAGGATTAATAACTACGGCAGCATTATCGTCAAATCTAATATAAGATCCGTCCAANCGNCCCAATTCCTTCTTNGTTCTTACAATAACTGCTTTTACCACATCACCTTTTTTACAGGTNCCCCCAACTGCGGCTACTTTTACAGATGCAACAATAATATCCCCTATTCTGGCATATCTCCTTCGAGAACCACCCANAACTTTAATGCACTGAATTTCTTTAGCACCTGAATTATCTGCTACAAATAAACGAGTTTGCATTTGTATCATCTTAGCTACCCTCTCTCTTTAACAATTTATATTATCTAAACTTATTTAGCTTTTTCCAATATTTCAATTACTCTCCATCTTTTTCTTTTGCTTATTGGTCGAGTTTCGGCAATTTTTACTTTATCTCCAATATTACAAAGGTTCTTTTCATCATGAGCAATAAATTTAGATGATTTTTTTATTCTTTTTTTGTAAAGAGGATGTGACACCAGGTATTCAACTTTAACTGACACACTTTTTTCCATCCCATCACTTACAACTCTTCCAATTTTGGTTTTAACATTTCCCCCGGACACTATCTAACCCTCCTTTATTTTCTCTATTTAGTTTCATTTTTTTCTAATTCTATTTCTCTTAATATGGTCTTTGTTCTGGCAATATTACGTCTTACTTCTTTTAGCCTCATTGGATTACCTAGTTGTCCAGTGACCATTTGAAACCTTAAGCTAAATAATTCATCCTTAAAATCTATCAATTTTTTTTGCAACTCTTCAATTGATAAATCTCTTAATTCTGTTGTTTTCATTTATCCCACCACCTGTTCTTTTCGGGTAAGAAATCTTGTTTTTATAGGAAGTTTATGATTAGCTAGTCTCATAGCTTCCTTGGCCAATGCTTCATCAACTCCTCCTAATTCAAATAGCACTCTACCCGATTTTACTACAGCTACCCAGTGATCAGGTGCTCCTTTACCTTTTCCCATCCTGGTTTCCGCAGGTTTTTTAGTAACTGATTTATCAGGAAATANCCTGATCCACACTTTACCACCTCTCTTGATAGCATGAGTAATAGCAACTCTAGCTGCTTCAATTTGAGCACTGGTTATCCAATAAGATTCCAGTGCTTGCAAGCCATATTCACCAAATGCAATATTAGTTCCCTTATTTGCATTTCCTTTCATTTTTCCTCTATGCGTTTTACGATGTTTTGTTCTAGTTGGTTGTAACATCTTTATGCACCTCTCCCCCGGAGTTTTCTTCTTTCTTCACTCTAGCATTTACCAATACTTTATTATCCGGCTCCTGAATAGCCTTCTTTTGACCTGGTTTTTTTGATGGAAGAATTTCTCCTCTAAATATCCACACAGTTACTCCAATTTTTCCATAAGTTGTATTTGATTCAGCAAAACCATAATCAATATCCGCTCTTAAAGTATGAAGAGGTAATCTTCCTTCCAAGTGCCATTCCGTTCTGGCAATTTCAGCTCCACCTATTCTTCCGGAACAAGATATTTTTATTCCTTTTGCTCCTACTCTCATTGAGCGATTGGCAGCCTGTCTCATGGCCCTTTTTGTAGAACCTTTTCTCTCTAATTGCTCAGCAATATTTGCCGCAACTAATTGAGCATCTAATTCGGGAGTTTTTACCTCAATAATTTTAATTTGTAAATCACCTTTTACGATTTTCAATAGTTTCTTTTTTAAATTAGCTACTTCTGCACCTTTCCTACCTATCACAATTCCGGGCCTTGCACAATGAATGCCAATTCTCACTCTATCTGCAATTCGTTCGATTTCAATGATAGATATTCCCGCGTGTTTTAGGTGTCCTCTTAAAAAATTTCTAATTTGATAATCCTGGTAAATATTTTCGGCATAATTTTTCTTTGAGAACCATTTACCATCCCAGGTTTTAATAATACCAATTCTTAGTCCTTTTGGATGTACTTTTTGTCCCAATTATCTCCCCTCCCCTTTATTATCAACTATAATGGTAACATGACATGTTCTTTTTCTAATCTTGGAAGCTCTTCCCATAGCTCTTGGTCTAAATCTTTTTTGGGTCGGTCCTTCGTCTACAAAGGCTTCAGATATATATAACTCTTCAACATTTTGATCGTTATTATTCTGTGCATTATAAACTGCTGACTTCAATACATTGTGTACCATTTTAGCTGAACGGTTAGGAAGAAATTTCAAGGCTAAAAGTGCTTCACCTGCGTCTTTCCCTCGAATTATGTCTACAGCTTGTCTTCCTTTTCGAGCAGATATAGGTAAATATTTTCCTACCGCCTTTACACTCATTATTTTCCTCCTAATTATCTTATAATTATTTCCTATCCATTTTTTAAGTTAATTTTTTCATTTATTAATATTAATATATTAAAATATTTTAGTTTTCTATTAATATCTTAAAATGAACATCTTTCTTGATTTTTATTTCAAGGTTGTGGATCTCTCGGTATGCGAACCGTGTCCTTTAAACATTCTTGTCGGAGAAAATTCTCCTAATTTATGACCCACCATATTTTCAGTAATATACACTGGAATATGTCTTCTCCCATTATGCACTGCAATTGTATGACCAACCATTATTGGAAAAATGGTCGAATTTCTAGACCAGGTCTTAATAATGATTTTTTTTCTTTTCTTGTTTAACTCTCGTATTTTTTTTAATAATTTTTCATTAATATAAGGTCCTTTTTTAAAAGATCTAGTCATTTGAAAAAACTGCCTCCCCTATTAACTATTTTTTAACCGTTCTTCTTTTAACAATATATTTATTAGAAAGTTTGTTCTTCTTTCTGGTTCGGTATCCTTTTGCCGGTATCCCCGTTGGTGATACGGGATGCCTTCCACCTGCGCTTTTCCCTTCTCCACCACCCATGGGATGATCCACCGGATTCATGACTACACCTCTAACTGTAGGTCTAATACCTAACCACCTACTTTTTCCCGCTTTACCAGATGATAAATTTTCATGAATTACATTTCCAACCTGTCCAATTGTTGCCCTACATTCTAAATGTACTAATCTTACTTCACCTGAAGGTAATTTAATATGGGCATAATTTCCTTCTTTTGCCATGAGTTGAGCAGTTGAACCAGCTGAACGAACCATTTTGCCACCTTGATTTGGTTTTAATTCGATATTATGAATTAAAGTACCTGTGGGTATTTCTTTTAATGTTTTTGAATTTCCTGCTTTGATGTCAGCTTTTCCTCCGGATACAATGATATCACCGACTTTCAAATTCACAGGACATAAAATATATCTTTTTTCTCCATCAAAATACTTTAAAAGTGCAATTCGGGCAGATCTATTAGGATCATACTCGATGCTTGCAACTTTAGCCGGAACTGCTGTTTTATTTCTCTTAAAATCAATAATTCTATATTTTCTTCTACTTCCTCCACCTTTATGTCTTACGGTGAGTCTACCTTTATTATTTCTACCACCTTTTTTTCTTAACCCTACGGTTAAAGATTTTTCCGGTTTATCGGTAGTAATTTCCTCAAAAGTGGAAATGGTCATAAATCTTCTCCCTGGAGAAGTTGGTTTGAATTTTTTAATCTCTGCCACTTTTTCTACACCTTTCTTTAGAGTATATCGTCACCCTAAATATTTTCTAATTCTTTAATTTTCTCGCCTTTTTCCAGCGTGACAATTGCTTTTTTCCAACGTGCGGTTTTTCCGGAATATTTTCCTAAACTCTTTTTTTTAGCTGGCATCTTTATTACATTTACCTTTACTACTTTTGTTTTGAATTTATCTTCAACCGCCTTACTAATTTCGGAACTATTCGCATTCAAATTAACCTTAAATGTGTACTTATTTTGTTCTTTTAATCTAACACTCTTTTCAGATATTATCGGATTTAAAATGATATCATTGCTTGAAGGCATTAAACCAACACCTCCTCAATTTTTTTTAAAGCATTTTCTGTAATTATAATAATTTTTTGATTGATAAGATCATATGTGTTTATCTTGGAAACCGGCAATACCATGGCTCCCTGAATATTATTTACCACTCGTTTTATGTTAATATCTTCCTTCTCTAAAATAATTAATGGCTTTTTGCCTGCATTAAGATTCGTTAAAATTTCAACCATGTTTTTTGTTTTCTTTTTTTCAAGAATAAGTTTGTCTAAAACAACAATTTCTTTATTCTTTATTTTATTAGATAGTACTGATTTCAAAGATGCTATTTTCATCTTCTGAGGTAAAGAGTAAGAATAGTCCCTTGGAGTAGGTCCAAAAACAGTTCCTCCACCTACCCAGACAGGTGAGCGATTACTTCCTGCTCTTGCTCTACCGGTTCCTTTTTGTTTCCAGGGTTTGGCTCCTCCGCCACTTACATCACTTCTATTTTTTGTTGATGCTGTCCCTCTTCTTTTACTCGCCAAATGACGTTTAACCACTTGATGAACTAAATATTTATTTATTTTTGCATTAAAAATTGCATCTTTAAGGGAAACTTCTCCGATTTCTTCTCCTTTTACATTACGCAATAATAGATCGATCATAATCAATCCTCCTTCCCTGATAAATATACCTTTATCTTATTTTCCTTTATTAATAATGAGCATTTCCCCTTTTGCACCGGGAACCGAACCTTTTACCAAAAGTAAATTTCGCTCGGTATCAACTCTCACAACTTCCAGGTTTTTTACATTGACCCTGTCTGTCCCCATATGACCTGGTAATTTTTGACCCTTGAATACTCTAGCTGAATCTGTTGCTCCCACCGAACCTACAGATCTGTAATATTCTTTTTGGCCATGAGTTTTTGGTCCTCCGGAAAAATTATGTCTTTTAATGCCTCCCGCAAATCCTTTTCCCTTTGATATTCCAATAACGGTTACCTTTTCACCTTGTTTAAAAATATCTACTTTTATTTCTTGGCCTAGCGTATATTTTTTCGAATCATTGATTTTAAATTCTCTTAAATATTTTAATGGTTCTATTTTAGATTTGCTATAATGTCCAATAATAGGCTTTAAAGCTTTATTTTTCTTTATATTTTTAAATCCTAATTGGATTGCATCGTACCCGTCTTTTTCAGTATCTTTTTTCTGTATTATCCTGCATGGACCAGCTATAATTACTGTTACCGGAACCGATTCACCTTTCTCGGTAAATACTTTGGTCATTCCGACTTTTTCTCCCAAGATTCCTTCAGCCATTTATTTTTTTCACCTCCGAGTCTTATATAATGTTATAATATTTTAATTAATTAATTTTATTTACATGGAAAAAATCATTTTTTATCATAATTTACTAATATACAGTGAAATTAATATTTCCTGACAAATCAGTTGATAACCGGTAATGATTAATTTTTCTCAAACTTCTAAAAATATAAACAAAAACTTTTTTAGTATAATTTATTATTTCCTATTCCAGTGTCTTAATTTCAATATCTACTCCTGATGGTAAATCAAGATGCATTAAAGCTTCAATGGTCTTGTTCGAAGGTTCTATAATATCTATCATTCTTTTATGAGTTCTCATCTCGAATTGTTCCCTCGATTTTTTGTCAACATGAGGTGATCGTAACACACAATATTTGTTAATTTCCGTAGGTAAGGGAACAGGACCTGAAAATTTTCCACCGATTCTTTTTACTGTATCAATTATTTTTAAACTTGAATTGTCTAATATTCTATGATCATATGCTTGCAAGCGAATTCTTATTTTTTGCATATAGTTTTTTACCTCCCGTTTTTCGCGTATATCTAAATGATTCTACCCTTTTTACTTATCTCACAACTAATTAATTGATTCTCCAAATAGACAGGCGGGACGCCTGTCCTACGGGAGGAGGAGGGTATTCTTTATACTCGATACTGTTTTCCCCACAATTCCAAGCCGCCTCTTCCCTAATTACTTATTACTCGTTACTCTTTACTGCATTCCTGCTAACAACTGCTTTATCTTGTATCTTCTGTATTTGTATTTTTCTTCTCTTTACTCGATACTACATACTCGATACTCGATACTGTTTTCCCTATTCTACGATCTCACTAACTACTCCGGCACTGATCGTTCTTCCGCCTTCACGGATAGCAAAACGAAGACCTTTTTCCATGGCGATTGGTGTGATCAATTCACCGGTAATAGTTATTCTGTCACCAGGCATAACCATCTCCACGCCTTCAGGAAGTTCAACGGTACCGGTAACATCAGTAGTTCTAAAGTAGAACTGAGGACGATAACCGGTAAAGATTGGAGTATGTCTCCCACCTTCTTCTTTGGTTAAGACATAGATTTCGCCTTTAAACTTGGTATGAGGAGTAATGCTTCCCGGAACAGCGATAACCTGTCCTCTTTTTACACTTGTTTTGTCGATACCTCTCAGAAGAAGACCGATATTGTCTCCGGCTTCTGCATGATCCATGGTCTTACGGAACATTTCCACACCGGTGACAACTGTCTTGGCTACTTTGGGAGCTAGTCCGACGATTTCAGCAGGATCCCCTACCTTGACCTGTCCTCTTTCCAGTCTACCTGTAGCTACGGTTCCTCTTCCGGTAATGGAGAAGACATCTTCCACAGACAAGAGGAAAGGTTTGTCCACATCTCTTTTAGGAGTCGGAATATAACTGTCAATCGCATCCAACAATTCAGCGATAGCCTTATAGGAAGGATCATTATCTTCGGTAGCTTGCATGGCTTTTAAAGCAGAACCTTTAATAATAGGAATATCATCCCCGGGGAATTCGTATTCGTTTAAAAGGTCCCTGATTTCCATTTCCACCAATTCCACCAATTCAGGATCATCAACCATATCTACTTTGTTTAAGAAGACAACGATATAAGGAACGCCTACCTGACGGGCCAGCAATATATGCTCTCTGGTTTGAGGCATTGGACCATCCGCTGCAGATACCACTA
>JGI24025J20009_10001636_pt1 | contig 16772 bp, 11 predicted proteins | sample Cruoilmetagenom3_FD_20009 | JGI IMG/M metagenome (IMG submission 20009) | reverse complement strand
CCTGCCACTACTTCCGGTTGTTCCGCAACAAAAGCTTTGGCGACAACGTTGGGATCATCACGTCTTACGAGCCCAACCACAACGCCATCTCGCGCGAACCAGCCAACAGCGACGAGCGTTTCAAGTTCGACACCTACACCAAGCACGTGCTGAAGGCAGGGCAGACGACCAAGCAATACGAGGACGAAACCAAGCGCCGGTTCATCGAAGAGCCAGCGAATATGAAACTGCTGATCGTGGTCAGCAAGCTGTTGACCGGTTTTGACGCGCCCAGCTGTTCCGTCATCTACCTCGACAACGAACTGCATGACCATAACCTGTTCCAGGCCATCTGCCGCACGAACCGGCTGGACGGCGACGACAAGGACTACGGCTATATCGTCGATTTCAAGGAACTGTTCGGCGACGTACAGCAAGCCATCGCCGTGTACAGCTCGGACGAGCTGGACATCGACGAGGGCGGCGGAGGCGATAACAACGTCCAGATCAAAAATTGGCTCGAAGAGGGCAAGAAGCACCTAGACGAAACCCGTGAGGCGCTACGGTATTTGTGCGAACCAGTGCTTGCCCCGCGTGAAATCGAGCAATTCCTTCGGTACTTCTGTGGAAACGCCGCTGACTCCAATGCCCTGACCGAGACCGAGGCGCTACGGGTTGCCTTTTACAAGGCCGTGGCGACATTCGTCAGGGCTTTCGCTGCCGTCGCTCAACATCTCGAGGAGGCGGGCTACTCTGATGCGGATGTAGCGGCGATCCAGCGGGAGGTGGCGTTTTACAGCGATGTAAGGGGCGCAATTAAGAAGCATTCGGGCGAAGAACTGGACATCAAGCCCTACGAAGCTGACATGCGCCATCTGCTGAATACCTACGTCCAGGCCGATTCAGCCGCGCCCCTCGGAAACCTCGCCGATCTATCGCTGACGCAGCTTATCATCGAGACGGGCATTCACGACGCGATTGCCAAGAAGCTGAACGAGAAGGGCAAGCTCTCAAAGAACGCTATCTCCGAAGGGATCATCAACAATATCCGCAAGACGATCATCCGCGACCAGCTGACCGACCCCAGATTCTATGATCAGATGTCGAAGCTGCTTGAAGATCTGATCAAGCAGAGCCGTGACGATGCTGCGGCCTATGAAGAATTCCTGCGCCGGGCTGAGGATCTTGTTCGCCAGCTTGCGCAAAAGGGCCCTGACGCAGGAATCCCGGCGTCACTGCATGGGAACCGAGAGGCCGCAGTGATCTTCAACAACTTGCCGACTCTTCCGACTACAACATTCGTATGCCCTGATGACGAAGAGCAGAAAGCTGCGCTCGCGCTTCAGATTGACGAAGCCATCAGGGAGCAGGCACCAGCGGGTTGGAAGGGCGACGATACCCGGGAACGGCAAGTCAAGAATGCCTTGTTCCCACTTTTGCACCGGGACAGGGACACGACACTGGCTTTGTTTGAAATCATCAAGAGTCAGCCGGGGTACTGATGGTCGAGACCATTGAAATTGGAGGGTTGTTGATCGATGTGACCCGAAAGGGCGTAAAAAACGTCCATCTATCGGTGCATCCGCCAGACGGCAGAGTGACGCTGGTCGCACCTTCATCGACCCGGCTTGATGTCGCGCGCGCTTATGCGATCACGAAGTTGGGCTGGATCCGTGATCAACAGGAGAAGTTACGGAACCAAGCTCGAGAATCTCCACGCCGCTTCATTAGTAGAGAGAGCCATTTCCTGTGGGGCCGCCGATATTTGATGACCGTAGTCGAGAAGGACGAGAAACCTTCGGTCAGGCTCGATCACCGAACGATCCGTTTAACGGTACGACCGGGTAGTTCAACGGAAAAGAAGGCTGAAGTGATACATGACTGGCACAAGTCACTAATGCATGGGGTTGTGCCCGCAATGATTAAGAAATGGGAAACGAAGCTTGGAGTCAAAGCCTCACGGTACTTCCTTCAAAGGATGAAGACGAAGTGGGGAGGCTGCAGCCCGGAGACAGGAACCATCAGGCTGAACACGGAACTTGCGAAGAAACCAAAGGACTTGCTTGAGTATGTAATCGTCCACGAACTTATGCACCTGCTCGAGCCTCGCCATAGCGAGCGCTTCTTCGAACTGATGAGCCACCACTATCCCTCTTGGCCAGAAGCTCGAAAGGAACTGAACGAGCTTCCCCTGAGGGCCGAGAACTGGGCGCAACCGTAATAAAAGGATTGTGTCGCGCCTTGCGGCAGGTGGCGTGAGGCTTGATCTAAGTGCTTGGAAGTTCAACACCGATCGCCTCCCGAGGGCGTTTGGATTTTTCAACTGATCAAACAGGTTTGGCATGTTTTATTACTGAAAACATGCACTTGCGGCACTTCACCAAATCAACGCAGTCATGAGGTCCAGAGAATATCGGCCCTGAGAGACCGCTTCCGGGGCTCCTGGCTCCGGGGCCAGTGCTCAGCCCCTCCCGCATAACCCTCGAAAACAACGGAAAAATCCGGCCGTAGCCGGATGGGGAGAACGCTTTCGCGAGGGTAAGTGGCGGAGAGACAGGGATTCGAACCCTGGAGACGGTTCCCCGCCTACACACTTTCCAGGCGTGCGCCTTCGACCACTCGGCCACCTCTCCGTGAGTGCGATATGTGCCGGAACATACCGGACAATGCAAGGCGGAATTGGACAGAAATACCTGTGTTTGTGCTGAGAGCCATGCGTCCATAATACCAGAGCAATTGACCTTAGGCAGTTGAGAGTTCCGAAGCCAATATGGGTCATGGAAACGGTCAGATGATCTGGCCATCGCGGTGGAATAATCCGCTATTCAGACGTCTGATACGAACAAACTCACCCCCTTATCTTATCGTTTTCACGGACCCATTAAAAATGGGGGGATTACCGGATCATAACTGAACGGACAGCTTCAAGCCCTTGCTGGCTTTCTTCGCAGTGGGAAACCGAAGAGATGTCGGACAAAGGCAACCTAACATTGGTGAGGGGTATCGACAAAAAAGGCCCCGCAATCAGCAGGGCCTTTCCGATCGTTTCGTGGGGCTCAGGCTTAGTTCGGAATGTCGCCTTCGATGCCTTCGACATAAAAGTTCATACCAGCCAGCGTGCCGTCATCGGCGGTTTCGCCATCAGCCAGCCAGACAGAGCCGTCCTGCTTGTTCAGCGGGCCGGTGAACGGGTGGTAGGTGCCTGACGCAATCGCGTCTTTCAGGGCCAAGGCCTCGGCCTTGACATCGGCGGGTACTTTCCCGGTGATCTCGCCGATACCAACCATGCCTTCGCCGATCCCGTTCCAGGTGTTCACAGAGGACCAGGTGCCATCCATCACCGCACGGGTACGTTCGATGTAATAGGGTGCCCAGTTGTCGATGATCGCGGAAACGCGCGGGCCATCGGCATATTCGCTCATGTCTGAGGCTTGACCAAACCCGATCACGTTGCCCGCATCGGCCGCGGCCGCCAGGGGGGCGGTAGAATCGGTATGTTGCAGGATCACGTCGGCGCCCTGTTCGATCAGCACCTTGGCGGCGTCCGCCTCTTTGGCCGGATCAAACCAAGTGTAGACCCAGATCACCTTGAACGTCACATCCGGGTTGACCTTTTTGGCGTGGATGTAGGCGCTGTTGATGCCGCGGATCACCTCGGGGATCGGAAAGGACCCGATATAGCCGATGGTGTTGGATTTGGTCATCTTGCCCGCGATATGGCCCTGAATGGCCCGGCCTTCGTAGAACCGCGCCGAATAGACCGATACGTTGTCCGAGGTCTTGTACCCGGTGGCGTGTTCGAATTTCACCTTCGGGAATTTCTTGGCCATGTTGATCGTCTGATCCATGTAGCCAAACGAAGTGGTAAAGATCAGCTTGGCACCACCCAGCGCCATCTGGGTTATCACGCGTTCGGCATCGGGGCCTTCGGCCACGCTTTCGACAAACACGGTTTCGACCTTGTCGCCAAACTCGGCCTCGACAGCCTGACGGCCCTTGTCGTGCTCATAGGTCCAGCCGCCGTCGCCGACAGGGCCAACATAGACAAAGCCGACCTTGGTCTTGTCGGCCATGGCGCCCGTGGCCAGGCCCAGCGCCAGCGCGGCGCTTGTCAGTAGAGTTGTAAGTTTCATTCAGGTTCCCCCAGTTGGTTGGCCTCTGAACAGAGGCATGAAAAGCTTGCCTCTAGTGCGAAGCGTGGAAAATACGACCCAGCGCTGCTGGTGCGCTGCTTTTGTCTTTCGACAGGATCACCAGCACAAGGATGGTAATGAGATAGGGCGACATTGCCAGATACTCTACCGGAATGGCAACGCCTGCAGCCTGCAGATTAAGCTGCAAAACAGTGATGCCGCCAAAAAGATAGGCACCCAGCAACACCCGCCACGGCTTCCAGCTGGCAAACACCACCAGCGCAAGCGCGATCCAGCCAACCCCGGCCGTCATGCCTTCGGTCCACTGCGGTACGCGCACCAGGCTGATATAGGCCCCGCCAAGCCCGGCACAGGCCCCGCCAAACAGGATCGCCATGATCCGGATGCGCACAACCTTATAGCCCAACGCATGCGCCGCATCGTGGTTTTCACCCACCGCGCGCAGGATCAGCCCGGCGCGGGTGTATTTCAGAGCGCCCCAGACGGTGGCAACAATGGCAATGCCCAGATAGAGGATCAGATCATGGCTGAACAGGATCGGTCCCAACACCGGGAAAATCGCTAAGCAGCGGGATATCCAGCTGCCCCATCTGCGGTGGCTTCACCCCGACATAGCGTTGCCCCATCAGCGCGCTTAACCCCAGCCCGAACAATGTCAGCGCCAGACCCGACGCCACCTGATTGGCCAGCGCCACCTGCGTCAGCACCACAAACAACAGCGACAACAGCGCGCCGCCAATCGCCGCGCCGACAAAGCCCAGCCAGGGCGATCCGGTCTCTACCGCGATGGCAAAGCCGCTGATTGCGCCAACAATCATCATGCCCTCAACACCCAGGTTCAGAACGCCCGCTTTTTCCACCACCAGCTCGCCAATGGCGGCCAAAAGGATCGGTGTTGCCGCAACCATCAGCGAGGCGATTAGCAGAACCGGGTTGATTGAACTCAGGTCCATCTTACGCCACCTCTCTGGTGCGCAGCCGCACCCGGTAATTGGTCAATATGTCCAGCGCCAGCAGAAAGAACAGCAACATTCCCTGAAACACCTGGATCGCGGCGGCAGGCAACCCCATCTGCGATTGCGCGATCTCGCCGCCGATATATGTCAGCGCCATCAACCCCCCCGCCAGCAATATGCCAACCGGATGCAACCGGCCCAGAAAGGCAACAATGATCGCGGTAAACCCATACCCTGCGTTGAAATCAATGCTGACCTGCCCGGCAGGCCCGGACACTTCGAACAACCCCGCCAGCCCGGCCAGCGCGCCGGACGCGCCCAGGCAAAACAGGATCAGCCGCGCCGGTTTCACCCCGGCAAACTTTGCCGCCCTTGGGGCCTCGCCAGTCAGGCGAATGTGAAACCCCAGCATATGCCGGTTCAGCAGGATATAGGCAAAAATCACCGCGATCATCGCCGCGACAACGCCCCAGTGCATCCCGACATCCTGGCTGATCCAGCTATTGGCGCTGGCGTATTCGTTCAGATTGCGACTGCCGGGAAAACCAAACCCCTCGGGGTTTTTCAGCAATCCCAGGGACATCGAGGCCAGAAATTGCTCGGCCACGTAAACCAGCATCAGCGACACCAGAATTTCGTTGGTTCCGAACTTGACCTTCAGCAGGGCAGGGATCATCGCCCAGACCCAACCGCCCAGCGCGCCGCCAATCACCATCAGCGGAAACACAAACCACGCCTCCAACGGATAGAACGCCAGCCCCACACCGGCCCCCACCAGCGCGCCGATAATATACTGCCCCTCAGCGCCGATATTCCAGATGCCTGCCTTGAATCCCAGGCTAAGACCAATGGCGATCAACACCAACGGCGCGCCTTTAACCAATAACTGCGGACGGTAGTAAAACGAGAACTCTCCAAACAATGGATCATAGAAAATCGTGCGGATCGCCTCAAATGGGTTCTTGCCCAGAACCGCAAATAACAAGCCGCCAAAGATCATCGTCGCCAATACCGCCACCAAAGGCGTGGCCATCGACCAGGCCCGCGACGGCTGTGGTCGCTTTTCCAATATGATCATCCGCCCCATCCCTCAGTTCGTTGTCCGGCCCCAGGTCTGAACCCGGCAACAGTGCTTTTTCTGGCCTTAAATATCCCCGCCGGAGGCAAAGACTCTCTTTGGCACCCGCTCTCAAACATGCGCCACCTCCATCCCATGGGCCCCACCCATCATCAAACCAATCTCATCCACCGTCAGACCCGTGGTGTCGCGCGGCGCACTTAACCGCCCCTCGTTCAACGCCGCAAACCTGTCCGATATTTCCATCAGCTCATCCAGATCCTGGCTGATACACACGACTGCACAGCCCCCCGTGGCCAAGTCCAGGATCGACTGCCGGATCGCCGCCGCCGCCGCCGCATCCACCCCCCAGGTCGGCTGGTTCACCACCAACACCTCTGGGCGCTGCAACACTTCGCGACCAATCACGAATTTCTGCAAATTCCCCCCCGACAGCGACCGCGCCGCATTGCCCGGACCGGGTGTGCGCACATCAAAGGCCTCGATGATCTTCTCGGCAAACTCCTGCGCCGCGCCCCATTTCAGGAAACCGCGCGTCTCTAACCCTTCGCGCACCGACCCGGTCAGTAATGCATTCTCGGTCAGGCTCATATCCGGCGCCGCCGCGTGGCCCAGCCGCTCTTCTGGGGCCGTCAACAGCCCCAGCCTGCGCCGCGCCGTTGGCCCCAACCGGCCAACGGGTTGCCCGTTCAGCTTCACCGCATCGGCGTCGGTCAAAATCTCTCCGGACAACACGCCCAGCAATTCGTCCTGGCCGTTGCCAGCAACCCCNCCTATGCCCAGAACNTCGCCCTTTTTCACGGTCAGATGCACATTCTTCAGCGCCGTGCCAAACTCTGATGGCGACGATACCGACAGCCCGCTGATATCCAGCGCCACCTCGCCCAGTTCGCGCTCCGACCGCTGTGGCGTCTGCAACGTATCCCCCACCATCAACTCGGCCATTTCGCGCGCCGAGGTCTCTGCCGGGGTGCACTCACCCACATTTTCGCCCAGCCGCAGAACCGTGGCATGATCGCACAAGGCGCGGATTTCTTCCAATTTATGCGAAATATACAGGATCGACGTGCCCTCAGATTGCAGTTTGCGCAGCGTCTGGAACAGAATTTCAACCTCTTGCGGCGTCAAAACGCTGGTCGGCTCGTCCATGATCAACAGCTTGGGGTCCTGCAACAAACAGCGAATAATCTCGACCCGCTGACGCTCCCCGGCAGACAGATCGCCCACCGTGCGAAACGGATCCAGCGGCAGGCCATACGCTTCTGATACTTCGCGGATACGCGCCGCCAGATCGCGCATGCCTGGCGGATTTTCCATCCCCAGTGCGATATTCTCGGCCACATCCAGCGCGTCAAACAGCGAGAAATGCTGAAACACCATGGCAACCCCATCGGTCCGTGCCGCCCGAGGTTCCGGTGGCGCAAAGGGCTGACCGCGCAGCAGCATCACGCCGCTGTCTGGTTTCACCAGCCCATAGATCATCTTCACCAGCGTCGATTTCCCGGCACCGTTTTCCCCCAGCAGCGCGTGAACCTCGCCCTCGCCGATATCGAACGACACATTGTTGTTGGCAATTACACCGGGATAGGCCTTGGTCAGCCCTTGCAGACTCAAAAGGGGAACTGTCACGCGGATACGTCCTTTTTGTTGATATGTTGCAGGGCAGGGCGCAGCATCGCCGCCGCCACCCCAACCGCGATCATCTGCGGATGTTTGCCCAAACCCGGCTCGCCGATCGGGCAGGTGATCCGCCCGATCTGCTCTGCCCCATGGCCAAGCGCCGCCAGCCGGGAGCGGAACCGCGCCCACTTGGTCGCGGATCCGATCAACCCGGCAAAGGCAAATTCATGCGTCAATAAGCGATGACACAGCTCCAGATCCAGCGCATGTGAATAGGTCAGAACCAGATGTTCTGCCCCAACCGGCACATGGCGCACCAGACCCGCCGGATTGGCCGCCGTCACCACCGTTACCCGGTCTGGCACCACCGTCGGAAACCGTTCGGGCGCGGCATCGACCCAGGTGATCGCCACGTCCGGCAGCGGGGCCAGCACATCAATCAACGCCCGCCCCACATGCCCGGCGCCCCAAATCCAAAGCTGGCGCGCCGGGCGGTGTACCGGCTCAACCATCCAGCCATCCAACAGCTGCGCCACAGGCCGCGCTCCCTGCCCACGCGCCTGCGCCAGCAGCCGGACAACCGACAGCGGCAACGCTTCTGCCCCAACGGCGCGCGCGACCACATCGCCGTCCAGGCGATCCACGGCCGCCAAATCGTAAATCTCACTCAGCAGCGTCACCGCGCCACCACAACATTGCCCCAGATCAGGCCCCAACGCATGCTGGCTCAGCCTGGTCGCAACTTCCTGCCCCCGTGCCGCCTCTGCTGCCTCAAATTCCAGCGCCCCGCCGCCAATGGTTCCCGATTGCCCGCCGGGCCAAACCAACATCGCCGCCCCAACCTCACGCGGACTGGACCCGCGCAATCCGGCTATCACCACCCGAACCACCCGGCCTTGCTGCAAAACCGCCGCGCGCAGGGCGTCAACATCAAACCCCATCACGCACCCGCTTTATTGCCGCCCAGACCCGCTCTGCCGTGGCCGGTGCATCCAGCGCCGGATAGGTGCCGCCACAAGACGCCACCGCATCGCTCAACGCCAGAAACGCCGATATCCCCAGCATGAACGGCGGTTCCCCCACCGCCTTAGACCGATAGATCGTCTCTTCCCGGTTCTGCCCGTCCCACAACGCGACATTGAACACATCCGGGCGGTCCGAACAGGCCGGAATCTTGTAGGTCGATGGCGCATGGGTGCGCAGCCGCCCCGCATCGTCCCACACCAACTCTTCGGTGGTCAGCCAGCCCGCGCCCTGAACATAGGCTCCCTCAACCTGACCAATATCCAAGGCCGGGTTCAGCGACGCGCCCGCATCATGCAAAATATCACAGCGCAAAATCCGGTTCTCGCCGGTCGCCGTATCCATCGCCACCTCGGTCACTGAACACCCATAGGAAAAATAGTAAAACGGTCGCCCCTGTCCCTTGATCCGGTCCCACTCCACCTTGGGCGTCTTGTAAAATCCGGTCGCCGATAGGCTGATCCGCCCCATATAGGCCTGGCTGGCGGCTTCGGCGAAACTGTACACTGCGTCGCCCACATAAACCTGCCCGCCTTCAAACCGCACTGCCCCGGCATCCACCTGATGCCGCTCGCCCAGAAACGCCGCCATCCGATCCCGGATCGTGTCACAAGCCGCCTTCACCGCCATCCCATTCAGATCACTGCCCGAAGACGCTGCCGTGGCCGAGGTATTGGGCACCTTGGCCGTATCCGTTGCGGTAATCTTCACCGCATCCAACCCAATACCAAACCGCGTCGCCGCCACCTGCGCCACCTTCTGAAACAACCCTTGCCCCATCTCGGTGCCACCATGGTTCAGATGAACCGACCCATCCTGATAAACATGCACCAACGCCCCGGCCTGATTAAGAAAGGTCAGCGTAAACGAAATCCCGAACTTCACCGGGCTAAACGCAATCCCCTTCTTGATCCGCTCATTCCCTGCGTTCCACTCGGCCACCGCCGCACGACGCGCCACATAATCAGAACTTTCCAACAATGCCGCCGTCATCCCATGCAGCTCAAAATCTTCCACCTCCATGCCATAAGGCGTGGAATTATCCTTTTTCTGGCCAGAAATATCCTCGGGGGGGGCCGCAGGCCGGGGGGCAGACAGCCCCCCTCCCTCAGCCGCCGCATAATAATTCACCTGCCGCACCGCCACCGGATCCATCCCAAGATCATGCGCGATATGGTCCAACACCCGTTCAATCCCGATCATCCCCTGCGGCCCGCCAAAGCCGCGATAGGCGGTGTTGCTGACGGTGTTGGTCTTCAACCGATGGCTCTCGATCCGCGCGTTGGGCAACAGATACGCGTTATCCGCATGCAACATCGCCCGATCCGCCACCGGCAGCGACAGATCCTGCGCCCAGCCACAGCGGGCATATTGCACAAACTCCACCCCGGCGATCCGGCCCGCATCATCAAACCCGGCGCGATAGGTGATGCGGAAATCATGCCGCTTGCCGGTGATCACCATGTCATCATCGCGGTCATAGCGCATCTTGCAGGCCCGACCGGTCAGCCGTGCCGCCACGGCGCAGGATACCGCCAGCGCGTTGCCCTGACTTTCCTTGCCGCCAAACCCGCCGCCCATGCGCCGGATTTCCACCCGTACGGCATGCATCGCCACCCCCAACGCCTCGGCCACTTTGTGCTGAATTTCCGTTGGGTGTTGCGTCGACGATTGCACAATCATGTCGCCGCCTTCCTGCGGCAGCGCCAAGGCCGCCTGACCCTCCAGATAGAAATGCTCTTGCGCGCCAATCTCGAACACGCCCTCAACCATCCGTGCCGCGCTGGCAATTGCCGCGTCGGCATCACCCTTTTGGTAAACTCGCGGCCCCTCTTCAAACCGCGTGTCCGCCGCCATCGCCTGATCAATCGTCAGGATCGGTGTCTCTTCGTTATATGCAATCGCCCCCAGCCGCGCCGCCTTGCGTGCCGCCAGATGGCTGTCGGCGACCACCAGAAACACCGGCTGCCCCACGTAATGCACCGATCCATCGGACAACAGCGGCTCGTCATGGGCCGAGGGCGACACATCATTGGCAAACGGCAAATCATCGGCCGTCAAAACCGCAACCACCCCCGGCGCGTTGCGCACCGGGTCCAGATCCATTGACGCAATGCTGCCCCGCGCAACGCTGCTGACACCAAAGGCCAGATGCAGGCTGCCCGCAGGCGTCGGAATGTCATCCACATATCGCGCTGTGCCCGTCACATGCAGCCGCGCCGCGTCATGCGGCAGAGGTTTTGCTACACTCATGCGCTTACCTCCAGAACCGACACAACCTCGCCCTGATCTTCGGCATAATAGCGCCCCAACATGGCGCGCGCCGTTTCCAGCCGATAGTGGGCTGACGCGCGCATATCGTCCATCGGGGTGAAATCGGCCTTAAACCTGGCCTCAGCCGCCTGCACCGTCGCGAATGTCCAGGGCTGGCCAACCAAAGCCGCCTCTACCATTGCCGCCCGCTTGGGCACTCCGGCCATCCCGCCAAAGGCGATACGCGCCCCGGTCACAACGCCACCCTCAACAGATATGTTGAAAGCGCCGCAAACCGCCGAGATATCCTGATCAAACCGTTTCGAAAGTTTGTAACATTTCAGTCGGTCGGGCTGGCGCGCAAAACTGACCGCCTCAACAAATTCGCCCGGTGCCCGGTCTTGCTTGCCATATTCAACAAAGAAATCTTCCAGCGGCAGTGATCGCCGCGCATCCCCGCACCGCAAATGCAGCACAGCATCCAGCGCGATCAGCGCCGACGGGTTGTCCCCGATGGGTGATCCATTGGCGATATTGCCCCCCACTGTCGCCGCACCGCGCACCTGCACCGAGGCATAACGCCGGATCATCTCGGCGTAAGACGGGTGCAGATCCGCCATCGCCGCCCCCAGTGCATTCATATCGGTCATCGCGCCGATGCGCACAACGTCAGGGCCAATTTCGATCCCCGCCAGATCGCGACACCGGTTCAGAAAAATNACCGGGTCCAGATCGCGCAACCCTTTGGTCACCCACAACCCGACATCCGTGGCGCCAGCCACCAGAACCGCCTGCGGATTGGCCAGATACAATGCCGCCAGCGCATCGCTGGTTTCCGGGCCGTAGGCTGTGCGGTTCTGCGCCGCAGGCGCGGGTTCGCGCACAGCCACGTCATCAACCACCCAATCCGGGACCGGTTGTCCAACAACCGCCTCGGCCGCGCGAATGATCGGTGCGTAGCCTGTGCACCGGCACAGGTTTCCGGCCAGAACCGTGTCATGATCTGTCGCGCCGTTCAGATGCGCCACCGTCATCGACATCACAAACCCCGGCGTACAGAACCCGCATTGCGATCCGTGATGATCAATCATCGCCTGCTGCACCGGATGCAACGCGCCGTCCGGCCCGCTGACCCCTTCGACCGTGCGCACCGCTTTGCCCTGAAGCTGGCCCAGCAACAGGATGCAGGCATTCAGCGCCCTGGCGCCGTCCTCATCCGTCACCATCACCGTACAAGCGCCGCAATCGCCTTCGTTGCAGCCCTCTTTGGTGCCGGTCAGCCGCGGCGTTTCGCGCAGCCAGTCCAGCAGCGTTGTCGTGGGCGAAACCCCCGACAAGGCCACGCTTTCCCCGTTCAGAAGAAACGTGATGTCCATGGTCGTAAACCCGTCGCGTTACCCTGTTATTGGCCACCCGTGCCCTCCTTCGATGCGACGTAGAAAGAGAAACCGGCCTTTTATGCCCTCAACGTTAGGAACCTGTTACGTGATCTGGCAAGCAAAAGCTGTTCTGCGCCGCAGCATTGCCCGCTGTTTCCCCCCGATTTCCCCCAAAGCGCTTGAATTTTAGTCACATAAATTCATGCACTTGATCTATGTCATGGGCAGGGGGGGGTTGAAAAGACCTTCAAAAACTTCCGAACAATGGCGTGATATTTTATTGACGATCAAAAGGTACATTATCGCCGTTTCCTTGACCCGAGCGCTGCGATACCTTGCCGGGCATGAACAGCAATCCCCGATTCATTCACCTGCGGGTGCACACCGAATATTCCCTGCTGGAAGGGGCGATGCGGCTGAAAAAGCTGCCCGATCTGTGCCGCGCCGCAGACATGCCCGCCGTCGCCATCACCGACACCAACAACATGTTCGCCGCACTGGAATTTTCCGTCACCGCCAGTGGTGCCGGTATTCAGCCGATCCTGGGCTGTCAGGTTGATCTGGCCTATCTGGCGGTGCAGCAGGGTGAAAACCCCAAACCCCCCGCGCCACTGGTGTTGTTGGCGCAGTCCGAACAGGGCTATGCCAACCTGATGAAGCTGAATTCCTGCCTTTATATCGGCAAGAACGGCCAGTTGCCGCAGGTCACGGTTGACGAACTGACCACTTATTCTGACGGGCTGATCTGCCTGACCGGCGGCCCGGATGGCCCGGTGGGCAAGCTGTTGCAAACATCGCAACGCCCGGCAGCCGAGGCCTTGGTGCAGCAACTTGCCACCGCCTTTCCCGACCGGCTTTATATCGAACTGCAACGCCATCCGGGCGAAGATGGCCAGCCGGAAAACGAGCGCCTGACCGAACGTGGCCATGTGGAAATCGCCTATGCGATGAACCTGCCGCTGGTGGCGACCAACGATGTCTATTTCCCCAAAACCGACATGTATGAGGCACATGACGCGCTGATCTGCATCGCGGATGGTGCCTATGTTGACCAACAGCAAGACCGCCGCCGCCTGACCGCCCAGCATTATTTCAAGTCGCAACAGGAAATGGTCACACTGTTTGCCGACCTGCCCGAAGCCATCGAAAACACCATTGAAATCGCCCGCCGCTGCGCGTTCATGGCCTATCGGCGCGACCCGATCCTGCCGAAATTCGCCGATAACGAGGTCGCAGAACTGCGCCGCCAGGCGCAAGAGGGGCTAAAGGCACGACTGGCGGTGATCCCGCATGCCGCATCAGTGGAAGACTATGAAAAACGGCTGGAATTTGAGCTGGGCATTATCGAAGGCATGGGCTTTCCCGGTTATTTCCTGATCGTTGCCGATTTTATCAAATGGGCCAAGGATCATGATATTCCGGTGGGGCCGGGGCGGGGGTCTGGTGCCGGATCGCTGGTGGCCTATGCGCTGACGGTGACCGATCTGGACCCGCTGCGCTATTCCCTGCTGTTCGAACGGTTCCTGAACCCTGAACGCGTCTCGATGCCGGATTTCGATATCGATTTCTGCATGGATCGCCGCGAAGAGGTGATTCAATATGTTCAGCAGAAATATGGCCGCGACAAGGTCGGCCAGATCATCACCTTTGGCGCGCTGCTGTCCAAGGCGGCGGTGCGTGACATCGGGCGCGTGTTGCAAATGCCCTATGGTCAGGTGGATCGCCTGTCCAAGATGATCCCGGTTGAGGGCGTCAAACCTGTCAGCATTGAAAAAGCGCTGGCGGACGAACCCCGCCTGCGCGACGAGGCCAAAAACGAAGAGGTGGTCGCGCGGCTGCTGAATTACGGCCAGCAGGTCGAAGGCCTGTTGCGCAATGCGTCAACCCACGCCGCCGGTGTGGTGATTGGCGACCGGCCGATTGACGAATTGGTGCCGCTCTATCAAGACCCGCGATCCGATATGCCCGCGACCCAGTTCAACATGAAATGGGTGGAACAGGCCGGGCTGGTGAAATTCGATTTTCTCGGCCTGAAAACCCTGACGGTGATTCAGAACGCGGTTGATCTGATCCGGCAATCTGGGCGGCACCTGCACATGGCCGCTGACGGGCGTGAATTGTACCAGCCCGCCGAAGGCACGGTTGATGACATCAACGCGATCCCGCTGGATGACGAGGCCAGTTACAAGCTCTATGCCTCGGCCAAGACGGTGGCGGTGTTTCAGGTTGAAAGCTCGGGCATGATGGATGCCTTGAAGCGGATGAAACCGACGTGTATCGAGGATATCGTGGCGCTGGTGGCGCTGTATCGTCCCGGCCCGATGGAGAACATCCCGACCTATTGCGAGGTCAAGAATGGGCAGAAAGAGTGTGAATCAGTGCATCCGCTGATTGACCATCTGCTGGAAGAGACCCAAGGCATTATCGTCTATCAGGAACAGGTGATGCAGATCGCCCAGGAGATGGCCGGCTACAGCCTCGGCGGGGCTGACTTGTTGCGCCGCGCCATGGGCAAAAAGATCGCCGCCGAAATGGCCAAGGAACGCCCGAAATTCGAAAAAGGTGCGATGGAAAACGGGGTGCCGAAGAAAAAGGCCTCCGAGGTTTTCGATCTGCTGGAAAAATTCGCCAACTACGGCTTTAACAAATCACACGCGGCGGCCTATGCGGTGGTCAGCTATCAGACGGCCTGGCTGAAGGCGAACCACCCGGTGGAATTCATGGCCGGGGTGATGAATTGTGATATGCACCTGACAGATAAGTTGTCGGTGTATTTTGAAGAGGTCAAAAAAGGGCTGGATCTGCCTTATGTGCCGCCTTGTGTGAACCGGTCTGAGGCAACGTTTAATGTGGTTGAAGGCGCGCTGGTCTATGCGCTGGGCGCGCTGAAAAATGTCGGGGCGGACGCGATGCGGCTGGTCACTGACGGGCGACGCGTGGATGGAACGGACAAGCCCTTTGTGAACCTTTTCGACTTTGCTCAAAGAGTTGATTTGAAAAGAATTGGCAAACGCCCGTTGGAAATGTTGGCGCGCGCTGGCGCTTTTGACCAATTAGACCGTAATCGAAGACGCGTTTTCGATTCCATTGAAACCATTATGAATTTTAGCGCCGATGTGCATTCGCCGAAAGAGGGAGCAGTTGGTGACATGTTTGGCGGCGTGAATGTGGACACCGTGGAATTGCCACGCTTGTCGCCCTCCCTCGATTGGTTGCCCGCCGAACGGCTGAACGAAGAATTCCGTGCCATCGGGTTCTATCTGTCTGGGCATCCGCTGGATGATTATATGGGTCCGCTGAAACGCAAAGGCGTGCTGACGTTGGACCAGATCACGGCCAAGGCTGCGTCCGGGCCACTGGTGGCCAAGCTGGCGGGCGTGGTTGCCGGGCGGCAGGAGCGTAAATCGGCGCGCGGCAACCGGTTTGCCTTTGCCCAAATGTCCGACACCACTGGCGCCTACGAGGTGACGCTGTTTTCCGAAACGTTGGAAAAATCGCGCGAGTTTCTGGAAACTGGCGCCAAGGTGGTGATCACTGTCGAGGCGACGATGGAAAGCGATCAGCTGAAATTGCTGGGCCGGTCCGTCGCGCCCATTGATGCCGCGGTGGCGCAGGCTGGTCTTACGGGGTTGCTGGTGTTCATCAATGACGCCCAGGCGATATCGACTGTTGGTACTGTGTTGAAAGAGGCGGCCAAATCTGCACGCGGGGCGGGCAAAGGGCCGGTGCAACTGTGCCTGATGGATCCAGGATTGCCGGGCGAGGTCGACGACATGGATTTGGGGCAGGATTTTGCCATCAACCCGCAAATCAAAAGCGCGATCAGATCGCTGGAGGGCGTGCTGGAGGTCGAAGACCTTTAGGTCGAAAAAGCGAAGACGCCCACAAGGGCGGATGAGCAGGCCACAAGCCTCTACCAATGTGGTGGCGGCCGATCGTCGCCCATCACGACACCGCTGCCCTGCGCCGCCTCGCGCTCGCCTTCGCGTAGCATCAACATCGCCACCCGCCGGGTCAGTACGTCGATTTCGCTTTGCTGGCGGGTGATGACGTCGCTCAGGTCTTCAACTGTACGGGTCAGATGGGCGATGCGTTCTTCCAGATGTTGCATGGGATCACTCCTTTGGTTTGCTCATACAGGTGTAACGTCACAAGGCCAACAGGCTTGCCCCAGCGACAGGGAACCCACCATCCCCCGCCCCGGATGGCGTGGCGCCGTGGACTCGGCAACCGCAAAGAAATTGTGGCCCGTTCCGGGCCGCAGGTTTAGTATCACGTTTTATACAAAAACGTGGAGCCTTCGGCGAGGATATTTAAGGCCAGAAAAAGA
>JGI24025J20009_10001635_pt1 | contig 16783 bp, 14 predicted proteins | sample Cruoilmetagenom3_FD_20009 | JGI IMG/M metagenome (IMG submission 20009) | reverse complement strand
TAATTTAACTCAAGACTCTAGTTTCAATATATAATAGATATACGCTTATTTGTCAACTATATTGATCCTGGTTAACTCAGACTTTTTGCAGTGTAATCAATATCCTCCATTTCTGGAATCAGATATGTATCTCCAGCATGATAAATGGATTTCCCTTCAATATATATTACATATCCGAGCCCTATGCCTTTTTTGTGAGCCGCCTTAGTTTTATCACTCTTTTCTCTGTTGTATGCCTCAACGGCCCTTATTCGTACCTTGTCAATCGCCACTTCTTCTCCTGCCTCAATGACGGTTATGTTTTTTCCCAATTCTTTGAGGCAACGTTTAGGTGCTATTACAGAGGTACGCTTCTTCCTAAGTCTGTTTACTGTCACGCTTTTGCAATGATCTTTATGGTGATGTGTTACCAAGATGATGTCAGCTCTTTCTAAATCCTTTTCAGGCAATCCATCTATTGGATCCGGCCAACTATAAAACTCAATTTTCTTTGGATAATTTGTGTAATACTTTTTCAGATAAGCTGGATCGATATATATTATTTTATCTCTGCTCTCTATCTGAAACCAAGAAGGAGGGAACCATTTTATGTCTATAGCCGTCATCAAATCCTTACGGATAACGTAAAGATCGGCCGCGGCGATTAGCCGTTGTCAGCCGTCGCCTGAAGCGTCTGGTCGGCCCACATATTCGGCATGAAGTCCTGTATTCATGGCTGCAATCAATTGCCTTCTGTCTGAGGTGACAAATAGATCCGCCTGCCACTCAAGAGCGCAAGCGACATGCAGGGCATCCATTGCACGCAAAACATTGCTCTCCAAAAGCTTTACCGAACGCGAGATTACTGCGGGAGTGACCTGAAGGATAGTTGCGTCGTGAACATCATTCAGCAATTGTCTCTTTGCCGCCCGATAGTCCGCAGGAGACAAGGCGCGTTCTCTCAACCGTCGGTTAAGGCCGGAAATAATCTCAGGTACCAAAATGACGCAGAGAGCCAACTCCGAAGCGCTCTCCAGGAGACGATCCAGGTTGTTGCTGCCAACTTCTTGAACGTACCTCTTGGCAAAGGAGGATGAATCAACTGCCAGTTTCATGTGTCGGACTCACGCTCTTCCAAGATAGCAGAGGATAAATCGCTTCCTCGGATTCGCAAACGTATTCCCGGTTGCTTCCAGGAGGGTGTCCTTCGGGACCTGTCGGAAAACGGAACTACCTCGGCAACTGGCTTCCCATGACGAAGAAGGACAAACGTCTCTCCGTGCTCCACCTCGGTTATGAAACCGGAAGCCCTTTTACGGAAATCGGTAAATGTAATGGTTTTCATCGCAACACCTCATCAATTGCACATTTAAATGTACAACATAGAGGGCATATTGTCAAAATTATCTATCAAGGCCAACGCAGAACTAATTTGATAATTCTTTTTATTATGCCGAGACAGGCCAGGATTCATGCCTCCGGGACCTTACATCATGTTATTGTCAAAGGCATAGAAAAGCGCAGAATCGTTGATGATAAAGTAGATCGAGATAATTTCGTCCGCATATGGGACAGGTTGCTCATGAGACCGAGACGGTTATATATGCTTGGGGTGCATTGATGACGAACCATGCCCATATTCTTTCGACCTGTGCAATCGATGTGTGCATCAGCGAAGCGATCTCAAAAATGTCACAGGATCGCCTCTATGCAGCCAACCTGAATTCCAGATCGCCTTCCTCAAGCCCTACCGGCATTTTCACTGGAGAAATGGACGGTTCTTTGCAAAAAGCAAAGCCAGACAGGTCTCCCCGGATAAGGACATGAACTTTCGCTACACAACCGCCTGCCTGTGCGTTGCACGCAGACAGGTCGGTTCATAGCTTTGCACTCCGGCTTCCTTCAGACACTACCTCGCGATGATGTCCTTGCCTTCGGCTAGTACTTTCGTTACCATCATAAAATGATGGAATGGGGTTCATATACAGGGGACTTTCACCCCCATAAGTTCACGCCCATGCCGGGCGTACACAAAAAAATGCACGCGGACATCAACAAACTTCGGCTTTGCCTCCGTCTGTTGCTGCCGGTGATTTAAGCGTTGTCGAGGACGCTCCGCGCCCTCGACAATCGCGGCGCTGACTTCGTCCGCGATTAGAATCATAAAAGGGAAAATATGTCAGACGAAAAAATTGAAAAATTGGCCGTATTAATAGATGCAGACAACGCCCAACCTTCTATTGTTGACGGGCTACTATCGGAAATCGCAAAGTATGGGACAGCTAATGTAAAAAGGATTTACGGTGACTGGACGCTGTCAGGCCTTAAAGGGTGGAAGGAAGTTCTTTTACAGTATTCAATACAGCCCATACAGCAATTTGGGTATACTTCAGGGAAAAATGCAACCGACAGTGCATTGATAATTGACGCAATGGATTTACTTTACACGGGCAAATTTGACGGTTTTTGCATCGTATCCAGCGATAGTGATTTCACTAAGTTAGCGTCAAGGATAAGGGAAGCCGGTCTTTTTGTGTATGGATTCGGGGAGAGAAAAACCCCTAAAGCATTCGTTTCTGCGTGTGATAAGTTTATTTTCACTGAAGTGCTGCGCTCCGAAGATGATTATAGTGAAAAAATAAGACGCAAGACAACCATCGAACTTAAGAAAGACACGAAACTCGTTAATTTATTAAGAAACGCTGTTGAGGCATCTTCGGACGATTCTGGTTGGGCTCATCTTGCATCCGTGGGTAGTAACATTGCCAAGCAGGCACCAGAGTTTGATCCGCGAAACTATGGTTACAAAAAGTTGGGGGAACTTGCATCAGCAACAAAGCTATTCCAAATCGAAGAAAGAGCTGTTGGCGATGGACCCTCAAAGGCAATTTATTTAAAAGACAAAAGAAAGAAATAAAGAAAAAAAGGTCCATCCGGGTTTACCGTGGGTAAAGCTTTAGGCCTCCACAGGGGAGTAAGGGACGGAGTTCACTTATTAACTTAAGTGGTATTTTATAACAAATTAATGCACTGGAATTTTTTCCGCTACGCTCCAAAAATCCAGTGATCATCTAGTTGGATCGATGAAAGCAGAAATGGACAGAGCCTCCGAGCGTCTTGAGTAAACATTATGAGCGAAAGTCATAAGCAGTTTAAAAGGCCCCCAAAAAGATATCAGCCGAGGGGGCTTTCTATTCTCTATGAAGATCGAGATATCCTGGTTGTGGATAAGGTGAGCGGTCTTTTGACAGTGAGTAATGGGAAAGTCAGAGACAATACAGCTTATTATCTCTTGAATGAATACATGCGCAAAGGGAATCCGAAATCAAGACACCGGGTATTTGTCGTGCATCGTCTGGATAGAGATACTTCCGGTGTTATCGTATTTTCTAAGAATGAGAATGCCCAGCGTTATCTTCAGGAAGAGTGGCAGGGATTTCAAAAGAAGTACTATGCCCTGGTACATGGAACGTTGCCGGAGAAGGAGGGTGTAATTACTTCCTATCTTGCAGAGAACCGTGCTTATAAGATGTATTCTGTTGCTGATCCGAAAAGGGGTAAGCTTGCTAAGACCGGGTATAGAGTTCTGGGAGAATCACCAAAGTACAGTCTTCTGGAAATAGATCTGTTGACCGGCAGGAAGAATCAGATTCGGGTCCATCTTTCGGACAAAGGCTGTCCTGTGGTTGGCGACACAAAGTATGGAGTAAAGGAAAAGGGCAATAGAAGGCTCACACTTCATGCGGCCTCCATTACAATAGTTCATCCGTATTCAAAAGAGAAGATGACTTCACAGCAAAGGTTCCTGCCTATTTTGAATCACTTATGAAGGGATCTCAAAGAACACACAAAAGCTCAGGATGACCCGATAGATGAACCCCAAGCCAAATCTTGATTTTGAAAAGTGGTGACTACTGCTATTTGTCCCATATCATGAAAACCATTTGATATGATGAAAAACGAACCTGACTCCAAGTAGCTATAATTATTGTATGTCGCATCCATTTGATGCTATTGATATGTTCATTCCTGACAAGATATCAAAATATGCTTGCTTTTTAAATTATTTTTTGCTAAATGATACATCCCTTTTAACATTTCCATAAGTTCTATCAAACAGTTTGTTTCAGGTTGATCCCTCTGAATCTTCAACCTACTTGGGAAAATATCGATAGATGAGTTGCGCAATCTATACCTATGATTTTCGAGCCACAGGATCCGTTCCTGTGGTTTTTAATATTTAACGAAAAGGAAACAACAACAATGATTTGCACCACCAATGTTACCCTTGCCTACGGCAAGAGGGTTCTGTTCAAAGACGTTAATATAAAGTTTGCACCAGGCAACTGTTACGGACTCATCGGCGCCAACGGAGCAGGAAAATCCACATTTTTGAAAATTCTTTCTGGGGATATCGAACCGGACTCGGGAACCGTCTCCGTGGGATACAGGGAGAGAATCGCGGTTTTAAAACAGGAGCACTTTGCCTTTGACGAGGAGGCGGTTTTAAACACTGTAATTATGGGCCATGAAAAGCTGTACGGAATTATGGCAGAGAGGGAAGCTCTTTATGATAAACCGGATTTTTCCGAAGAGGACGGAATCAGAGCAGGTGAGCTTGAGGTTGAATTCGCGGATATGAGCGGGTATGAGGCAGAGTCTGAAGCGGCGGTTCTCTTAAACAATCTGGGAATTGCCGAAGAGATGCATCAGAAAAAGATGAAGGAACTCGAGGGCGGGGAAAAGGTGCGAGTGCTCCTTGCCCAGGCCCTGTTCGGAAATCCGGACGTCCTGCTTCTGGACGAGCCCACCAACAACCTGGACATCAAGTCCATTGCCTGGCTTGAGGAGTTTCTCTACAGGTTCCAGAACACGGTAATCGTGGTATCACATGACCGTCATTTCATGAACCAGGTCTGCACCCACATTGCAGACATTGATTTCGGTAAGATCTCGGTATACATGGGGAACTACGATTTCTGGTACCAGGCCAGCCAACTGAATCTGAAACAGAAACAGGAGGGAAACAAGAAAATCACTGACCGGGCCAATGAACTGAAGGCTTTTATCCAGCGGTTCAGTTCCAACGCCTCCAAGTCTAAGCAGGCCACCTCCCGAAAGAAACTTTTAGAAAAACTCACCATTGAGGACATGCCGGTGTCGTCAAGAAAATACCCATTTATTTGTTTCAAGCCCGAACGAACCTGTGGCAACGTGATCCTGGAAGTGGACGGACTTACCAAGAGCATCGATGGTGAAAAGGTGCTGGACAACGTCAGTTTTACTGTGAACTGTGGGAATAAGATCGCCTTTATGGGCGGGAACAGCCTGGCCAAGACCACCCTTTTCCAAATTTTGGCTGGGGAGATGGAACCGGACAGCGGTACTTTCCATTGGGGAACCACTATTACCCAATCCTATTTTCCCAAAGAACACAGCGCCTATTTCAACGGTGACCGGAACCTGATCGAATGGCTCCTGCAGTTCGCTCCCCCAACAGAGGGCGAGAACTTTGCCAGGACATTCCTGGGACGCATGCTCTTTTCCGGGGAAGAGGCCCTTAAAAAGATCGGCGTACTCTCCGGTGGGGAAAAAGTTCGCTGCATGCTCTCAAGGATGATGCTTTCCGAATCCAATGTCCTGATGCTGGATGAACCCACCAACCACCTCGACCTGGAATCGATCACGTCATTAAATAACAGCCTGCTCAAATTCCAGGATGTAATTCTTTTTACCTCCCATGACCACGAGTTCGTGAATACCGTGGCAAATCGGATTATCGAAATCACCCCCGGTGGCGTCATCGATCAACTCATGACTTTCGACGAGTATATTGAAAGGACGGAAGTTGTGAAAACCCGTGAAGGTATGCTCTTGAAGGCCGCTTAAGCAACCGGTTTGAAATGATCAAGCAATATCTCGACCGTTCTTTCCGGCTCCGATTGAAACGAAAGTGGTGAAAAATGGTATCAGCCGATTGGGTCAAACGCCTTAGAAGAGAAAAGCGGAAAGCGGGGGTATATCAGTATCAGAAGGATTGCCGTTATTTTGCCCAGATTGCCGATAGCTTAAAAGAAGCCGGCGCGGAGGAACTATACTGTATGAGGGCTCAAATTGCGCTTTTAAATCGATATTGATTATACTGAAAAAAGTCTATTTTAAGCCCCTTTCCTGAAATAGCTATATAAGTTATGTATGCATAATTTATACATCATGAATACGTTTCGTTATGCCTTTAGTAAACACAGATCTGTTACAGTGTAATCAATATTTTTTCTTCAAAAATTTACAATTTGTTCTTTTTTAAAAGTTTGAAAATTTAATGTGAGTAAAGAACTCAACTCTTCTTTGTGTTCAGTATGTGTTTTACTGAGGCATTCAGAAATAGTTAATATGACCAAGGGCCATTGCCATTATCACCACTAAGGATAACCCCATGCGAGTCTGCGTTTTCGCTCTGCGGCGACGATTATAACACCGGCCCCATGACGGGCTGTCAAGTCTACGTCATTGTATGCCTAACCCGGATATCCTTCCCAGGTCGTGTCCGGATGGTTTCTGAAAGACCCTGAGTCCAAATTCCGGCACCACTGCCAGTATGTGGTCGAAAATATCCGCCTGGATTGCCTCATAGTTCGCCCAGACAATATCGTTCGAAAATACGTAAATCTCAAGAGGCAGACCCTCAGGTGTAGGGGCCAGTTGACGCACCAGAAAGGTCAGGTCTTGTCGAATCTTCGGGTGGTTGCGGAGATATGCTATCACATAGGCCCTAAAGGTTCCCACATTGGTCATCCTCCTGCCATTTACGACCTGGCTGGTGTCTATACCATGCTCCTTGTTGTACGCATCCAGTTCTGCTTTTTTACATCTGACGTATTCATTCAGCATCTGTATTTTTTCAAATTTCTCAATCATCTCATCATCGCAAAATCGAATACTCGACTGGTCTATCAAAATAGAACGCTTAATGCGCCTGCCTCCTGAGTCACTCATACCACGCCAGTTCTTAAAGGAATCTTCTATCAACTTGTAAGTCGGAATAGTAGTTATTGTATTATCCCAGTTCTGAACCTTTACTGTATGAAGCGCCATATCTACGACAGAACCATCGGTTCCATACTCGGGCATCTCTATCCAGTCACCAATCCTGACCATATCATCCATTAATATTTGTATACTTGCCATAAATGATAATATGGTATCTTTAAATACAAAGAGAAGTACAGCAGTGATAGCACCTATTCCACTTAGAAATACCCATGGGGACCTATCTATAAGCAGACTAATTACTATTATTAGACCTAATATATAAAGAACTATCTTTAATATCTGAACAGATCCCTTAATTGTATACTTTTTTGATATTGGATATGTATTGTATATGGCCTCCCCGGCAGTCAATAATTTACCAAGCCACAAAATAATATTGAGAAAGACGTACGCGCTGATAATTCTCTTTGCATGCTCCGCAATGGAGGGAAAAAGATGCACGCCGTAATAGAGCACAATGGCAGGGGCCAGGTAGGCCAGGTGGTTAAATACACCCTTTTCAATAAGGATATCATCCCATTTATATTCTGTCCGGCGAAGGATATAATATAGCCCCTGAATTAGATATCTTCTGGTAGCGTAGTAACTTACGAAACACACCAACAGAAGGCCCAAAATAAGGACCGATTTCTCCAGAAAAAAACTATTTTTTAACAGGCTGAATATTTTTTCCAGATCCACGATTACTCTCCATTCCTGCTGGAAACTTGAGTAAATTGACACAACTTACTTGCCAAGACCATAGCCTTTCTGATATCACTTTTATTTAACATTATAGTAATTTCTCAATAAGTCCGGGCAAATCATATTTTGCGACTATCCAGTGACTGTTGCCCAGACTTATTGAGAAGTTACACATTATATAACATTATATATTAAAACATTTATAAGGAGTATTTATAACATGGCGGCAAATTCAGTAGCAATAGTAGGATTGGGTTACGTCGGACTCCCGCTGGCAATAGCCTTTGGCAAGAAAATAAAAACCATCGGCTTTGACACATCTGAAGACAAAATAATCAGTTACAAAAAAGCCATTGACCCCACTGCAGAAGTTGACCGCGAAGACTTCGATCAGGCGGTGCATCTCAGCTTCACAAACGATCCTGCCGCCATAAAAGAGACAGACCTGGTCGTTGTAGCTGTACCTACTCCGATTACCGCCAACAAGCAGCCTGACCTCAGACACCTTGTTTCCGCTTCGGAAATTGTCGGAAAAAACCTGAAGCGCGGAGCTATTGTTGTATACGAATCAACAGTATATCCGGGTGTGACCGAGCATACATGTGGTCCTGTCCTTGAAAAGGTCTCCGGACTCAAGTATGGCGAAGAATTCAAGGTTGGCTACTCTCCTGAGCGGATAAATCCCGGAGACAGGGAACACTCTCTGACCAACATAGTAAAAGTTGTGGCAGCTCAAGATCAGAATACACTGGAAGAGGTGGCAAGCACTTATGAACTGATAGTGGATGCAGGGGTATACAGGGCAGAGAGCATAAAAGTGGCTGAAGCAGCCAAGGTTATAGAAAATACACAGCGGGATCTCAACATCGCCCTTATGAACGAGCTGGCCATTATTTTCAATCGCCTGGATATTGATACACAATCAGTGCTGGAGGCTGCTTGCACGAAATGGAACTTCCTCTCCTTTACACCCGGTCTGGTTGGGGGCCATTGCATCGGAGTTGACCCCTACTACCTCACCTATTGTGCCCAGCGAACAGGATACCATCCCGAAGTCATTCTGGCTGGACGCCGCATCAACGATTCAATGGGCGCATATGTTGCGCAGAGGACACTCAAGGAACTCATCCATGCCAGGGTACGGGTTGAAGGGGCCCGGGTCGTTATACTCGGGCTTACATTCAAGGAAAATTGTTCTGATATAAGAAACACCAGAGTGATAGATATTATCCACGAGTTCAGGGAGTATGGCATTGAGCCCCTGGTGCATGATCCACTGGCCGATCCGCAAGAGGCCAGATCCGTATATGGCATTCGTTTACTGAAGGACCTGCCTGCCAATGTTGATGCAGCCATACTTGCAGTAGCCCACAAAACTTATGCAGAAGCCGGGGTTTCAGTAATAAAAGACATGCTCACTCCTGACAGGGGTGTGGTAATAGATGTAAAGGGTTTTTATCACCCTGATGATTTTAAGGAAAAGACTATCAGGTACTGGAGACTGTAAGCATGGAAAAGGGGAAGCTCACCGGCCCTGAAAGGCGATTGTTACTCAAAATAGCAAGGCAGGCCATAGAGACAGAACTGGCAGGCCTTCCTTTCAGTCTTCCCGGGGTGACAAATCCAAATCTTGTCGAACACAGGGGGGCATTTGTAACAATTCACAAACATGGCCGGCTCAGGGGATGTATCGGGACCTTTTCAGCAAACAGACCCCTGTACGAAGTAGTTGGCGACATGGCCATATCATCAGCTTTTAAAGATCTGAGATTCCGCCCGCTCGGTTCCTCTGAATTTGAGGAGATAGATTTGGAGATATCCGCACTCACTCCCCTGATGCCGATAACTGATATGAATGAAATCAAGATAGGTACCCACGGGATCTATATCATTCAGGAACCCTTTCACGGTGTGCTGTTGCCTCAGGTAGCTACAAAAAATGGATGGGACAGGCTTACTTTTCTGAATCAGACCTGTATGAAGGCAGGTCTGCCCCCTGGTTGCTGGAAAGACCCAAAAACACAGATCAATATCTTCAGTGCTGAGATCTTTGGTGAGAAGTCTGAAGGTCTGCTGTCTTAATGCCTTTTTTGGTAACTTCTCAATAAGTCCGGGTACCAGTCACTGAATTCCCGCCTTCGAGGGAATGACGATTGGGTGTGAACGCCTGTCATTCCTGCGAAAGCCGGAATCCATTGGATAGTCGCAAAATATGATTTGCCCGGACTTATTGAGAAGTTACCTTTTTTGTCAGAATTTGATTTGTGTTTCTGTGATAGGGGGTGTATTTTTTCAAAAATGGTCTAAAGTTTAGGAATTTCCATTATTCAGAATAGGATGACCGGGATTGTCAGGATAAATAAAAATTTTGTAAATCCTGTTTATCCTGTCAAAAAGAGTCCTGCCGCAGGCGGCTAATATATAGATTTTTCATTACAGGAGGAGGCCAAATGCACCATCATCACTTATCAAATAGTTATTTCCAAAAGGCTCAGGAGCTGATTCCTGGCGGAGTAAACAGCCCGGTACGCGCATGCAAGTCAGTGGGCTGTGATCCCATATTTGTAGAGAAGGGAGAGGGTTGCCGCTTATACGACGTAGATGGGAACCAGTATATCGATTATGTCTGCTCCTGGGGTCCGATGATTATCGGGCATGCACACCCTGAGGTAAAGGCGGCAGTCGCAGAGGCCCTGGAATCCGGCACGAGTTTCGGAGTGCCTACCTGGCGTGAAGTGGCTCTGGCGCAGAAAATAGTTGAGCTTGTGCCGTCCATTGAGCAGGTAAGACTGGTAAATTCAGGCACAGAGGCCACCATGAGCGCTATCCGTCTGGCCAGGGGATATACGGGCCGGAAGAAGATCTTGAAGTTTGATGGCTGTTATCACGGACATGCGGATTCCTTCCTGGTGAAAGCCGGCTCCGGGGTGGCGACTCTTGGTATTCCGGGAAGTCCCGGAGTACCTGAGGAGGTTGTATCCAATACACTGGCTGTGCCTTTTAATGATTTGGAGGCCTTAAAGACCGTCCTGGACAGAGAGGGGGATGAGATAGCAGCGATTATTGTGGAACCAGTCCCTGCCAATATGGGCGTGGTTCCACCAAGAGAGGATTTTCTCCCTGAACTGCGGGAGTGGACCGAAGAAAAGGGCATAGTACTCATATTTGACGAGGTGATCACTGGTTTCAGGCTGGCTCCGGGTGGGGCCCAGGAGTATTTTCAAGTAATGCCGGACCTTACCTGTCTTGGAAAGATAATTGGTGGGGGATTGCCCGTAGGGGCCTATGGCGGCAAACAGGAGATTATGGAAAGGATAGCCCCGGCGGGTCCTGTCTATCAGGCCGGGACCTTGTCCGGGAATCCACTTGCCACTGCGGCTGGTCTTGCAACCCTTGAGGTGGTGAGCCGTCCGGGATTCTATGAAGTCCTTGAAGAAAAGGCAGAGGCCCTGGAAAAAGGTCTTGTGGACTTGGCCAAGCGACAGGGGGTGACCTGCTGTCTGCAGCGTATGGGGTCCATGATGACGACTTTCTTTGGCCAAAGAGGTCCTGTTGTTGATTTTGAGGCTGCCCTTAAATCCGATACCGATCTTTATGCCCGCTTTTTCAGGCATATGCTGGAGGAGGGTGTTTATCTGGCTCCATCCCAATTTGAGGCAGGTTTTGTCTCCATGGCCCATGGATGGGATGTGATTGAAGAGACTCTCAAGGATGCTGAATCCGCATTCAAGAATCTTGCTTAGGGAGTATTTATTCAATCCATGTCTGGAGTGGTGTGAACGGTTACTTTAAGAAAAATCAGGGGCCGGTTTGATACAAATGGATTGACAGTTGTATTTTCCTATGCTAATTGATAATCCAATTCTTCAGGAAGGTTTTTTGGAGAGTTTTTTAATGATATAAAAATGAATGAGGTCCCGTTCAGTTTGGTTAACGGAGTGGCTGTCCGCAAATAAGTTATGGTGATACATGGGCAGTATAAAAGAGGAATTGGCATCGCAGTTTCGCAGCCTCAGTGTTGCCCTTACTATTTCCATGTCCGTGGTTTTTTCCATCTTTGCCGGGGCGATTACGGGGTATTATCTGGATCTCTGGCTATTTGACGGGCAAAGTCATTGGCTCACCATTATCTGCCTTTTTTTGGGGATTGCCGGGGCTGCTAAGAATTTTCTTATCCTGACCAAGCGTTTTACCAAGGAACCCGGGGAGAAAAAGGGGAAAGACCAGCCAGAGGCACATATTTCAGGTCACAAAGATAATGTTTAAGGCAGTAATCAGCGGACATATAGACGAACATTTCGTTAAGTACTATAAGTGTGCTAACTGGATCCTTTTGGTTTTGATGGTGGTTGTAGCCAATGTCGTATCTTCTCTTGATATGGTCACAGGTATCCTGGTCGGCGGGTTTATAGCCAATCTAAATTGTATAGGGCTTGAGCGCGATTGCAAGCGCATAGTGCGCTGGCATACCATGATTGTTTATTACGGAGGGCTTGCTGTCAGATTGGGGCTTATTACCCTGACGGTGACAGTGGCCTTTTTAATATTTCCCAAATTAGTTTCACCCATAGGTTTTTTTATAGGCCTTTCGGTTGTGGTGATAAACTTTTATATTTTATTATTGGCTATGGTGATTCAAAGAGTTCGTTTTAAGGAGGCTGTCTAGCCATGGAACACCCGTTACTATTTTTGAGTATTTTATTGGATGCCATCGGGCTGCCTGCCCATGGGGGGGAGGGCGTACTTGCAAAGGTCCTTGCCCCACACATGCAGTATAGCTATCTTGCCATGATTCTTTGTATTGTCCTGGCCAAGGCAGCTACCAGCAGAATGGAGATGATACCTACGGGCATGCAGAACGTCATGGAGGCCTTTGTGGGAGGTCTTGATGATTTCCTCTACGATCAGACCCATGACAGGAAGAAGGCCATGATTATCTTCCCGATGATTGCCACCTTCGCCTATCTAATACTTATCTCCAACTACATGGGGTTGATTCCGGGCTTTATGTCCCCTACTGCCAACCTTAACGTGACACTGGGTCTCACTGCTGTTTCAATATTTACATACCATGCCTTAGGGTTCAGGTTTCATGGAATAAAATATCTCAAGCACTTCATGGGTCCGGTTCCAGCCATGGCCCCTATCATGATACCCATAGAGATTTTCAGTCACATCGGTCGTATCCTTTCGCTCTCCATACGACTCTTTGGGAACATGGTATCCAAGGAGATCCTTCTTGGTCTGCTGTTTATGCTGGCCGGGCCTTATCTGGCACCCCTGCCGATCATGATCCTTGGTTGCCTGGTGTGTCTGATTCAGACGTTTATTTTCATGATGCTCTCTATTGTGTACTCAGTAGAGGCCATGGGGGGAGAAGAGCATTAATAATTTAGCGAAGAAGGCCAAATTAAATATATTTTATTTCACACAGGAGGGAATGACGTGAAAAAAGTTTCTCTGGTTTCTGTTTTGTCGGTGTTAATGGTTTTGGGCTTTGCCGGTCTGGCATTGGCTACTGATGGTGACATCGAAAAAGGTGGTCACATGGGGTTCCTTATGGCTGCCTCGGTCTTGGCTGCAGGTCTCGCCGTCGGTATCGCTGCATCCGGATGCGGTGTGGGCATGGGCCATTGCGCCAAAGGTTGCCTTGATGCGACCGCACGCAACCCTGAGCTTGCCGGTAAATTCACTGTTACCATGTTCATCGGTCTGGCCCTGATCGAGTCACTGACAATTTACGCATTGGTCATAGCCTTGATTGTTCTTTATGCCAACCCGATGCTGCCGGCTCTTAAAGGAATCTTCGGACTATAATAGGTCGAGAAGGTACAACTGAGAAAGAGTTCAAAGGGCTGCGGGGTAAATATCCCGCAGCCCTATTTTTTTGTAAGCGTTTACAGGGCACCGCATCTGCTTTGTTTGCTGGGTACTTGAAATACAGGGAGTACGTCTGCGTACCCGTCGCCTCGCATCTGCAGCACCCTGCAAACGCTTACAGTCGTTGTAATCCCGTGAACGGTTACATTTTTGCTGCGGCCGGTGGGCCTTCAGCTACGATGTTTCCTCCGTCCGGTCCCCCACCCGGTCCCAGTTCTATTATCCAGTCTGCAAGATTTAATATCTCAGGCTGGTTCTCGATGAGTATGAGCGAGTGGCCCTGCTCAAGAAGTTCGTCAAGAACCGGAATAAATCTCTCCAAGTCCCTTTGGTGGAGACCGCGGGATGGCTCATCCATGATGTAGATCGTGGAGTCATGGGCCTGTTTCGCGAGTTCCCTGGCGAGCTTGAGTCGCTGGGCCTCTCCGCCTGAGAGTGTGCAGGCAGGTTGCCCAAGCTTGAGATATCCAAGCCCGATCCTTTCAATTACCTCCAGCGGCCGTCTTGTTCTGGGTATCCTGGCAAAGAAATCCGCCGCATTCTTTACTGTCATATCCAGGACTTCTGCCATGTTCAGCCCCTTATACCTTATTCCCAGGGCCTCCCTGTTGTAGCGCATCCCTCCGCAGAGGTCACAGGTTGTCTTGATTGACGGGAGATACTGCAGGTCCAGATCAATAAAGCCCTGGCCTTTGCACCTTTCACATCTGCCGCCCTTGCGGGTGAGGCTAAAGTAACCGGCCCTATAACCCCGGCTCCTGGCCTCCGGCGTCCTGCAAAACAGGCCTCTTATGTGGGTAAAAATACCCATATACGTTGCAGGCATTGAGAATCGGGCCTTTACAAGGGGCGCCTGGTCTACCAGGATGATCTCAGGCATAGTGGACAATCCACCCTTCATGATCAATTTTGTCTTTTCAGAAGGTCCATCTCTATGGTAACCGCGGATCGCATGATATAATTCGTCAGTCACAAGGGTACTTTTGCCGGAACCGGAAACACCTGTTACACAGACCAGGCAGCCAAGAGGGAATGCCACTGTAATGTCGCTGAGGTTATTTTTCTGCGCATTACAGAGGATTACCTGTCCGTGGTTTTTTCTCTTATGACCATGCCTTTTGAGACGTCTGTTTCCTTGGAGATACGGTCCTGTAACGCTGTCTTGGTCTTTTGCCATATCTCCGGCCGTGCCGGAAAAAACCAGGCGTCCTCCTTCATCTGCTGCTCCGGGACCCAGCTCAATTACGTGGTCTGCTCTTCGAATGATGCCAAGGTCGTGTTCCACTACTATTATTGTGTTGCCCTGATTTTTTAAATGGATGAGGTTCTGCCATAGGGCTTGCTGTTCGCGCGGGTGCAGACCTGTTGTGGGCTCATCCAGTATATACAGAATCCCGGTCAGGTCCCGGCCAAGCTGGGCACCCAGACGCAGCCTCTGAATTTCTCCGCCCGACAGGGTTGTAGTCGGTCGATCGAGTTCGAGGTAACCAAGACCCATTTCCTCTAAGGGTTTGAGCCTGGATGAAATGGCCTCGATAATGCGGATTCCAGCCTGTATGTTTCTAATTCCATGGAATTTTTCTGTAAATCCCGTGGAAAAGGAAAGTAGCCATAGGTAGGTCTTGTGTACAGACCATGTTATGAGATCAGGAAAGGCCCGGTCTTCTATACGGACACTTCGGGCAAATGGGTTTAACCCGGTCCCGCCGCATTTTCGGCAAGGTTGAGCCGATTTGTTTTTGCCCTTGCCCCCGCAGGAGAGACACATTCCATCCGGGTGGTTGCAGGAAAATATTTGGGGACTGAGAGCGGGAAAAGACTCTTGGCATTCAGGGCAGGTCATCTTCTCACTGAATGTAAGTATCTCAGGCCTTTTCCCCTTTTTTTTAGGAAGAATCTCTATCGCCACAGAACCGTCTCCCTGACTCAGGGCCAGGGTAAGAGAATCTGCAAGGCGTGAAAGGATCCCTGGTTTCACTATCAGACGATCCACTACCAGTTCCAGGGACTTGGGTTTCTTTTCCAATGTTACCGGGGCATCCAGGGAAAATGGCTTTTTGTCTATTCTTACCCTGAGAAAACCATCCCTTTTCAAATGGTTCAATATTTCATCCGGGGGTATCAGATCCATCCTTCGAGTCAGGGGCGCCATCAAGATCAATTTTGTACCCTCCGGAAGGTCCAGAATCCTGTCAGCCATCTGATCTACACTAAGTGCCCTGATCTCTATTTGGCACTTTGGGCAATACGGCCGGCCACATGTGGCGAAAAACAGGCGCATGAAGTCTGCTATTCCGGTGAGGGTAGCCACACTGGACCTGGGACTGCGCACAAAGGGCTTCTGCTCAAGAGCAATGGGGGGAGGGAGGCCTTTTATCGCATCCACCAAAGGCCTGTCCCATAGGTCGACAATACGTTTTACCGCCATGCCCAGAGATTCAAGGTAGCGATATTGACCCTCGGCAAAAAGCACATCCAGGGCCAGGGTTGATTTGCCGGAGCCTGATGGACCGGTCAGGACTGTGATTTTTCCCAGCGGTATCGAAAGGTCAAAGCCTTTCAGATTGTGTTGACGGACATTGACAATGTCTATGGTTTGATTTGTCATGCGTTATGAGTTATCTATGGAGCTCATGTTATAAGCTCGTCTTAACAAGAAAGGAAGAAAGGCCGTACACAGAGAATGCTTGGAAGCGGAAAGGGCACTGGTGGCCCTCCCGGACTTCAAATCCGGAGCACCGGGTGAAGAGCTCGGTGGGTGGGTTCGATTCCCATGCGCTTCCGCCATCTGATTTCAAAGGGTTATTTTGATTTATCTTTTACGCCCTCTTCGACGATTTCTATGGGCTGCAAGGGGGACAAACTCCTTTAAAATCACCAAGGCGCAAAGGACACAAAGAAAAGAATTTTTTGAGAAATGAAACATAGTGCTCTTTGTGGTTATTTAATCAAGGTTTATACAACATCACATAAGAGGAACACTTCAAAAAAGCATGTAGATAAAGGCTAATTGACATGTTAATCAACATGTCAATCAATCAAGCCATTCAATTTTGAATGAGTATGCCTGTAACTTCTCAATAAGTCCGGGCAAATCACATTTTGCGACTATCCAATGGATTCCGGCTTTCGCCGGAATGACAGGCGCTCACACCCAATCGTCATTCCCGCGAAGGCGGGAATCCAG
>JGI24025J20009_10001634_pt1 | contig 16786 bp, 18 predicted proteins | sample Cruoilmetagenom3_FD_20009 | JGI IMG/M metagenome (IMG submission 20009) | reverse complement strand
GGCACAGAGAGTTGCTGTTTTCTCTGTGTCCTCTGTGCTCTCTGTGGTTTTCCAAAACCCAATTCCCAGAAGATAATAAAAAGTCCCCCATCCCCTTCCAACCGAATCTTTTTAACCACCCGCCTTCAACCTAACCCACAATTCAATCAAAACCGGCATATATGAAACCAGATAACAACAAACTCGATGTGCAGAGGTTCTCACGATACTCAAACGCGTACCTGATCGATGGAACAGTCCTCATAGATGCAGGGATAGACCCCCGGGAGATCGCGGGATACGATCCCCAACTGATCATACTCACGCACTGTCACTTCGACCACACCTGCGCGGCACCAGAGATCGCCCGGATGACCGGTGCCAGAGTCGCAATTCACGAAGAGGATGCGAAACTGCTTGACGATGACTATGCGACCGGGTCGGTACTCTTTGGCAAGCGCGCGCCAGAGATAAATCCTGATATGCTGCTCTATGGCGGGGAGATCTTTGAATCGGATAATTTCATGCTGGAGGTGATCCATACGCCGGGTCACACGCCGGGCGGTATCTGTTTATACGAATCAGAGACCAGAAGTCTCTTTTCCGGAGATACCGTATTCCCGGACGGCGGGATCGGTAGATGCGATCTCGGGGGCGATCTCTCTGATCTTATCCGTTCGATAGAACTGCTCACAACGCTCAATCCGGAAGTGCTGTATCCAGGGCATCTCGATGTCACCGATGCGGACGTCCCCTCGCAGATCGGATTGTCGCTCGCCAACGCACGCGGATTAGCGGTGTAACGCATCCCCTTCTTTATATTATATGCACAAACTTTATAAGTGAAAAGAGCCGACTTATATTAAGGTGAATATTATGAAAGAACTGTCGATACAGGTAATGGGCGAGCATGAACATGAAATTGCAGAACTGCTGCAGGGTCTTGGACTGCCAAAGATCGTATCGAGAACCATCGCATGTCTCTCCAGCACAACAGAGATGACGTCCCGAGATCTCGAAGCCGCTGCCGCCATCAGACAGCCAGAGGTCAGCGCTGCCATGCGCGTGCTGCGTGCGAACAAGTGGATCTCAGAGCGGGAAGAGAAGAAGAAGACCGGCAAGGGCAGACCTGTCAAGGTGTATAAGCTCGGTGTTCCGCTCCACCAGATCGTGGAACTGCTCGAAAAGGATAAGTTGGCATCCAACGAAGAGACGATGGGCGACATTCAGCGATTACGAGAACTCGCGTAGCGGGACCGTAGGGTAGCTTGGTCCATCCTGCCAGGTCGGGGATCTGGCGACCGGCGTTCAAATCGCCGCGGTCCCATCCCACGGGGAGTGGCTGGGGTGTCAGATGTTACGAGTACTTGCGCCCCTCGCATCAGACCCGCTTGATCCACCGCGCTTATATCATTACTACTAACGGAACTGTCTGAAAAGTTAGTGATTTATCACCGCAGTCTGCGAAGCAGCGCAGAAGGCCGAACGCGGAGGGCGCAGAGTTTCGAGACCGTTTTCAACCCTCTGCGTGGCTCTGCACACTCTGCGGTAGAATCTAAGGGCATGGCTATTTTCGCAGCAAATCGACATTGTCACTACTAACCACTACAGCCGGACATGCACCCCGCCTTTGCGTAGATACTCCTTCACCTCGCCGACCGTGTACTCGCCGAAATGGAAGATGCTCGCAGCCAGTGCCGCAGACGCATTCGTATCCCGCAGGACCTCAAGAATGTGATCAGGATTCCCGCAGCCGCCTGATGCGATCACGGGGATGTTCACGCTGTCGCTGATCGCTCTTGTCAATTCGATGTCGAATCCGTCCTTTGTGCCGTCCCTATCCATGCTTGTGAGCATGATATCCCCGGCACCCCGCTCTTCTGCCTCTATCACCCACTGTATCGCATCAACGCCAGTAAATTCCCTTCCGCCGTAGAATGAGCACTCAAACCAGCATTCGCCGTCCGGCGTGTCGACCATCTCCTTGCCGGGTTCGCGCACGTATCTCCGCTTGGCATCGATCGCTACAACGCAGGCTTGCGTCCCGAAGTACTCTGCGATCTCACCGATCAGGTCAGGGTTTTTGAGTGCTGCGGTGTTGATCGAGACCTTGTCTGCCCCTGAATTAAACGCGGTTCTGGCATCCGGGAGACTCCCGATGCCGCCGCCGACCGTAAGCGGCATAAACACGTTCTCAGACGTCTTCTCAATCACCTTTGCCATCGTCTCCCTTCTCTCGTGCGATGCTGTGATGTCAAGGAAGATCAGTTCATCCGCGCCCTGCCTGTCATACTCTTCGGCAAGTTCCCACGGGACGCCTGCGTACCTGATCTGCTTGAACTGGACTCCTTTCACAACCCTGCCGTGCGGAACCCCGAGATCGCAGTCGAGGCACGGAATGATTCTTTTTGCTAACATCTGGTCATCTCCACGAAGTTTTCACAGGATTGTTTATAGTATCGTACCATCTAAAAAACATTGGTATCGCTCCCGTGTTTCTGTGACACAAATGCCACCGCGGTCCCGAATATCTGAAAGAAATCGTCATAGTCGCTTTGGGAGATTATCCCCCTGTCAAGAGCGATGCATAGTATATCTCCTGTTCCGATCACGCTAAAATTAAACAAGGAGGGCATATTGAGAATGAACCTGATAACCGCCCTATCGTCAGCAATCAGGAATTCTGCACCAAGTTCCATTGCCAGTGATATTGCTCCGATCTCCCCTGCATGTATGCCGACCAACGTTTCACCAATGCTGGAATGCCGACTTAAATTTTGGATTAGCGCCAGTTCGGGATCAACGCTTGCAGATTTTACGATTATCCAATCCTTGCACGCTGTATCTATCCTTTGGGCGTCGGAATAACCTTTTGAAAGTCCGGATTCAACCGCCTCACTATACACTTCTGTTGGGATATAAATATTTCCAAATAAATCCTTTAAAATAGTTAATTTATCCGCCTTTGAGAGATATATCAGAGGGGTTGTATTACTGACCACGATCAATGTTCCATTCTCCCGATCTGGATCCGAGCCCCACGCTCGACCAGTACATCAATCAGCTCCCACGACGATATTCCCAGAATCTCTGCGGCTTTCCAGAGCGATATCTTTCCATCCGAGTACAACCCGATAACCTTTTTTTCAATCCATTCGTGCAATAACGAAGTTATCGTTGTCGTTATTTCAGTTTTCTCAATCTTTGCAATCTCTGCAAGCGGGTAAATCTCACTCTCCTCTATCTTCAGTAGCATTTCCATCTTCGTTCACCTCTCAAATAGCAGTATATAGCCATATCGCAACCAAATATAAGTCCTGACTGATCATAAACGTATGTTCACACCTACGAATTCTTAGCGGTGGGAAAACCAGAATTTATTTAACCATCTCCACGAAGTTTTCAAGGAGCCGAAGCCCTTTCTTGCTCGATTTCTCAGGATGGAACTGGACCGCATGGACATTCTCCTTCGAGACAACGCACGCCAGATCCACGCCGTAATCGGTCGTTGCAACGATTATCCCGGAGTCCTCTGGAACACAGTAATACGAATGCACGAAATAGAAGAAATCGCCGTCATCGATCCCTGCAAGGAGGTCGGTGTCGCGGCGTATCGTAAGTTCGTTCCACCCCATCTGCGGGATTTTGACTCCCTCGGGCAGGCGGACGACGTCCCCTTTAATAAGGCCGAATCCCGCACCATCACTCTCCTCGCTCCTATCGAAGAGAACCTGCATCCCGATACAGATTCCAAGCAGGGGCGTTCCAGAGTCTACCGAATCGAATAATCTGTCCGCAAACGGCGTTAAGTTGTGCATCGCATCGCCAAACGATCCGACACCCGGAATGACAATACCATCGGCGTCTGAGAGGTCTCTGCTATCCGATACGATGACCGCATCTCCGCCCACCTTCGTAAGGGCGTTGTGGATGCTTCGTAAGTTTCCCATCCCATAGTCGATTATCGCGATCATGGTTAACTGGTGTTCTTGTAATGGTTATCAATTGATCGACTCTGTTGATCCGCGCAAGGATGGGTTAATTAAAGCCGCCTGTGAGATTCTTAAAGAAGTGATACCTGCCATGAAACAACTGACCCATGCCGCCTCTGGGATACTGCTCGCATCGCTTGCACTGCACTACACATCGCATAACGCGCTCTGCATCCTCTGCTGGACCGTAACGTGGTCGATCATAAGTGACTTCGATGTCCACGTCCCAACCCTTGAGCACCGTGAGGTTACGCATACACTCGCGTTCGCGCTCTTTTCGGGCGCGCTCGTGCTCGCGCTTGGGAAATCCCCATCCACGCTGTTTTACGCTTCACTTGCCTCGCTCGCTGTGATCTTGCACCTGGTGCTCGATTCGCTGACCCCAAACGGTGTGCCGCTCTGGATGCCATTTAGTAGAAAGCGGGTGAGATTCCCGGTAATCGGCGGGAAGATAAGGTCTGATAACCGGATTTTCAATCTGATCATCCAGGCAATCGCAATCGGAGCGGCGATAATGATTATTATCCCGTGATGACACTGTTGCTTTTTTAAGTGGAATCGCCATGCCTTAGATTCTACCGCAGAGCACGCAGAGCCACGCAGAGGATTGAAACGGTCTCGAAACTCCGCGCTCTCCGCGCCCTCTGCGGTGATAAATCACTTGATTTTCAGAGAGTGCCTCCCGTGATCATGCCAGAGGTCTTGTTTTGCAGATATCCGACTCGATGTCCTTGATCTCATAGACGAACCGATCCGCAATCTCCTTTCCAATCTCCTTCCACGAGTCCGGATCGATCCCGAGTTCGGATAGCCCGACCGCATTCGCTTCCGCGGGCGTTCCCCTGCCGGTCAGGTTGATGCCACAGTGGATCTTCTCTGACGAGATTCCTGCTGTTGCGATGCTCACGGTTAGTTTCCCACCGTCCACAAAGAGATCGTCCCCGCTCCTCTCTGCAGTGACGCCGAGGTTTCTCAAGACATCCTGGACGCAAACGATCAGGATCCGCTGGAGATAGTATGCGTGCCGCATGTTTGCAGGCGAGTCGAACCGCTCAACGATGAGATGGATCAGAGAGTCCCCTCTTATCGCTTTTCCATCCTTCTCATCCTCGATGTCTTTGATATGCACCACATCCATCGCGCCACGGAATACGATGACCGAATCGCCGCGCACGTCCAGATGTTCGTAAGCCCACAGCGGATCGATCTGCGAGCCGTCATACATCATCTGGCGGCCTATAACAACGGATTTCATCGAACTCATAGGGCACATAGGGCACATACAACACACATCATCCGGTAAGATTAATATGGCTTGGGTTCATTTTAATAAGAGGAGTGGCGTATATGTGTATACGATAATCAATCAGGAATTTGGTGGAAACGAGATAGGAGGCGTATCATAATGGGATTTGCATCAGAGATGTACGTTAAAATTTTGGATAGCTGGGATGAGTTTAATGAGTGGTGCGGCGGCGGTTCCAGGGGATTGCTTGTTGTGGCTGCGCTGGCACTACTTATCCTTGCTCTGCTGGCGGTAGTATTCGTTCCGGGATTGATGCCAACCGACGACGGGGAGGGTGTTGTTGCAGAGGAAACGCCCACCAAACAGGTCCCTGAGACAAAACCTACTGCCGCGCCAACCGTTGCGCCCACGGCCATACCGACGCCCACCACAGAACCGACTCCGATAGGGACCCCGGTGACTCCGGCGCATCTACCAGAGATACACACAGTCGTAATCAACCCGTATGTCACGCCGAGCTTCAACTTCAATCCGGTCAACTGCACGATTGCGCGAAACGACAGCGTCGTCTGGATCAATGAAGATACATCTAAACAGGGGAAGTATATCCTGACGAGCGACGATGGTCTGTGGCAGCCTGTTGAGATTCCGTTTGGCTCCGAGTTCACTTACACATTCAATTCAACCGGAACGTATCATTATGGGTGCGAGTATTTTCATAGTATGCAAGGAACAATAATAGTCAAATAATACCGCTGAGAATATGGAACTGCAAGGTGGCGAAGTGGGGTCAGCCGTCCGGACAGAGGAGGCAGACAAAGAAGTGGGGGGGCTCAAACTCCCGTCGATGAGTGACCCTCCGGTTTTGACAGAGCAACCGCTGGAGCCAGAGTTGCTCGAACTGATGGAAGAGGGAGATGCAGAGCCCGGGGAAGGGGACGCCGGGCATAAGATGAAGATCCTTTCTGCGATCGATGAGACTTCATGCGGGGCAGAGTATGGGAAATCCGGCGCGCTCGACGAATTTGCAAAACGGTTCCATCACTGGTTACGTCTGTTCATGATGGTTCCGTTCGTGGTGCTCGGTGATCGCATCAGGGCGCAGGCAGCACAGTACCAGAGTCTACGCGTCAAACTGCAGCAAGCCCGCATCCCGGTATCGTATGAGCTGTATGTCTCGAGCTCGCTCTTCTACTCCATGGTTGCAGGGATCATCGGAGCGATTCTCGGAATGATCATCTCTTTTGTTGTGATCGAGGTCATCGGACTTCCTGACAAGATCACAAAACTGACATTCAGCGAATCGACGGCATGGCTGATCGATTACAAGTGGATATTNCTCACCCTGTTCATTATAGTCTTCTTAAGCATCGTGCTCGGAGGGATTGTATATGTCATCTTCCTGCTCTACCCGGCATTTAAAGCAGGCGAGCGCAAGGGCGATATCGACCGGAATCTCCCGTATGCGGTCACGTTCATGTATGCGCTCTCCAATGGCGGCATGAACATCGTCGAGATATTCAGGTCGCTTGCAGAATGCAAAGACACGTACGGCGAGGTTGCAAATGAAGTGGACACGATTGTGCGGGATATGGAGTATTTCGGGCACGATCTCAGGACCGCTCTTCGGAACACCTCCGAATTGACACCGTCTGCCAAGTTTCAGGACCTGACGCACAACCTGCTCTCGGTCATCGATAGTGGTGGCGACATCCCCAAATACTTCAAGGATAAGTCTGACCAGTATCTGAAGGAGGCGATCATCGACCAGAAGGGCTATCTCGAGACGCTTGGGCTTATAGCGGAGTCTTACGTGACCGCTTTCGTGGCAGGTCCTCTCTTTATCATCATCATGGGCGTGATGATGGTGCTGATGGGATCCGGAAACGATATGATGCTCTATGCGATCATCTATGCGGTGATCCCAATAGGTTCTGTCATGTTCGTGGTCATGATCAACATGCTCTCGCCAGCGGCAGGTGGCATTCCGGCACTCTTAAGAACGCGGGCGAAACTCGATCACGAGGTCGTGATGCCGCCTGAGCTGGTACACCTGAAGGTCGATAAGAACGCTCCCGCGGATCCCAAGATCGAACGGCTGCTCGGGTTGAAGAAGATGTGGACGCGATTTATAAACTCCAAAAAGACGCTTGCAGTAAGGCAGTCGCTTAAGGATCCGCTAAAGTCTGTGAAGTTGCATCCAGCCAACATACTGCTCGTAAGCGCGCCTGCCGCACTGATAGTATTCGCAGTCGCGTATGTGACGCATCGGCACGAACTAATGAGTTTCGACCTCACAGTCAACTTCCTGGACGATTATCTCGTGTACGTTGCGTACATAGCACTCGTTCCGCTTGCATTCTTCCACGAGAGGAAGATGGCGCGTGAGAGAAAACTCCAGAAGCAGATCCCGGACTTCTTAGGGCGGATGGCGAGCACAAACGAGACCGGCATGACGATAAGGGACTCGATCAAACTGATGGCGAAATCCGACACCGGCGCGATCAGCAAGCAGATCAAACTGGTCTGGAAGGATATCGACTGGGGGCTGGATGTCAATGACGCGCTGACCCGGTTTGCGAACCGCATCAGGACGCACGTAGTCGCAAGGTCGATCACGCTGATCACCAAAGCGAACGAATCGAGCGGTGATGTCGGCGAGGTGCTCAGTGTTGCTGCGCGGGACGCAGAGACCGAGCAGACCCTGAAACGGGAACGGGGGATGAACATGATGATATATATTGTGATCATATATATCTCATTCCTTGTTTTTGTCGGGGTCATCTATGTGATCACGGATTCATTTCTCTCCCAGATGGCGGAGGCAGGCGAAGAGATGGCGGCTTCCGGTGCGGCAGGCGGCGGCGGCTTCCTTGGTGCTTTCGACCTTAATGCATACAAACGGATGTTCTTCCATGCATCACTGATCCAGGGTTTCTGCTCCGGACTGATAGCAGGTGTGATGGGCGAGGGCAGCGTGATGTCAGGACTCAAACACTCCATGATCATGATGACGGTCGCGCTTCTGATCTTCAAGTTGATGGTGGGCGGGGTGTGACCATTCACAGTCAGCAAAGACGCTGATGACTGAGAAGGGTCTGCGCACAACTTGAACCGGATGTGCCCCACCACATCGTCTCGGCGTTCAATCTCGTGAGCAGACGCACTGACCATATACTCACGCATCGGACCGCACATACACGAGGATCATGACGAAATTCCCACTGGAAAAAGAAGATATACGGGGCAAGAAAGAAGTTAAAAGAGTCGTATTCAAGATAGATGACCGAAAATGAAGATATTTGTCATTTCAGAAGATCTTCAGGAATGCGGATTTCAACTCATCATAACTCAGTTTACCGAGATCATCGACCACGATATCTGCGCCAGCCTCAACAAGGGCAGATCTCTCTCCGATTCTCCGTATCCCAATGCCAAACATCCTGTTCTTCTTGCACGCCTCTATGCCAGATGGTGCATCCTCGAACACGATATAATGTCTGATCTTGCCACCTGATAACTCATGCAGCCTCTGTGCCGCAAATGCAAATATCTCTGACTTGTCCTTACCAGTCAGTCCTGAAGCATCCACATCGAAGAGGGAATATAACGAATTCTTTTCCTCTATGAAATCATACCGTCTCCGGACAACCTTAAATATCCAATCGCTGGTTATCTGCATGAGCAGACTTTTCGCGTTCTTCGATGCAGATGCCACTGCCTGCATCACCCCCCTCGTCCTTGCTTCAATAACCATCGCAATCGATGTTCCAAAGACGTTGAATCTGCCCTCACGAACCAGTTCCCTGAACAGTTCATTCTTCTGGGTGCAGTACTGTTCCAGCACCTTCTCTTTCTCCGCGTCCGGTCCTGCGCCGAGATGTTCGTATACCCCGAACCGCATCAGGATCTCATTGCCACCCTCGTATCTGGGTCTGCCAGATACGTAATCACGATAAAACCTTGAATCGAGTCTCCCCTCACCAACGCCCCACTTCTCTGCGGTGAGCCGCCATGCCAGTTCATGCGGGCTGTCAACGATGACACCATCGACATCCCAGATGAAACCAACCTCTCTCTCAAAGTCAATTACCATACCGTATCATCTTCGTGCTGTTGCTGGACACCTCATAGAGTCTACCACAAGCTTCTACTGGCAGTGTAACATCTCTATCTGATCTGAATGATATATCCATCGTACTCCGGGATATATCAAAATTTAGTTTGAACCCGTGCCAGTACAGATTAAACCCAAGTCGCTCCCAGTGTTCTGGTAATCGCGGATTTATGGCAAGTATTTCACCTTTCATACGCACGCCAGCAAATCCAAAGACCACTGCCTGCCAGACACCTCCCAGCGACGCTGCATGGATACCGTTTCGTGTATTGCCATAGTTGTCCAGAAGATCGCCATACAGAGCACATTTGAAGTACCTGTATGCTCTGTCCAGATTCCCAACATCTGTGCAGACGATTGCGGATATGCATGGACTTAATGAAGACTCGTGAGTGGTTCTGCGCTCATAATAGTCTAAATTCATCTTTTTCACATCGGGTAAAAAATCTTCATGAAATAGGTGCAGCAGCATTACCACATCTGCCTGTTTCACGAGTTGCGTCTCACACACACGCTCAGGTGGCAGTGGCACCTCTTCCGGAAAGATCGGCATCCCATGATCGTTCCATTTATCGATGGTTACATCCATCTTCCTGAAGTATCCAGCAAATTCCTCGATCATACCGTCTTCATGAACCGTGAATGCGATCTTATCTGCAATCCTCTGCCATGCATCGATCTCTGATGGTTTTAGATTGATTTTCTCACACAGGGTTTTGCGCATCTCGGGATACTCTCCAAGAAATTCGGTGTAGAGCAAGGCAGCGCACCGCAGATTCCATCTGGCTAAGTAATTGGTATATGCGTTATTTGAAACGCACTCCTGATACTCATTCGGACCGATCACATCTTTGATATCATACCTGCCAGTCCTATCATTGTACACCACCCTGCCTGCCCAGAACCGCGCCGTCTCAAGGATGATCTCGGCTCCGTATCTCAGCATGAACTCATCATCAGCGGTCGCCCTGTGATACTGGTACACTGCATAAGCGACATCGCCATCGATGTGATGCTCGCGCTCCATCGTGTGCACATCGATGATCGCACCCACCCGGTTCACCCACGTTCCCGGCGTAACCTCCTCTCCTGTATCAGCCGACTCCCATGGAAAGAGTGCGCCTGGGAAATGCTCTGTTCTTGCATTTCTTCGTGCTTCATCCAGCCTGTGATACCGGTACATCAGCAGATTTCTTGCGATATCAGGATTTGTGAAGACGAAAAACGGAAGTACAAAGAGTTCGGCATCCCAAAAGAAATGTCCGTTGTACCAGCTGCTTGTCAGCGCCTTGGGCGCTATACTTACCTGATCATCATGCTCACTGCCAGCGATCAACAGATGGTACAGGTTGAACCGAAGCGCTTTGTTGATATCATCGCCATCAACCACAATATCTGCCACCGACCATTTTTCATGCCAGGAATCGATGTGTGCTGTAAGCAGCCCATNAAAACCAGTGTTGCNGCTCTGCGTAAGTGTTTTTTCGGTCACATCCCTGATATCTTCGGGTGGAACTTCACGGGATGTGTACAATGAGATGATCTTTTCGAAGGAGTAAACCACTCCTTTCTCGGCTTTGAAACGTATATTTTCAGTGAATTTATCATTTACGAATTCGGATGTACGGACAATACCATCGACGATCTCATCATCGCCGCGTATGAAAAGGTCAGTGGCATAAGCGACCATGTACTCCGAATCATTCGTCTTTACAGATAAATAATGAATGTCATCTGTTTGATCCGTTTCTAAAGCCATGTAGTGTTTGACCGCGGTACCCATCTCCTGCCTTACATTCAGAACCGATGCATCGATGCTGTTTTTTATGAGAATATCCACATCTGATTCCATTGCGGTGAAATAGACCCGCATCAGAGCGATGTGCTCATCAGCAGCACTGAAGGAGCGCAGCGATCGATATTCATACTGCCCGTACTTCTGAGATCGATATCCAGTTCTACGAACGAGCAGTCCTTTTTTCATATCAAGGATGCGCTCGTGCCAGGTCACATCCATCTGATTTATCGCAACCTTTTCGCCATCTGTATATATCTGAAAATCGATCGGACTTGGTAAATTTACTATTTCAGTGGTCTCTGCAGTCGATTTGTCAAAAATTCCAGCGATGTACGTTCCCGGACTGCTGCCGTCCGGGATCTCTTCCAGAACACCACGGCTGCCGAGATATCCGTTTCCAAGTGAGAAAACAGATTCGCAAACTGCCTGTTGATCCGGATTCCAGCCGCGTTCCCTGATCAACCATTCATCACCAGATAGATACCTTGAAAAGTTGTTCGGCTTGCGCATTTTTAATCTTTGTTCTTCTGCGAATCCGCCATAAATGTTTTCATAACCAGGGTCTGTGAAAGTTTATTATCCTTTGAGTTCAAGCGATGTGGTGCTGATGTTTTGGCAAGCATCAGAAATAAGCCCCCTTATCAATGTGGATTCAGGCGTCGTTGTTCCGGTGATCGCAGATTGCTTCGTTGGCAGTCAGGAATATGTCGAAGAGGTAAAATCTCTGTGCGATGGCTATCAGGTACGATATTATGGAACCGTGTCGTATGAGGATAAGATAAAGTTTCTTCAGAACGCAAAGGCAGTAATCTCGCTTCCTATATATCCGTTCATGGAGATATTTGGTCTGCATGTTGCGGAGGCGATGTGCTGCGGAACGCCTGTGATTGCACTGCGGAGCGGGGGCGTGACCGATCAGATCAAGGATGGTGTGACAGGTTTTCTCTGCGATGCTCTCGATGAGATATGCGAGATCATCGTTACTGCTAAGGTGAGCGAGATCGACCCTTATGAATGCAGAAGACGCGTCGAAGAGCATTTTTCAAAGGTAGTTATGGCAGAAAACTATCTGGAATACTTTAAAAAGGTTCTTAAGAGCTGACACCCGGGCATCTACAGGAATGGAAATTTTTAGATCATAGACTTGTATATATTCCATATACCAACTGATATAAAATTGACTGCGATAGCTCCTAATAACAATCCCATAACACGTGATATCACCAATGAGCCAGTAACTCCCAATATTCTATTGATTTTATTCGCAAATCTGAAGATGAGATAAGATAGAGCGAAGGTCAACAATATGGCTAATATCACTATTGTTTTCAATCCTATTGTTTCTCCTGTCCTTATAACCAATATTACAGTTGTAATCGCACCTGGTCCGGTTAATAGGGGTATAGCAATTGGAAAAATCGAGACGTCTTCTCTCTTGGCAGCATCCCGTATTTCTTCTGCGGTCACGCTCTCGCGCGAGACTTTTGCATGCATCATGTCCAGTGCAACTGTGAAGAGCAGTATGCCTCCTGCAACCCTCAAGCAGTCCACCGTAATGCCAAAAAATCTCAATATCAACTCTCCGGATACGGCAAAGACGATTGCCAGAAGACATGCTACCGTAACCGAGCGTTTTACGGTCGCCTTTCTTTCATCCGCAGTCATTCCAGAGGTCAGCGAGATGAAGGTGATCAGCCCGGCAACCGGATTTACGATAACAAATATCGATGCGAACGCATAGATGAAGAAGGTTATCGCTTCCATAGTCCTATATCATGCAGTTGCGGTATATAACATAGATCGCTTTATAGCCATCCTCTCTTCCTGACATAAATTGCCATTCCAACCCCTATGATCAGCATAACCAGAAGAGCTATAGGGTAACCAGATCGCCATTCGAGTTCCGGCATATATCGAAAGTTCATTCCGTAAACACCTGCTATAAAAGTTAGCGGAATAAATATTGTAGCAATGATCGTCAACACCTTCATAATTTCGTTCATCTTATTGCTGACACTCGAGATGTAAAGGTCAAGCAGTCCGGAGAGCAGGTCGCGAAACGTCTCTATCGTATCGATTACATGGATTGTATGATCGTAAACGTCCCTCAGATATATTCCGGTTGACTCCCTGATCAAGACCGATTCTCCTCGTTCCATGCGGCTTATCACCTCACGCAGAGGCCAGACCGACTTCCTGAAAAGTAACATCTCTCCTTTTAAACTGTGGATAGTCTGCATGGTTTCCGGTCTTGGCTCACCAAGGAGGTCTTCTTCCAGATCTTCTATCCTATCTCCAATTCTCTCAAGGATCAGAAAATAGCCATCGACAATCACGTCTATCAAAGCATAAGTAAGATAATCAGGACCCNTCTTTCTAATACGTCCTTTTCCGTTCCNGATTCTTTCGCGTACCGGATTGAAGACATCCCCCTCATCCTCCTCAAACGAGATGATGAAATTCGAGCCAAGAATCAAAGCGACCTGCTCCGCCTTTACCACATTCTCGTCTTCCTCAAAACAGAGCATCTTCAATATGAGAAAGATGTAATCATCAAAATCCTCCATCTTGGGACGTTGTTCCGTATTTGCGATGTCTTCCAGGACAAGAGGGTGGATGTTGAAGTGCTTTCCGATCTTCTCTATGATCTCCAGCTGATGAAGACCCTCTATGTTTATCCATGTGACGGTTGGTGTATCCTTAAATGAAAAGCACTCCTCGATCGTCTCTACTTCCTTCTCCTGAAATTGTGTTTCATCATAGTCGATGATTGTGATTCGTACCTTCTCGGCTTTTCTCTCACCGATATGAACGAGAGTCCCTGGAGGGAGGCCTCCTTTCTCTGACCTCTTTCTAATGAGTCTTGGAAGCATCGATCACCCGCTCAGGTTTTCCCTTTATTATTACATCGTGTTCATCGTATATACTTCCCACTATCACCTCCAGAATATCTTCCAAACAAACCACGCCCCTTGTTCTTCCAGCTCCGTCCACCACAATGGCGATGTGGAATTTACCCCTCTGAAATTCCTCAAGAAGGTCGTCCACCCTCTTTGCCTCGGTCACAAAATGGGGGGTTTTCATCAATTCTTTCAGCGAAACGCCGCCTTCGCCCACTTTTGCCAATATATCCTTGGCATATAAGATGCCCACGACATTATCCTTCGTCCCTTCAAAGATAGGGATTCTTGAGTGTCCACTACTTTTTACCAATTCCACGGCTGAATCCATGGTTTGATCAACTCTCATACAAATTATCTCCCCCTTTGGCGACATCACATCCTTCACCACGATTTCGTCAAGTTTCAGAACACCAATCATCATCTTTTTTTCATCCTCTTCGATCGCACCTTCCTCCCTCCCTATGTCCAGCATCGTTTCCACCTCCTCTTCTGTCATTAATCTTTTCCGGTGGAGCTTTATGCCTAAAATCCTCGTAGAAATACCTGTAATCATAGAAAAAAACTTTGTAATCGGTTGGAAAATAGAAGCCATGATCTGCAGGGGCCTGGAGATCAGGATAGAGATCTTTTCTGCCCGGTGGACGGCGATCGTCTTTGGTATGATCTCAGCGAACGTGATGATTAAAATGGTCATCACTACGATTGCAATGACCACGCCGTGGGTGGGACCAAAGAGATCTATCGAGATAGACGTTGCTACTGCCGACGCAGCGATATTCACCACATTATTCAGGATGAGTACAGATGTGAGCACGGATTCAGGGTCGCGGACCAGCTTATCGATCTCCTCTGCTCCTTTCACACCCCGTTTCAACAAAATCCTCGCTTTTATCTTGCCTATTACGATCAGAGCAGTTTCAGAGGCGGAGAATAGCCCGGACAGGAGTAATAGCAGAGATAGGAGTAAAAGTTTTTCAATGAGAAACGCCATCTTTTTTCCTCTTTTGACTATAGTTTATGGAGCCTCTTATAAACTGTTGCCAGAAGAGCCAGATTCAGCACCCCCGACCTCCCGCTTCCGGAGTTCATCGGCAAACCAGACGACACGCTGCGGGAATGCGATCTCGATTCCATTCTCCTCGAGAGTCTTCTTTATCCCCCAGAGCAGCTCCATCTTGAGATTATACCACTCGGTAGCCGGTGCCCAGATCCTTATATGGAGATTAACCGAGTTATCTCCGAGATTATCGACAAAGACCTGGGGTGATGGCTTTTTCAGGGCGAAGGGCTGCGCATCGATTAAGTCTTCGATGATCTCGATAGCCAGATCAGCATCATCGCTGTACCTTATCCCAACGACATACTCAAACCTCCTTGCGATGTTGGCGACATAATTGGTTATGATGCCGGTAAATACCTTCTCATTTGGGATTCTCACGTACAATCCATTATACGTCCTGACTATTGTCGAGACGATGTGGATATCCTCTACAAAACCTGAAATATCATCGACGCGCAGCTGATCCCCGATCTTGATCGGTCTCTCAAACATAAGGAAGAGCCCGGATATGAGATTGCCAACTATGCTCTGGCTTGCAAAACCGATCACTATGCCGACGACACCCCCGGCAACGAGCAGATTCGATGGATGTATTCCAAGCGCGGGGAGCGCCAGAAGTACAGCAATGATGATAATCGTGTAGTACACGACCTTGGTTATGATCTCCAGATGGTCCCGGTCCATCCTGTTCTTAAGCGACCTCTTTATGTTAAGCGCCACTACTTTGGCTAGCAGGGTTGCAATTATAAGGCCTACTGCGATCCAGAGGAGATCAAGAATGGTGACGTCACCGTAGATAATTGTGTCGAGAATCATATACCTTCATCCATCAGAAACTTTGTTGCGACCACGGGAATCTTTCTTAACCGCGAGGTGTAGAGTTCCAAAGATCTCTTCATCCCCTTCTTGAGAGGAGATTTGATAAAATCTATCTCTGCGACCTCCTTGCTCACAATCCTCATATTCGCCCTCATAGCGACCATATCGTCACTGTAGTAAATCTTCATCCCGTAAGCGGCAAAGACCGCCTTTGTCACTTCAACCCATCTTGCGGTCGTGTTTGTTATGTTAAGCTCCATGACTCCTTCATAAACCGGATTAGTATCCGGTATCGTGGAATAAACATCACTCTTCCAGTACTTGCAGATAACCCCGCTTATAACGTCGCCGTACAGGGTAAACTTCTGTTTATTCAGTGTGAGAACGTCAAGGATCTGAAAATCCTTCTTCCCATGTACGAAGACACCGATCTCCACCGGGAATTTTACAAAGACCGTTCTTCTTGCGCTTGGTTCGATAAAAACCGACCTTTCAAACTCGATGAGGAAGTGTGGGGTCAGCTCCTTTGGCTTATTCACAGGCTCAACAGGATTGATAAGGATTTTGCTGTTGCTTGATAAGAGAATATTCTCTACTTCCTCATCCATACACGCTCTTTTGTAAAGGAGACCTCCTGTCACTCTATCAACCGAGAGGGAGATTCTTTCCCTATCAATTCTCAAAGGAACGTCATGCAAGCCGAAGATGTCAGATACTCCCATCGTATAGAACCTTTAACGGAACAGAGTATAAGAGTAACTGTCACATCTTTGAACATGCTCGGGTACCCTGTGGTAGGAACCACAAGATTACACAGATTTCCACAAGATTTCTGTGTTAATCTTGTGTAATCTCGTGGTTTTATATGTAGA
>JGI24025J20009_10001633_pt1 | contig 16788 bp, 16 predicted proteins | sample Cruoilmetagenom3_FD_20009 | JGI IMG/M metagenome (IMG submission 20009) | reverse complement strand
GATCAAAACGCTGAAACGTGTTTCTTATGGTTTGAGAAACGCCGAGGTCTACTGGAGAAAAATGCTCCTGGGGTTTGTACCATGTCGAAGCTGTTTCCACAACATTTGACAAAGAGCCTGAGAAGACTTGACAAGAACTGAGGAGAGTGGTAGTATCTTCGCACCATCGATTTGTCCCAAAAACGACTGAACCAATACATGCATTCTCTTGGCAAATCATAAGGAAGTATCTAGTATAGCCGAGAAATAATTTATTGAACTCGCAATAAATAGATTAGCGCCATAGTGGCAGAAAGGAGAGTTAAATGAAAAGTATAGAAGAACTTGAGAAGGAGTACAGAAGGAGGACGCCGACATCCTTAAAGTGCTTTGAAAGAGCAAAGAAGCACATTCCACTGGGTGTAAACAGTAACTTTCAGGCGTACGATCCATACCCAATCTTCTGGGACCATGCGAAGGGAAATAGATTCTGGGATGTGGACGGGAATGAATATATCGATTTCAACTCGGCTTTTGGTTCTACGCTGGCGGGGCATGCGCATCCTCTATTGGTCCAGGCGATTACAGAACAACTATCAAAAGGGACACTATATACCGCCCCCGCAGATTGGACGGCAACCTGTGCCGAAGAGATTAAGAAACGCTTTCCTGTTGACCTGGTTAGATTTGCCAATAGCGGAACAGAAGCAACGATGCATGCTTTAAGAGTGGCCAGAGCTTATACTGAGAAGGAGAAAGTTATAAAAATAGAGGGCTGTTATCATGGGATGCATGACTACCTTCTGCAAAGTGTAGAGCCTGATCTGGATAAAGCCGGTCCTGACAACCGCCCTAACACAGTGCCACAATCTAAGGGAATTCCCAGAGATGTCACCAAGGGCACGATAGTTGTACCCTTCAACAATGCAGATGCAATGCGAGACGCCCTGGAGAGGAATAAAGGCGATGTAGCTGCGGTAATCATGGAGCCAGTGATGATGAATTGTACTTTAATTCCTCCCCGAGATGGTTATTTAGAAAAAGTGCGTGAGCTTACCGAGGAATATAAAGTGGTATTGATTTTTGATGAAGTAAAGACGGGGTTTAAGGTAGCTTATGGTGGAGCAAGTGAATATTATCATATAAAGCCGGATTTAATTACACTAGCTAAATGTCTTGGTAGTGGTTTTTCCTTAGCTGCATTTGGAGGCAAAAAAGAAATCATGGGGGTTATTAAGCCGGGAGGTGTGGCTCACGGAGGAACATACAGCGCCAATCCACTTGCTATCCGAGCAGGCATAACCGCTTTAAGGGAAGTCCTGACCAGAGAAAACCTTGACCATGCTACCAGGCTTGAAGATAAGTTCGCAGATGGTCTCAGGAAAGCGCTGCAGGACAATGGCATTCCTGGTTATGTTAATAGCATGGGTCCCTGTGGGATGGTTTTGTTTACAGAGCATGAAATTTGTGATTATAGGACCGCTGTAAGATACTACAATGTTGATAGACTCACGAAATTCTGGTTTGGGTTGGTAAACAATGGCATATGGATTGCACCTCACACGGACGAGCACTGGACTGTTTCTGTGCAGCATACTGAGGAAGATATTGGCAAGGCTTTAGCCGTTGTCAGGAACATTGTCCCAGATTTGAAATAGTTTGTCATATGTTGCCCTTTGTCAGGGTAGCTCGTGGAAATAAATCTAACCTGGACCTATTTGGTCGCTCTTAAGCTCGCCGACCTGGTGGTTACCAGGAGCGGCTTCGGTGTAGATTGTTGAGGTCATCGCAAAAGTAGAATTTAAGGACTAGGGGCAATTAAAATTAAGTGGTAAAGGAGCTATAACGGAAGTGAAAGACAGAAACGAGGTGATAACCGAGCATGGAAATGCTAGATAACATTTCCATTCATTTGGATGCTGAAGAAGTGCTGAAAGAATTGCACCTGAATGAAAGGAGAGAACAGTTCGATGTTGTTCACAAACTGGTTGAAATCGCTAATTCTATAGTTCATCCCAAAGCTATCTACGAAATGTCATACGTTGATAATAAGAATGAGGACACAGTAGATATTGGTGGGGTAAGGTTTACTAGCCGAGTCCTCCGGGTTAATCTGGACAAGGTAGGCAAAGTTTTTCCTTTCATCATGACGATTGGCAAGGAACTAGAGGATAGAATGGCTTCATTTGACAACTTGTTAGAACAATACTACTTGGATGAGATAGGCAATGTAGCCCTGGGTTTAATTGGAAATTATCTAGAAGAGCACTTGGAGAGAGAATATAGAATTGGACAAACATCCAGTATGTATCCAGGATCTGGAGAGTTACAGGATTGGCCCATAACACAACAAAAGCAACTGTTTTCGCTCTTTGGCAATGTTGAAGCGCTGATTGGTGTCAAGTTGACCCCCAGTTTACTAATGATTCCCAGGAAATCAGAATCTGGAATATATTTCCCGACAGAAGTCAAGTTTTCTAGCTGTCAAATATGCTCCAGGGAAAGATGCAAGGATAGGCAAGCTCCTTATGATAAAGACTTGGCCGAGAGTTATAGAAGTAAGTAGTTGATTTCTGGAGTAGTCTTGGCGGAACAAATTTAATCAGCTACACTGAATTTAGGCTAAAACATGAGGAGGAGATTCTTGCTGCGGTAGCTGGGGCTTCCATCGTTTACAGCTAATGCATGCTGTGTTTGGAAAAATTCGCTAAGCCGAGCACGTTAACGGAAGTTTGTCGCCGCGGAATTGTAGCCGAAATGTGATGGTATATCTTTCTGGAGCTGTTCGAAAGTATAGTACGAGCCTCGTATTTAATACAGGGTTGCCTTGTGCTGCCCGACTCTAAGGGGTTGCACCACCAGATTTGGAGGTGAAAAAATTTCTGGGATAGGTAAATTTAGGTAAAATCAAAGCTGAGGCAAAATTTAACGGCACAAGAGATAAAGAAGAGGTGATGGTTTGGAGAAGAATCAGAGAATCCGGAAGCATCCTATTCTCGATTTTGAGAGGGGGAAAAGAGTAAGATTTCAATTTGAAGGGCAGTGGCTAGAAGGATATGAGAATGAAAGCATAGCAGCTGCCCTATTCGCATCCGGAGTTAAGATTTTCGGCCGCAGTAAGCGATTTAACCACCCCACGGGGTGGTTTTGCGGTATTGGAAAATGTTCCTCCTGCTTAATGCGCGTCGACGGAATCCCAAAGGTCAGAACTTGCATTACTCCGGTTAGAGAAGGGATGAGAGTAGCGATTCAAGACAAAAAAGGAATACTTCCTGATGAACCGGATATAAGAGTAGCGAAAAAAGAGGAGCATGTTCAAGTTTTGATAATAGGTGGTGGTCCTGCTGGTTTAGAAACGGAAATAACTTCTACAAGACTGGGTTTAAATACTTTGATAATAGATGAAAATCCAATTCCTGGAGGGCAACTTATCAAGCAGACACACAAGTTTTTTGGCTCAAAGAAGGAATATGCTGGGTTGAGAGGTTTTGAAATAGCTACAATAATGCTTGAAGAACTAAGAAAGTGTGGAGGACGATATTTAACGGAAACAAGTGCTATAGGATACTATGGGAAAGACGGAAAACATAAGTTCTTAGCTGTCCGGAAGAGAGAAGGGGATTACCAGCTACTGGAGATTAAAGCTGATAATATAGTAGTTACTTCAGGGGCGAGCGAGAATTACTTACCGTTCCCTGGCAATTACTTGCCCGGTGTTTATGGAGCTGGTGGAGTGCAAACTCTTATGAATGTCTCTGGAGTGAAACCAGGAAATAAGGCCTTGATCGTGGGAACTGGAAATGTGGGTTTAATTGTTGGATATCAATTGTTACAAGCTGGAGTAAAAGTTAAAGCGTTAATTGAAACAATGCCGCGTGTGGGTGGGTATCTTGTTCATGCTTCCAAGCTTGCGCGTCTCGGAGTTCCTATTCTTTTAAGGCACACCATTAAAGAGGCGAAAGGGGAGCAATATGTCAATGGCGCCACTATTATAGCAGTGGACGAAAATAAGCAGCCAATCGAAGGAACTGAGCTAGAATTGGATGTAGACCTTATTTTGATAGCAGTTGGCCTCTCGGCGTCGACGAGAATTATTTCCCAAGCTGGATGCGAAAAGATGTTTGTGCCGGAATTGGGTGACTGGATTCCTATCCACAATGCAAATATGGAAACTACTATAGATGGGATATACGTGGCTGGAGATGGCTCGGGCATAGCGGAAGCTAGTACAGCTATGTTAGAGGGAAGGATTGCTGGAGCAGCGATAGCGGAAAAAGAAAGCTATAATCCTGAGGAAGCCAAGAGAATTAAAGAGGAGGCTTTCAGTGAGCTTAGCAAACTGAGAGAAAGTTCGTTTCTAAAAGCAGTTACTGCAGGGAAAAGGAGATGCCAGCAAAAGTGGGACGAGGTAAAAAGCCGTGAAAAATGAACCGAGAGAAATAGGGTATCTGACATACGATGTTTTAAAGAAAAAGATTGGTCTGCCCTCTAGAGAAAGGCTGGCAAAAGGGCCGGTGGCAATTATCGAGTGCATAGAGGATATACCATGTGACCCGTGTGTGGAGGCCTGCAAGCTTGGAGCTATAAGCAAAGCGAGTCTAACAACCCCTCCAGATATAGACTATGAAAAATGTACAGGCTGTGCTTCATGTGTGGATGTTTGTCCTGGATTAGCTATTTTTGTAATAAACATGAATTATAGAGAGGGGAAAGCTCTGGTTTCCATTCCTTACGAAATGCCTCCGGCGCCAAAAAGGGGAGAAAGAGTTGATGCACTGGATCGTTCTGGAAAAAAGATTGGAGTGGGGAAAATCGTGAAAGTGAGGAAGGGCAGAGGAGCAACATTTGTTGTCTCAGTAACGATTGGCAAAGACCTTGCCATGGAAGCTCGCTCGATTCGAATACAGGGGGAAATAAATGAATAGAGAAGAGGAAACCATCACATGCTTCTGCGAAGATATTACTGAGGAGGAGATAGTACAGGCGATCGAGGAAGGATATACAACCCCTAAAGAAATCAAGCAGCATTTGAGGGCGGGAATGGGAGAATGTCAAGGCCGTGGGTGTATGCCGCAGATTATGAGATTGATCAGTCAAAAAACAGGGAAACCTCGGGAACTAATTTTATCACCTTCTGTTCGTCCCCCTATTATACCTGTGCCGATTGGATTGCTGGGGAAAATAGTAAAGCGTGGTGAAAAGGAAGAATGAAAAAAAGCGCCGAAGTTGTCATCATTGGTGGAGGGATAAACGGCTGTACCATTGCCTACAATCTCTCTAAGGAGAATATCGATGCTGTGCTTCTTGAGAAGGGCAGCCTTGCAAATGGAGCAACTGGTCGCTGTGGCGGAATGATTTGGAGCAACCAATCTGGCGTAGAACTAAGTAAAGTTGCCATTAGCAGTGGAGAGAGGTTTGCGGAATTGGAACAGGAGCTGGATGCCGACCTGGAATATGAACTGGCGGATGCTCTGACACTTGCCCTCCCGGGAGAGGAGGAAGATTTTAGAAAAGCAATAGATTTACAAAAAAGTCTAGGCGTGAGTATTGAATGGCTGGAGCCAGATGAGATAAGAAAAATAGCTCCATATATTGATGTGGATAATATTCCAGTGGCAGGAGGCTATCGCGTTTTTGACCACCCAGCCAATGCTTCTGTGAATCCCTTCTATGCCGTTGAGGCACTTGCTGCCAACGCCAGGAGATTAGGCGCAGAGATTTATACCTACACTGAGTTAAGAGGCATGAAAGTTAAAAACGGAAAAATAGAGAATGTGCTAACAACCCAAGAGGAAATAAAGACCCATATTGTAGTTAATGCGGCAGGAGGCTGGTCCAGTGATGTAGCACAGATGGCTGGTATGAAGATACCAACTATGCCCTACCCGCATTCTGCTGCAGCTCTCATTACCGAGTCTCTAGAGCCACTATCCTATTTCCCTGAGTCTAGCGAGATTTGGGGTCGCCAGACAAAAAGCGGGCAAATCATAGCAGGAAGAGCGGATTATATTGCACCGGAGACAGCCCCGCCAACGGAGGAACCAGGATACAATACAGAGGCAAGTTTAGACTATATCCAGCATGTCAGCGAAATTATGCAGAGATACATCCCGAGGCTAAGCAATGTGAATATCTTGAGACATTGGGGAGGCTTCTTTGATGTAACTCCTGATGCGTTGCCAATTCTAGGCGAGGTGGATGAGTTAGAAGGCTTGATATTGGCTTGCGGTTGCAGTGCTCATGGATTTTGCTTTTCACAAGCGATGGGGAAGTTCATCACTGATCTAATAGTTGAGCGAGGAAAATCCAAAATAATGGAGAGCTTCAATCTAAGGAGGTTTAAAAGAGAATACCGGGAATATCCTGGTCGTTGGTTTGGAAGCCACTAACAAAATAGTGCCAAAGAGGGAGTGGTCTTAACTCACTGCCTCATTAAACTTCATCTCTTTAGCTCTTCTCCATTGGCGATTTCAGCCTTGCCTCTTCCCTATGTAAGCTTCAGGGCGTATAACCATAAACCTCTGCGAATATTCTTAATACCCACAGCTGTCGCATGTTTCACCTCTTGGCTGCTCTGTTCTTGTTAGGTCACCGCTGTGAGCCCAACCTGCGCTGCCTTTTTCGGCTGAATACTCCGCCGAAGATCTCGAAAATCACCTTCAGGGCAGCCCAGGAAGTGATATTCGCGCAGTCAAGAGGAGGTGAGATTTCCACGATATCCGCTGCTTTCACCGGCAGATGATTCATGATCTGCTTGACCAATTCCATTAACTCCCTGGTGCTTAGTCCACCACCTTCAGGGGTGCCGGTGCCCGGGGCGAACGCGGGGTCCAGCACGTCGATATCAAGGGATAGATAAATGGACTGATAGCCCCGGTAGCGCTCACTAATCGCCGCATAGGTGTGAGCCAGCCCCTGGCGGTAGACCTCTCTGGCGCCGATTACCCGGATCTCAGGGTGGCTGGTAAGGAACTCTAATTCCCTCCTTGTGTAAGAGCGGATTCCCACCAGGGTCAGCCCTGCAGGCTCCACGTTGGGGAGTTCCAGGGCTCGGCGCTGGGTGCAGGCGTGGGACCAACGGTGCCCATCGTATTCATCTTCGATATCACTGTGAGAATCGACGTGGATTATCCCTATCTTCTGGTTGGCATTGGCTTCAGCAAAGGCCGCCTCCAGCGGGATAGAGACGGAGTGGTCACCACCGAGGAAAAGGCAAAACTTATCTTTGGCGATGAGGTTGTACGCCTGCATCTTTACCTCGCCAAAGTATTTCTCCCAGTTCAGGTGAGCTGGAACATTACCATCATCCCATATCTTCAGGCTGCTGAGAATCATCCCCTCTTCGGTGATAGGGGCGAGTAGCTGTGATAGCTCCCGCAAGCGATCAGGTGCGGCCGCTGCTCCTCTTCCTGCGCTGACCGCGCCGTCGAATGGAATACCCAGGACTACCAAGTCAGCTTCCTCAGGGCTATCAGCACAGAGACCTCCCCAAACTAAGTTGTCTTTCATTTAATGTGCCTCCTGTCTTAGAATGAATTCTCCCTCCCCTAGTAGGAGGGGGATAGAGGGAGGGAGGATTTCACCCTCATCTTTCCCGATTTAATCGGGGCTGTCGGCGATGGAGATGTTTTTTACACGACCCTATGCGAGCCTGCTGTCCCTTTCATCCGGATGTAAGAAGCCGCCTCTCCAAACGGGAGTATATGCTCTCTGTAATTCCCCTGTCAAACCATCTAACTCATCCCTTTTCGCCGTAATTCTGGCATAGTTTTTCTTGATGTTGCGTACCAGGCAAATTAAAGTTTATTTACTATCTACCTTGTCCGATTTACTTGGGTTATATACTAAGTTAAACTCGTTTAGCGGAGGATAGTACATTATGAAAGACTGGTTTTGGTTCCAGCTAGGGGGAAGTGTCCTTTTATGTTATAATTGCCTACGAAATTAAAATGAGAGGAATTCAATGGCTGAAGCAAAAATTGGCATTATTGGCGGAAGTGGGCTTTGTAGGATGGAAGGAATGACGGAAGTGAAACGATTGAAGCTAAACACGCCTTTTGGTGAACCCAGTGATGCTATTGTTCTGGGCAATCTTGAGGGAGTAAATGTTGCCTTTCTCCCCAGACATGGCGAGGGACATCGAATAGGTCCTAGTGAACTACCGGCGAAAGCCAATATCTATGCCTTGAAATCTCTGGGGGTGGAAAGGATTATCTCTGTGAGCGCTGTGGGCAGTCTTAAGGAAGAAATAGAACCTCTGGACATAGTCATTCCTGACCAACTCATAGACCGCACCAGAGGAAGAAGCAGCACCTTCTTCACTGATGGGATGGTCGCCCATGTTGCCTTCGCTGAACCCTTCTGTCCTGTTTTAAGTCAAATCTTGTTTGAGGCGAGCAAAAAAGTTGGAACTAAGGTGCATAAGGGCGGCACTTATCTAGTTATAGAAGGTCCACAATTCTCCACCAGGGCTGAGTCACGGCTTTACCGCTCATGGGATGCCGATGTTATTGCCATGACAGCTTTACCTGAAGCCAAGTTAGCCAGGGAAGCGGAGATATGCTATGCCACGCTTGCTTTTGTAACAGATTATGATTGCTGGCGTCNGGGTTCTGAGTGGGTGACTACGGAGATGATTTTGACAAATCTACACAAAAGCATTGATACGGTCAAGAGAATTCTGNAGTTACTACTACCTTCCATACCCCAAATGCGAGACTGTGCCTGTGCTAGTGCCCTTAAAGATGCCATAGCCACTGAGNCGAAATACGTAGNGAAAGAAAAAAGGAAAGAGNTGGGATTGTTAATTGGCAAGTATTTGAGTGGGGAGGGAGATGTCAGCCAGGCTTGAGTGTGGGTGCTTGCCCACTGCTATTGGCAGTATGCCTCACACCAATCCCGATGAGGCTTGCTCCATTGTTATGAAATATCTTTCTGACATTCCTGCTTGGCCACAATTACCGAGGCGTTCTCCTGAGGAAAACATGGTTAATCAATTCAGTGAAGGTTTTCCAGGAGTAATAATAAAGGGGGATAAGATTCACGTTGAGCCCTCGGCCAACTTTGAGAGCAAGCTAGAGCAAATCTACATTGATTGTGAGCAGGATAACGCCCGTGAGTATGGCATTTCGACCGAATATGCTGCCGGGCTCCATGCCTTCCTTTCCAAAGCAACAGGCAGTAAAATAGTCAAGGGACAGGTAACAGGTCCTATCACCTGGGGATTGAGGGTTACCAGTCAGGATGGTCTGGGCATCCTCTATGATGAGACTTTGGCCGAAACCGCGGCTAAGTTCCTGCGGCTAAAAGCTTCGTGGCAAGAAAATATCCTGAGAGAAATCTCGCCTAATACCATTATATTTGTTGACGAGCCCTATTTGGTTTCTTTGGGCTCGGTATTTACTCCTATTCCTGAGGAAAAAGTGCCTGTTCTGCTGGAAGAGGTGTTCAGGGGAATCAAAGGGACAAAAGGATTACATTGTTGCGGAAATAGTAACTGGTCAGTTCTTCTGGACACCAAAATCGATATTCTCAGCTTTGATGCTTATAACTATGTCTCCTCTCTAAGTACTCACTCCGATAAGGTGAAGTCTTTTCTTGAGCGTGGTGGCAACATTGCCTGGGGAATAATTCCCAATGATGAAGAAGCCTTAGCTAAGGAATCCTTGTCCAGCCTCCGTGACCGTCTGGAAGAATCTATGGCTCTATTCACCAGAGATGGCGTTGGATTCAAGCAGATTATAGCTCAAGGGCTGATAACTCCTTCTTGTGGCCTGGCAAGCTTGTCACTGGAAGCGGCAAATCAGGCTCTGGAGTTAACAGCTAAGTTGTCCCATGACTTAAGAAGTCGATATGTGGCGTGACCCCGATCTTTGTAGTTGCTCCGATGAAATCGGAGCACGAATCGCCCAATAAATTGGGCAGCTACGTTTTTAATCATTCCCAATTTCTAGAGCTCTTATTTTATTCACCCTTTGTATATGTCTGCCGCCTTCAAAATCCGTGGCTAAGAAAGTTTTGACGATTTCTAAAGCTGATTCGGTGTCTATGTTCTCTCCACTGAGGCACAATACGTTGGCGTCGTTGTGAGCCCGAGCTCGTTGTGCTGCGAATGTATTATGGCATAAAGCTGCCCTTACACCCTTTATTTTATTAGCAGCTATGCTCATGCCTATGCCAGTGTGGCATATTAGAATACCTTGATCGAAATTGCCTGCAGCCACTGCTTCCCCGACTTTCTGGGCAATGTCAGGATAATCTACAGGAGCTGTGTTGTAGCAACCAAAATCTTGGTAGCTGTGTCCCTCGTTTTGCAGAAAGGGCATAATCTGTTCCTTTAAAGCAAAGCCACGGTGGTCACAGCCTATAGCGATACGCTTCACTATTTAGCTCCAAGTATTCTTTATAAGCCTTGTCAATCTCGTATGAGGATATGATGCCTTGGCGCAAAATTGCCGGGGCGTCATGGGTAATATCTACTACTGTGGATTCCTTGCCGCCAGGACAGTTGCCTCCATTGATAATGAAGTCGATTTTCCCTCCCAACTGTTGTCTAACTTCATCGGCAGTTAGGACAGACGGTTGACCACTAATATTGGCGCTGGTTCCAATTATGGGATTTCCCAGGTGTTGAATGAGCGCTAGACAAACAGGGTGATTAGGAATGCGTACTGCTATGGTGGGTTCTGGGGCTAGATAGACAGGCAACGAATCTGTTTTTGCTAAAACCAGAGTTAACCCGCCGGGCCAAAAATGTCTTGTCAAAAACCAGGCAATTTCTGGTATTGGATTGGCTAGAGTGGTCAATTGTTCCACATCAGTGATAAGCAACGGAAGTTGCTGATGCCTGGGTCGGTTTTTTATCTCATAAATCCTTTCCACGGCTGTGGCATTGAAGGCGTCAGCCCCCAGCCCATAGACCGTATCGGTAGGGAAGGCAATCACNCCGCCCTTTTTAAGGATTTTAACTCCTTTCTCGATTTCTCGTGGCAAAATATCCATCTTTGTTANCGCTAGTATAGCACGGTACTTGTCTGGGGCAGAAATTCTCTTCTTTCTACATTTGAAAACTTGAGCAGGCTTTACCCACAAATAATAAGCCTTGCCAGATGGGGAAAAAATTTAGCCTACCTCGGTTGATAATAGGTCGGGATAGTGATAAGGTAAGACATCCCCCGCTGTAAATCTGGGATGAAAAAGAAGTTAGAAAGCCACAGAATTGCTGCCAGCGATGATATCGAAGTCTCCACTTACTTGGAGCTGGCCAAAGAGTTGCACGGCGAGCAACCTGTAGTCGAGCCTAAGCTACCACCAAGCGAGCGTGAAACTATAATAGTGCTCGACTTTGGCTCTCAATATAGCATGCTCATTGCCAGACGGGTACGGGAGTGTCAAGTCTATTGTGAGCTTGTGCCTCACGATACACCTTGGGAGAAAATAGCTCCTCTTAACCCACGAGGGTTTATTCTCTCAGGGGGGCCTGCCAGCGTTTATGATTCTGGTGCTCCCATGCCTTTATCATATATTTATGAGAGCCGTCTGCCGGTAATGGGGATTTGTTATGGGATGCTGGCTGTCGTGTCCCAACTGGGTGGTCAGGTGGCTCGGGGAACGAAGCATGAATACGGACATACAATCTTACACATAAGTGCTGAAGGCTGCCCCCTTTTCGCTGGACTTCCTTCGTCTCTCCCTGTGTGGATGAGCCATGGTGACCGAATAGTAGAGTTGCCTCCGGGCTTTAAGCCCCTGGCTTATAGTGAAAATTCGCCGTTTGCTGTTATTGGTAACGATGGCGTCATTTACGGGCTCCAGTTCCATCCTGAAGTGGTTCACACGGCTCATGGGAAAACTATATTCCAGGATTTTGTATTTCAAATATGCGGCTGTCAGGGCAACTGGACACCAGCTAATTTCATATCTGAAAGTGTAGATAAGATTAAAAAGAAAGTGGCCGAAGGAAGATTGGTCTGTGCTCTTTCCGGAGGCGTCGATTCGGCGGTAGCTGCTATCCTTATTGACCATGCTATTGGCAATAAGTTAACTTGCATCTTTATTAACAGTGGCTTATTGCGTCGTGATGAGCCTGAAAGAGTGCTTAATACCTTCAAACGTAACCTCAAAGTGGATGTAGTGTATATAGATGCTACTGATAGATTCTTGGAACGACTTAAGGGGGTTAGCGAGCCGGAAGAGAAGCGACGCTTGATAGGAAATGAGTTTATCCATATTTTTGAGGAAGAAGCGGCCAAATTAGGCAAGATTGATTTCCTGGCCCAGGGCACTCTTTATCCCGATGTCATTGAAAGTACTTCTGCGGAAACCAAAGCTGCGGTTAAGATAAAGAGCCATCACAATGTCGGCGGGCTACCGGCCAAAATGAATTTCACTCTTATTGAACCCCTGAGATATTTGTTTAAGGACGAAGTTCGACAAGTAGGATTAGCTCTAGGTCTGCCTGAAGATATGGTCTGGCGACAACCATTTCCCGGACCGGGGTTGGCCATTCGTATCATCGGTGAAGTGACCAGGGAGAAGCTGGAGATACTGCGGTCTGCTGATTGGATTGTGATGAATGAGATCAAGAAAGCCAAGCTTTATCGCCAGCTATGGCAAAGCTTTGCTATACTTACTGATGTCAAAAGTGTGGGCGTCATGGGCGACTATAGAACTTATGGGTACTTAATGGCGATCAGAGCAGTAACCAGTGATGATGCCATGACTGCCGATTGGGCACGTCTGCCCCACGACCTTCTTGCCAGAATATCTGACCGCATAGTTAATGAAGTGCCCAATGTCAACAGGGTAGTTTATGATGTCACTAGTAAACCCCCAGCAACTATAGAATGGGAATAGCTGTTCTCCTGGTGTCATTCTGAGTGCAGCGAAGAATCTCATGTGACCCAGAGTGATGCGAGGTAGCTGAACACCTGTGAATAAAGTTAAGATTAAAAAAGGAGGGGAAAAGGTGAGCCATTCTTTTGAAGAAGGTTATGACGAACAGCTAGCCGTACAGGATGACCTGGGCATGCTCCGCGACGATTTGATAGGCGAATTGCAAGCCATTAACCAGTATCAGGATCATATATTAAACCTGGAGAATGAAGCAGCTGTGACTGCACTGGAACGTATTATTGAAAAAGAAAAGGAGCATGTCGCAGAGTTGTTGAGACTAATTCAAAATCTCGACCCTATTCAGGCTGATAAATTCAAGGAGATTTTATAATGCCATGTCAAACAGAGTGAAATTAAAAGGGGTGAAGAAAAATAGGGGGAAGCATAAGAAGAAAAAGAAGCGCTAGATAATCTCCAAGGCAAGATGGACTATGCCCGGTAACCTTCGCCACCGTTCTCGGTGCCATCTTCCCCGAAATTGGCATTTGAAAAACCCAGAAAATGTTGGACTTAGTGTGACTATACCCTGAAGACTGACACGCGAGAGTGAGATTTGAAGATACTAGTCGTTGGTGGTGGGGGGAGGGAACACACCTTAGCCTGGAAGATTGTCCAGAGTCCCAGGGTGGAAAAAGTTTTCGCTGCCCCGGGGAATGCCGGCACAGCGGCCATCGCGGAAAATCTGAATTTGCGCCCCACCGATATAGAAGGCTTGGCCAAGGCGGCCAAGGAAAAAGGCATTGACCTTGTCGTGGTTGGTCCTGAGGCTCCGCTAGCTTCGGGTGTAGTGGACTACTTTGATAAGCTGGGTATTCCTATTTTCGGTCCGACTAAAGCAGCCACCCAGATAGAATCAAGCAAGGTTTTTGCCCGAAATCTAATGGAAAAATATGGCATCCCCTGTCCTAAAAGCGCCATTTTCTCTTCTTATCCTGAGGCTCGTGAATACCTTCAAGAACAGCGTCCACCTGTCGTCATCAAGGCCGATGGGCTAGCCGCTGGCAAAGGTGTGATTATCGCTGGTTCTTTGGCAGAAGCCCACAAAGCCCTCGGCGACATTATGGAAGCAAAGATTTTCGGCTCTGCTGGAGATAGGGTAATAATTGACGAATATCTTAGGGGGTGGGAGGTAAGCCTCATAGCCTTTACCGATGGCAAGACGGTCTCACCTATGGTGCCAGCTTGCGACTATAAAAAAATCGGAGATGGTGACCACGGTCCCAACACCGGGGGTATGGGAAGTTACAGCCCACCGGGTTTTTTCTCCGCCGGGATGACAGAAAAGGTAACCAAGGATATTTTATTGCCGACTGTGAAGGCTATGGCTAAAGAAGGCATGCCTTATAAGGGAGTACTCTATGTGGGGTTAATGATTATCGATGAAGAGCCTGTGGTGCTGGAATTTAATGCTCGCTTTGGTGACCCGGAGACTCAGGTCGTTTTGCCTCTTCTCAAAACCGACTTGGTGAATATGCTTATGGCAGTAGTCCAGGGCAACCTCGACCGGACAAAAATAGAGTGGAGTCCCGAAGCCTGCGTTGGAGTAGTTGCGGCCTCGGGTGGCTATCCTGGCAGCTATAAAACCGGCTTTCCCATACAGGGGATAGATAATCTGGATAAGGATGTGCTGGTTTTCCATGCTGGAACTAAGTTGGGAAATGATGGCATGATTTATACCGGCGGCGGGCGAGTGCTCACCATAGTAGGTGTGGGCAAAGACATGGCTGAAGCTCGGGAAAAGGTTTACCGCAACATCCCTAATATTTACTTTGAAGGCTGTTATTATCGTAAGGACATTGCTTTGAGGGAGATAGATAAGATAAAATTTAAACCCTAAGCACCAAAGCCTAAACTTTGGGGAATTAGGATTTTGAATTTAAAATTTGTTTAGAGTTTAGCTATTAGAATTTGGGATTTACATGGCAATGGCATTAGTGGGCGTAGTAATAGGCAGTAAGACAGATACCGAGCTGATACAGCCAGCGCTGGATATGCTTAAGCAATTGGGCATTGATTATGAATTTTCCGTTATCTCAGCCCATAGAAATCCCGAAAAACTAAGGGAATATGGCCTGGAGGCAGAGAAGAGAGGGCTCAAAGTCATCATCGCCGCCGCTGGTTACGCCGCTCACCTTCCAGGCGTCCTAGCTAGCTGGACAACCTTGCCTATAATCGGTGTACCCTTGCCTACCAGCGGGCTTAAGGGTATAGATGCTTTGCTCTCCATAAGCCAGATGCCCGGGGGAGTCCCGGTAGCCTGCATGGGCATTGGCCAAAGTGGGGCAAAGAATGCTGCCTTGCTCGCCGCCCAGATTTTAGGCACTGAGCATAAAGAGATAAAAGAAGCCTATCGTAAATACAAACAGGAATTGGCAAAGGGATAATATGATTGAACGGTATTCCAGACCACAGATGAAGAAAATCTGGTCAGAGGAAAACAAATTTGACCAGTGGCTTAAGGTAGAGATAGCTGCTTGTGAAGCTTGGGCTGAACTGGGCGAAATCCCCCGAGAAGATATGGTTAAGATAAGGAAAGCCAGCTACAACCTGAATCGCGTTGCCGAATTTCTGAAGGTGACCCACCATGACATGACGGCTTTTCTTAACTCGGTGGCTGAAAGCCTGAGTGCGGAGTCACGCTTCATACATCTTGGCCTCACTTCTTCGGATGTTATGGATACTGCCCTTAGCTTGCAGTTGACCCAGGCAACGGATATTTTGGCGCAAGACGTAGCTGAACTTGTATCCGTCCTAAAAAATAAAGCCGTAGAACACAAATACACCATTATGATGGGGCGGACTCATGGCGTTCATGCTGAGCCCACTACCTTCGGTTTAAAGATAGCCCTGTGGGTTGAAGAAATGAAGCGTAATGCCGAAAGGCTGGCCGAAGCCAGGAGAAATACGTCTGTAGGTAAAATATCCGGAGCAGTGGGCACTTATGCCACTGTGCCTCCTCAAGTTGAGAAAATAGCTTGTGCCAGGTTAGGGCTCGCTGCAGCTCCCATATCAAGCCAGATAATCCAGCGCGACCGCCATGCCCAATTCCTGACCACTTTAGCTATTATCGCCAGCTCCCTGGAGAAATTTGCCACCGAGATTAGAGGTCTCCAGCGAACGGAAGTCAGGGAAGTTGAAGAGCCTTTTGAAGAAGGGCAAACAGGCTCCTCGGCGATGCCCCACAAAAAAAACCCCGAGCTTTGTGAGCGTATCTGCGGACTGGCCAGATTAATAAGAGGTTATGCTTTAACCTCTCTGGAGAATATCGCCTTGTGGCACGAACGCGACATCAGCCACTCGTCGGCAGAGCGAATTATCATACCTGATTCCTGTCTGGCGCTGGATTATATGCTATCTATATTCACCTCAATAATGAAAGGACTCAAGGTTTATCCGGAAAATATGCGTCGTAATATCGAGCTTAGCCAGGGGCTGGTCTTCTCTCAAAGAGTGCTCATTGCTTTAATAAATAAGGGACTAACGCGCGAAGAAGCTTACAAATTGGTCCAAGATAATGCTATGAAAGCGTGGCAAGAAAAGCAAGGCTTTCTGAGTTTGCTTGAAGTAGACAGGCGAATAACAGCTCATTTGAGCAAGAAAGAACTGGATTCTCTATTTGATTATGGGTATTATCTGAAACATGTAGACGAGGTCTTTGAGCGGCTGGGGTTGAGCAAGGTAAAGAAGACGAAACAAGCTGGGGCAGAAAGCTTGGCCCCGCGTAGTATCTAACTGGGTTAAACATGTCTATATTATTAGAAACCAATCTATCTCTACCTTTATTTCGGCGTGGCAAAGTAAGAGATGTTTACGATTTGGGTGATAAACTCCTCATCGTGTCCACTGATCGCATCTCTGCCTTCGATGTTGTTCTGCCCTGCGGCGTCCCTGACAAAGGAAAGGTTCTTAACCAGA
>JGI24025J20009_10001632_pt1 | contig 16795 bp, 18 predicted proteins | sample Cruoilmetagenom3_FD_20009 | JGI IMG/M metagenome (IMG submission 20009) | reverse complement strand
CCCGCTCGATTGGGATACGCAGGCCAAACTATACGGCTTTGTCCGGGGTTCAGATCATCCCTGATCTGCTCTCCACGTTCCCTGTTCCTACATAAAAATTCCCTGATAATTGTGAAAAATTTCCCTGTTAATTTGTGCAGGGAAATCTCTCGTAACACATTGAAATCAAGTCTTTAATCACGGTGCAATTTAACCAAAAAGCTCAGAATCTATGATTTTTCCCTGTTAATTCCCTGTTAGCAGGGAAATTTGGCCCTAACCGAAGCGCCTGATGCTTGCACCGGAGACGACCCGGTAAAAACGACCTGAAACGCTAGGTAGCTATCGTCTCCCTGGCAAATAACACAGTCCAAGCCCCCGGAATAACGGGAGAAAACAGGGAAACAGCGAGTTTACTGACAGAGACTGGGGTTAATGGCGGAGAGACAGGGATTCGAACCCTGGGAACCCTTGCAGGCTCAACGGTTTTCGAGACCGCCCCGTTCGACCACTCCGGCACCTCTCCGCGGGGGTCTTGCGAGGCTGCATTTAGTTGGGAATGCAAAGCAAGGCAAGGCCCGTTTTGGCCAATTCGGGTTTTCCATTGCTCGCGGGGCGAAATGGCTTACGGTTGCAGCCATGACACAAATGATTCATCGCGGCTTTTTGCCCCCCTCCCGCTGGTTTCCGGCCTTTTCCATTCAGGCACGGGCCTTTGCCCTAATGCTGCCCCTGATAATCGGCCACATAATTGGCCCCGGTCCGGCACAGGCCGCGGATCGCGCCCGGATCGGCGCGTTCCTGAATGTGACCGGCTTTGACGTGGCCTTGGATTCGATCGCCCTGTCGGCCGAGAGCGCGCCGGCGATGCTGGGCATGCCCGAAGACAAGTTCGGCAACGACTGGAAATGGCTTGCCGGGCAGGTGTTTGACACCAAGGTGATGCGCGCCATGGCCGAAGACATTCTTGAGGCCACCCTGAGCGACGAGGCCCTGACCCACGCCGCCGGGTTTTATGCCACGGATCTGGGGCAGCGGCTTGTCGTGGCCGAGAATGACTCGCATATGGATCCGGACACCGATGCCAAGCAGCAGGCCGGACAACAGATCGTCGCCGGTCTGGTGGTCGATGGCGCACCCCGGCTGGAAATCATCAAGCGGATGAACCGGGCGGTGAATGCCTCTGACTCCTCGGTAAGGGCGTTGCAGGAAATTCAGATCCGGTTTCTGCTGGCGGCAAGTGCCGCGGGGGTGGTCGACCTCAAGGTCGACGCCGATGAATTGCGGGCAATGATGAAAGCGCAAGAGGGCGATATGCGTCTGGCGCTGCAAAAATCGGCGCTGGCCGGTGCGGCCTATGCCTATCGCGACTTTTCCGACGCCGACATCGAGACCTATGTAAAGGCGCTGGAACATCCGCTGATGGCGCAGGTTTATGAACTGCTGAATGCCGTGCAATACGAAATCATGGCCAACCGGTTCGAGGTTCTGGCCGCCCGCATGGCCGATCTGCACCCATCGCAGGAACTCTGAGGCGCGGGTTTGATACAACGGCAGGGATGCGGTTTTTGGCCCCGCCTGGCGGGCGGAGCTGCCCGGTCGGGCAATGGCCAGCCCGACGGTTGACACCACCGCCGGGCCACGTCATAAGCGCTTATCCCGGCAAGAGCTATCTAGCCGGGTTTTATTGTCATTTCGCCCCAGCGGGGGCGCGCTGTTCGCGGTGGCCATTGGCCGAAACGCCCTGACGGGGACCACAGGACGCGAAAGAAAGAAAAGGAACGACCCATGTTCGCGGTCATGAAGACCGGCGGCAAGCAGTATAAGGTTCAGTCGGGGGATATTCTCCGGGTTGAGAAACTGGTTGCGGATGCTGGCGAAACTGTACAATTCAACGAGGTTCTGATGCTGGGCGGCGACGCACCGGTTATCGGCGCGCCTTTGGTCGTGGACGCCGGCGTTCAGGCCGAAGTGGTCGATCAGATCAAAGGCGAAAAAGTCATCCATTTCGTCAAGCGCCGTCGTAAACACTCGTCCAAGCGCACCAAGGGACATCGTCAAAAGCTGACCCTGGTGAAGATCACCGACATTCTGACCTCGGGCGCGGATAAATCCGGCGTCAAGGCTGCGGTTGGTTCGATCGCCGGCGTGGCCGTTGCCGCGACGGATGCCAAGAAAACGGGTGCCCGCAAAGCCGCCAAGGCGGTGAAAGCCGAAGTCGAAGCCAAGGTTGACGAGGTCAAGACCACGGTCAAAAAGGCGAAAGCCAAGGTTGAAGCCAAGGTTGAAGCCAAGGTTGACGAAATCGCCGGTGAAATCCGGGATGATCTGAAGCAACTGTCCGGTGTCGGCCCCGCGCTTGAGAAAAAGCTGCATGATGCCGGCGTCACCACTCTGGCCCAGATTGCCGAGTGGACCGATGCGCATGTTGCTGAAATGGACGAAAAACTGTCGTTCAAGGGCCGCATCCAACGTGAAGACTGGATTGCTCAGGCCAAGAAACTGATCAAAGGCTAAGGAGAGAAAGCATGGCACATAAAAAAGCAGGTGGTTCCTCCCGTAACGGTCGCGACTCTGCCGGTCGCCGCCTTGGTGTGAAGCTGTATGGCGGTGAAGCTGCCATTCCGGGCAATATCATCGTGCGTCAACGTGGCACCAAATTCTGGCCGGGCGAAGGCGTGGGCATGGGCAAGGATCACACGATCTTTGCCACGGTTGATGGTGCCGTGACATTCCACAAGGGCCTCAAAAACCGAACATTCATTTCGGTCCTGCCAATGGCAGAGGCAGCCGAATAAGCCGCACCTGAAGGTTAATGTAAAATTCAGGGGGATCGGCGAAAACGCCGGTTCCCCTTTATCGTTTTGATCACAGGATTTTCACAGGAGTCTCCATGCCCATCGCCACCGCCAGCTTTGCAGTGTTTGCCGCCGCGCAGGTTGGCACGCCCGGCCCGGCCAACATGGCCCTGCTGGCGACCGGCGCGCGCTTTGGATTCCGTGCCGCATTGCCGTTTGTGGCAGGTGTCGCTTTGGGTAAACAGCTTGTGATCTGGCCGGTCGGCTTTGGCCTGATGCAACTGTCCGACCAGATGCCATGGGTGTTCGAGACCCTGAAATGGGTTTCGGCCGGTTATATCTGCTGGCTGGCCTGGAAGGTTGCAAACCTGCGCCTGTCGGTCGGCCAGCGGTCGGGCAATGCCCCTGGTTTCATGGCTGGCCTGGTGGTTCATCCGCTAAACCCCAAGGCCTGGGCAATCGTTGTCACGGCATTTGCGGCGTTTGTGACACCGGGAACGCCGGCATTCCAGGCGACGGCAACGATCGCGGCGATCCTGCTGGCCAGCCAGTTGATCCTGCATCCGATCTGGAGTTTTGCCGGCACTTTTATCGCAAGGACGGTTGCGGGAACCCGCGCCGAGACTTACCTCATGTGGACATTGGCGGCCCTGACCGTGTTGTCCGTGTTTGTAGTGTTGTTCGCAGGAGGGGCAGACACATGAAACTGGATCAGATAATCAACCAGCCGGTGGTCGAAACCGACCGGTTCGACCTGCGCCCGTTGCGCCGGTCCGATGCTGGCCTGATCGAGCTTTACACCAGCCAGGAGCGGGTGGCGCGCATGACCCGATCCATCGCCCATCCGCTGCCGCCCGGTGCGACCGAGGCCTTTGTTGCCCGAGCCATGGCCGATGACCGGTCCGAGGATGTCTGGGCCATCGACGGCAAGAAATCCGACGGTTCCGAAGTCATGGGTCTGATTTCGTTGCAGCGGCTGGACAGGGACCAGTCCGAGGTCAGCTATCTGATCGCGCCGGTCTATTGGAACACCGGCCTTGCCTCCGCGGCGCTCGACGTATTGGTGGCGCATAACCCGACCCACAGCGCGACGATGTTCGCCTCGGTGTTTCAGGACAACCCGGCCTCGGCGCGGGTGCTGACCCATTGCGGTTTTGCCTATCTGGGGGACGCCGAGAGTTTCTCGGTGGCGCGCGACACCACAGTTCCCACCTGGACCTACAGCCGAAAACTGTGATTGGCGGCCAGCCGTCTTTGCGTTAGGAAACAGACATGAAATTTCTCGATCTCGCCAAGGTCTATATCCGCTCGGGCAGCGGTGGCGGTGGCTGTGTCAGCTTCCTGCGGGAAAAATACATCGAATATGGCGGGCCGGATGGCGGCGACGGCGGCAAGGGCGGATCGGTCCGGGCCGAAGCGGTGCAGGGGCTGAACACGCTGATTGATTTCCGCTATCAACAGCATTTCTTTGCCAAGAACGGCCAACCCGGCATGGGCAAGCAACGCACCGGCAAGGACGGGGCGGACATCGTGCTGCGGGTGCCGGTGGGCACCGAAATCCTGGACGAGGACAAAGAGACGGTGATCGCCGATCTGGCCGAGCTGGGCCAGACCGTCGATCTGGCGCGTGGCGGCAACGGTGGCTTTGGCAACCTGCATTTCAAATCCTCGACCAACCAGGCCCCGCGCCGTGCCAATCCCGGCCAGGAAGGGGTCGAACGCACCCTGTGGCTGCGCCTGAAACTGATCGCCGATGTTGGCCTTCTGGGCCTGCCCAATGCCGGAAAATCAACCTTTCTGGCCGCGACATCCAATGCCCGGCCCAAAATTGCCGACTATCCGTTCACCACGCTGCACCCCAACCTGGGCGTGGTCGGCGTGGATAACGTCGAATTTGTCATCGCCGACATTCCCGGCCTTATCGCCGGTGCCCACGAAGGGCGGGGCATCGGCGACCGGTTCCTTGGCCATGTAGAACGCTGTTCGGTGCTGCTGCATCTGGTGGATGCCACGTCCGAAACCGTCGCCGATGATTACCGCGTCATTATCGGCGAACTTGAGGCTTACGGCGGCCACCTTGCCGACAAACCCCGCATCACCGTGCTGAACAAGATTGACGCGCTGGACGATGACGAACGCGCCGCCAGGCTGGCCGACCTCAGCGCCGCCTGCGCCGGACCGGTCATGTCGATGTCCGGCGTCAGCCGTGAAGGCGTTGCGCAAGTGCTGCGCGCCCTGCGTGGTAAAATCGACGAGGACAAACTGCGCCACAACCCCGCGCCCGAGACCGCCCAATGGCAGCCCTGAACGGCGCACGCCGCATCGTCGTCAAAATCGGCTCGGCCTTGCTGGTGGACCGGCAACAGGGGCAATTGCGCGAGGGGTGGCTGCGCTCTCTGGCGGCGGATGTGGCCATGCTCAAGGGGCAGGGGGCGGACGTTATCCTGGTCTCCTCCGGCTCGATCGCTCTGGGGCGCGAAGTGCTTGGCCTGGCGCGCACCGACCTGGCGCTGGAACAATCCCAGGCGGCGGCGGCGGTCGGCCAGATCCGCCTGGCGCGGGCCTATGAACAGGCGCTGACCCCGCATGGCATCACCACCGGTCAGGTACTTGTCACCCTCGAAGACAGCGCCGACCGGCGCCGTTACCTGAACGCGCGCGCGACGATGGAAACCCTTCTGGGACTTGGCGTGGTGCCGATCGTCAACGAGAACGACACTGTCGCCACCGACGAAATCCGCTATGGCGACAATGACCGCCTGGCGGCTCAGGTGGCCGTCACCGCCGGGGCCGACCTGTTGGTTTTGCTATCGGATGTGGACGGCTTTTACACAGCCAACCCGGCCGATGATCCCACCGCCAGACGGCTTGACGTGATCGACCGGATCACACCGGACATCGAAGCCATGGCCGGTGACGCCGGGTCCGGCCTTTCCAAGGGTGGTATGAAAACCAAACTGATGGCCGCGCGTATGGCAACGGCCGCCGGCTGCACCATGCTCATCACACACGGCGCGACCCATAACCCCCTGCGCGCCCTTGAAAATGGTGCCCCTTTCAGCCAATTCACCGCCCAGCTCGACCCTCAGGCGGCGCGCAAACGTTGGATCGCCTCGATGAAACCAAAGGGCAGCATCACCATCGACGCCGGTGCCGTAACTGCTCTGGGCAACGGCAAAAGCCTGCTTCCCGCCGGTGTTGCCGCGGTCTCTGGCCAATTCGGGCGCGGCGACCCGGTTGAAATCCTTGACGTTCAGAACCGCAAGCTCGGCCAGGGTCTCAGCCGTTACACCGCCCCCGAAGCCGACTTGATCCAGGGCAGAAAATCCAGCGAAATCGAGGCGATCCTCGGCTATTGTGGCTGCAGCACTTTGATCCACCGGGATGATATGGCACTGTAGGTTCTTCTCGTTTCAAATACTCCCGCCGGAGGCATGAAATCTCTTGATCCCCGGCAAACCAAAGGCGCTGACCGATGAACGATACCGACAACATCCCCGCCCTGATGGCCGACATCGGCCTGCGTGCCAAAGCCGCCAGTGCCACCCTTGCTTTCGCCAGCGCCTCCGACAAAAGCGCCGCCCTGACCGCCGCGGCCGATGCGGTTTGGGCGGCGCGTGACGCGATTATTGCCGCCAATCAAAAAGACATGACCTTTGGCCGCGACAAGGGTCTCGGGCCGGCCATGCTCGACCGGCTGATGCTGGATGAAGGGCGTATTCAGGCCATTGTCACCGGCTTGCGCGCTGTGGCCGATCAACCCGATCCGGTGGGCCAGGTGATCGCTGAATGGGACATGCCCTCGGGCCTTAATATCCGCCGGGTGCGCACGCCGTTGGGGGTGATTGGGGTGATCTATGAAAGCCGCCCCAACGTGACGGCAGATGCAGGTGCCCTGTGCCTGAAGTCGGGCAACGCGGTGATCTTGCGGGGCGGCTCCGAGAGTTTCCATTCAAGCCAGGCGATCCATGCCTGCCTGGTCGCCGGCCTGCGCGCCGCTGGCCTGCCGGCCGACGCCATCCAGCTGATCCCGACCCGGGACCGTGCCGCCGTTTCCGAGCTTCTGACCATGACCGACAGTGTTGATGTGATCGTCCCGCGTGGCGGCAAGGGGCTGGTCGGGCTGGTCCAGCGCGAAGCCCGCGTGCCGGTCTTTGCCCATCTTGAAGGCATCGTGCATGTCTATCTTGATAAATCGGCTGACCGGCAAAAGGCGCTGGATGTGGTGCTGAACGCCAAGACCCGGCGCACCGGCATCTGTGGGGCCGCCGAATGCCTGCTGATCCACCGCGACATCGCTGAAACCATTGGCCGCGATGTCGTTGCCGCACTGGTTGCCGCCGGGGTCGAAGTGCATTTTGACGGTGGAGGCACCCGGATCGACGGCACGCTTGCGGCGACTGCGGCCGATTGGGGGCAGGAATTCCTCGACATGATCATCGCGGCCAGGGTGGTGGATGATATCGACGCCGCGATTGCGCATATCGCCACCTACGGTTCGGGTCACACCGATGCCATCATCGCCGAAGACACCGATGCCGCCGCGCATTTCTTTGAACGCCTCGACAGCGCGATCCTGATGCACAACGCCTCGACCCAGTTTGCCGACGGTGGCGAATTCGGCATGGGGGCCGAGATCGGCATCGCCACCGGCAAGCTGCATGCGCGTGGTCCGGTCGGCGCGGCCCAGCTGACCAGCTTCAAATATCTGGTCACCGGAGATGGAACAGTGCGCGCCTGAAACCACCCCTCGAAGAAAGCCCGCAACGGGCTTGATGAGATCCCGCTTCAGTACCGCAGCGCAATCCGTGTCGCGTCATGCTCCATCCGCACGGCCCTGCCCAGATCAGCGGCCACGATCGGCAACAGGGCAAACTGCACCAGCGCCGGCGAGATCGCCGGATCCGGCCGGCCCGATCCATCCAGATATTCCCAAAGGACCGCGTCAACGACCAGCTTGTCAGCCAGTCCGGTAACGGTCCAGTTTCCATCCTTCGCCTCAACCTGAATCGTGCCGCCAAATGGCATGGCCGTTTCAAGACATTGCAACGCCAGAAAGGCCAGCCTTACCTCGGTGCGTGGCTGTGGTTCCAATGGCCCCCATTGCACATCATGACGTCCGCCCCGGTTCAGATCCTCAAGAACCGAGACCACCTCGGGCCGGCCCATCAACTGATCGCCTGCCGCGCCGTAAGCGATGCGAAAAAACCGGATGCGCGCCCCTGCATTGCCGACACTGTCAGCAATCAGGTCCATTTCCGGTCCCTGCACACCCTCCGTCAAATCCAACAGCTCCAGACCATTGGTAATCGCGCCGATCGGACTAATCAGGTCGTGACAGATCCGCGACCCTATCAGCGACGCAAGATTGACGTTACTGTCGCCCATGACCTTTTCCCTCCTGATCCGGCGTGGCCCGAAATGACAGACCTGAACGCCATCCTGACACCCGGTATGCTTGTGCGCCATCCAGATTACCCGCTATGGGGTATCGGACAGGTGCAGTCCAGTACCGGCAGCAAAATAACCGTCAATTTTCCCGAGGCCGGAAAGGTAGTGTTTGACGCCACCCGTATTGCCCTGGTTCCGGTCTTTGATCCCTGAAATTGGTTGATGAGGGGTTAACAACCGCCCGCTTTGCAGCCTTGGACGTTGCGTTATGTGCGAAATTCACGCTATCTGCGCCAAATTCACAAGCAATGGGGTGGCAAACCACATCATGGCTGAAGCCGGGCCCTCCTTTCGTGTCAAGATTGCCAGGACCGATGCCGACCTGCGCGCGGCACAAGCCCTGCGCTATGATGTATTCGTGCGGGAACTGGGCGGGGGCGGGACCCTGGTCGACCATGCCGGCGGGCTGGAGCGCGACCGCTTCGACCCCTATTTCGACCATATGCTGGTGATCGACCAAACCAATGGGCGGGTAGCCGGCGTGTACCGGCTTTTGCGTGACGATCAGGCGCGCGCGGCCGGAGGGTTTTATTCGGAAGACGAATATGACCTTGGCGTGCTGAAATCCAGCGACCGCAAGCTGTTGGAGCTGGGTCGTTCGTGCCTGCACCGGGACTATCGTGGCAGCAAGGCGATGTATCATTTGTGGACCGGACTGGCCGATTACGTGGCCGAGCACGACATCGACATCCTGTTTGGCGTGGCCAGTTTCCACGGCACTGACCCGGGTGCTTTGGCGGCCCCCTTGTCGCTGCTGCACCACAACCACCTGGCCCCGCCGGACCTGCGTGTCCGGGCGCGAACCGGGCATTTCCAATCAATGAACCTGACCGAACCTGCCGCCCTGGACCGGCCCCGCGCCCTGCGCGAGGTTCCGGCGCTGATCAAGGCCTATCTGCGCCTTGGCGGAGTCGTGGGCGAGGGGGCCTATGTGGACCACGCCTTCAACACCACCGATGTCTGTCTGGTCATGGACACGGCGCGCATGAATCAGCGCCAAAGCCGGCTTTACACCAAAGCCCGCCCTGAATGATTCCCGCATGAGCCCGACCTGGGATAGCCCGGAACCACCCGACACCCACAGCATCAGCCTGCTGGGCTGGCTGCGCGCCCTGCTGCGCGGCACCGCCCTGGCGATGCTGGTATTTGGCGCGCTTTTGGTGTTGCTGTTGGTGCGGCTGATCGAGCGGCCTCTTTATGGTCTGCACCGCCCTGTCACGCCCTTCATCACCCAGTTTGTCTGTCGCAACGCCTTTCGTATTCTTGGAATGCGGTATGAAACGCGCGGAGACCTCATGCGTCAGCACGGTGCGGTTGTCGCCAATCACTCCTCGTGGCTGGACATATTCGCGCTGAACGCCCGCAAGCGGATCTATTTCGTGTCCAAGGCCGAAGTNGCCAATTGGCCCGGCATCGGCTGGCTGGCGCGGGCTACCGGCACCGTGTTCATCGAACGTACCGCGAACCGGGCGCGTGAGCAGACCGAACTCTTCGAGCAACGGCTTTTGGCGGGGCATAAACTGTTGTTTTTTCCGGAAGGTACGTCATCGGACGGAATGCGGGTTTTACCATTCAAAACAACTCTTTTCCAGGCGTTCTTCACGCAACACCTGCGGGAGTCCATGTTTATCCAGCCGGTCACGGTGATCTATCACGCGCCGACCGGAGAATCGCCGCGATACTATGGCTGGTGGGGCGATATGGCGCTTGGCCCGCACCTGTTGAAAACCCTTGCCGCGCGCCGTCAGGGCCGGGTCGAAGTGATCTACCACCCGCCCGTGAAAGTGACGGATTTTGCCGATCGAAAGACATTGGCGGCGCATGTGGAACAATGTGTGCGCATGGGACTGGATGGGGGACTGGATGGGGGGCTGGATCGGTAAAGAGGGCGTTGTTCATTCAGCCCCTTGCGCCGCCACCAATCCTGCCGTATACGCGCGCCATTCAAACCCGCAGGCGGGGTTTGGGCCATTTGGGGGAGAAATCCCTGACTGGTCCGCCGGTTGGAGCATCCGCTCTGAATACCCCCGCTGAGGATAAAACCGGAAAGGTAATAAAGCATGGCTCTTCCAGAGTTCTCCATGCGTCAGCTCCTGGAAGCTGGCGTTCACTTCGGCCACCAGACACAGCGTTGGAACCCCCGTATGGGCCCGTATATCTACGGCGCGCGTAACGGCATCCACATCATGGACCTGACCCAGACCGTTCCGATGCTGGACGAGGCACTGACCGTCATCCGTGACACCGTTGCCAAGGGCGGGCGTATCCTGTTCGTCGGCACCAAGCGCCAGGCGGCCAGCCCGATCGCCGAAGCGGCTGACAAATCGGCCCAGTATTTCATGAACCACCGCTGGCTTGGCGGCACCCTGACCAACTGGAAAACCGTTTCCCAGTCGATCAACCGCCTCAAGCAGATCGACGAAGCCATGGAAGGCGACACCGAAGGCCTGACCAAGAAAGAGCGTCTGGGCATGGAGCGTGACCAGGGCAAATTGCAGGCCTCGCTTGGCGGTATCCGCGAAATGGGCGGCGTGCCGGACCTGCTGTTCGTCATCGACGTCAAAAAAGAAGCGCTGGCCATTGCCGAAGCCAACAAGCTGGGCATTCCGGTGATTGCCATCGTTGACACCAACTGTTCGCCTGATGGTGTGGACTATATCATCCCGGGCAATGACGACGCGGCCCGTGCCATTGCGCTTTATTGCGATCTGGCGGCCCGCGCGGCGCTTGACGGCATGTCGGCCCAACTGGGCGCGGCCGGCGTTGATCTGGGGGCCATGGAAGAAGCGCCCGCTGAAGAGGTGCTTGTTCAAGAGGTTCCTGCGCAGGTCGAAGTCGCAGTCGCTGACGAAGTCGCAGAACCCGCAGCTGAAGAGGCACCGGCCAAAGATGGTGCCGCGGCCCCTGCCGAAGGCTGAAGGCCGGTCACTGAGACCTGACATGACGGGGCAGGCGTTTGTTTGTCTGCCCCGATCCGATTTGACATTAGGAGAGCCGAAACATGGCAATCACAGCAGCACTTGTTAAACAACTGCGCGACAGCACCGGCGCAGGCATGATGGACGCCAAGAAGGCGCTGACCGAGGTCGAAGGCGACATGGATGCCGCCGTTGACTGGTTGCGCACCAAGGGTCTGGCCAAGGCGGCCAAGAAATCCGGTCGTACCGCAGCCGAAGGTCTGGTGGCCGTGCAGGTTGACGGCGGCAAAGGCGTCGCGGTCGAGGTAAACTCGGAAACCGATTTTGTTGCCAAGAACGCCGATTTTCAAAGCACCGTCGCGGCCATCGCCAAGGCAGCCCTGGGGGTCGGCGACATCGAGGCGCTCAAAGCGGCTGATCTGGACGGCAAGACCGTTGACGACGTGGTCACCGGCATGATCGCCACCATTGGCGAGAACATGTCGCTGCGCCGGATGCAATCGCTGGAAGGCGGCCAGGTGGTGTCTTATGTCCACAACGCCGCAGCCCCGGGCATGGGCAAGATCGGCGTTCTGGTTGCCCTTACCGGTGGTGACGAAGCGTTTGGCAAACAGGTTGCCATGCACATTGCCGCCGTGAACCCGGCCTCCCTGAGCGAGGGTGACCTTGATCCGGCTGTTGTGGCCAAGGAAAAGCAGGTTCAGATGGACATTGCCCGCGAAAGCGGCAAGCCCGAGCAGGTGATCGAGAAAATGATCGTCGGCCGGATGAAAAAGTTCATGGCTGAAGTCACCCTGCTGAACCAGTCCTTCGTGGTAAATCCTGACCTGACTGTCGGGGCCGCCGCCAAAGAGGCCGGTGCCGAGATCACCGGTTTTGTACGCCTGGAAGTGGGCGAAGGCATCGAAGTCGCAAAAGAAGACTTTGCCGCCGAAGTGGCAAAGATGTCCAAGGACTAAAGTGTATTGCGTTTGATCGGATTCAAGCATTCACCGGTCGGGGTGAGGCAGCGTTTGCAAAGCACAACGTGTTCACCCCGACAGGTGAATTCAATTGAACGCAACACACTCGTGAGGACCGACCGAAACATTTGAATCCCTCGGCCGGCCGGCAAGGTTGCCGCGCAAGCCAGTCAGGTGTTTTGATAAGTTGATCCATCAAGAAACGGCTAGTGGTTCGAATCGTCAGATTCGCACCACTGGACTGTATTCGTTTCATCGGATTCAAGCATTCACCTGCCGGAGTGAGACAGCGTTTTGCAAGGCACAACGCGGCCTCGGGTTGCCGGCTGAATGCATGAGTCCGGTTCGGCCTTCAGGAACGAAACCTGGCAGGCCCGCGAATTGGGCCTGCCAGCAAAATCGTTACAAAAAAGGATCGTAAAAATTACCGGAGCCCCGCCATGCGAGGCTCCGGAATTTTTTGATGGCCCATTGTCAATTGGGGATGGACAGAACCTATCAAATTCTCCGGCTTAAATACGGAACAATACGCATCCAAACCGAACAGGGCAGAGAGCCTTTTTATACCAAGGATCTTTTCCTGATGCTCCCAGGCCAAAGCCACCACTCACGGAACAACGACACAATGCGATTTTCCCGTGATTCCCGAAAGTAATGGATTCCTTACCTCGGGTCAGGTTGCCGGAAAGATTTGGGAAACAGTCTGGCCAAAAGCCGGCGATTTTCCACGACTCAGGCTTCAACCACAAACATCTGGTTGTGCATGGCAGCCTTCAGGACCGCCTGGGCTGTGGTCTCGACCGACAACGATTCGCGGGCCAGCCTCAGGTGTTTTTCCACCGTCGCCTTGGTCAGCCCCATCAACAGCGCAATATCCTGGGTGGTTTTGCCGTCGCCCACCCATCCCAGTGCCTCGCGCTGACGTTTGGTCAGCCCCCGGTTGGGCGGGTCGTAAGGCAGGGACAGGATACGCATATGTGCAATGTTGTTCATCAGATGGATGTCAGCGCCATGCTGGGCCCAGATTGCATCCGCCTGATCCTGCGTAATGCCCTCTTTCGCGCAAAGCGAGATCACGGCACGCGCGCGCGCCGCCGCAAGTTTGAAACAGATCGTATAGCCAACGGTCACGTTCATCTTCTGGTTAAAGTCGTACACCCGCCGTTGGTCCGGGGTCAGGGTCTGGCTGGCCATCATCTGGCTGATCATCCGCCAGCTTGCCGCGCCTTCGTTTTCCATCGCCCAATGCAGCATCGGCGCGTGAGAGAACAATCCCGAATGCAAAAAACCATCCACATACTCTTTTGACTGATTGGTCAGGATGGTGAAATCCTCGGGATCCCCAAACGAGGTTTTGGTGTGAAACCGGGAGCAGCCATAAAACAAACGGTCAAAGCCATATCCAGCCATCTGTTCGCAATGGGCGGGCCACAATTCTTCGATGCTATCAGTATTGGACAGGAAGTGCAGGTATTCGCGCAGATTCATACGCCTTCAGCCCCGGCCAGATGCGCCCTGAGCGCCTCCAGAGCCAACAGGTAACCTTGCGCGCCAAACCCACAGATCTGCCCCAGCGCCACGGGGGCGATGTAGGATCGGTGGCGAAATTCTTCGCGCGCGTGGATGTTGGACAGATGCACCTCAACCACCGGCAATTCGACCGAGGCGATGGCATCCATCAGGGCGATGGATGTGTGCGTGTAGGCCCCGGCGTTCAGCACGATGCCCGCGGATTGCCCACGTGCCGCATGGATCGCATCGACCAGCGCGCCTTCACTGTTGGACTGAGCGCAGGTGACCGTCAGCCCGATGGTCGCCCCGTGCGCCCGGCACGAGTCTTCAATCATCGCAAGCGTCGTGTGCCCGTAAACGTCAGGCTGACGCTGGCCAAGCAGATTCAGATTCGGCCCGTTCAGAACAAGAACACCAATCATCAATACAAATTCCCCAATTACTTCTTTTTAGACCGGTAGCCATGCACCTGTCCAGATTTGTGTCAGTGAATAGTTAGAATCTTCTAATTTTGCAACTTAGACGTGCGCCTGTGCGGCGATAGGTCAGGCAAACACGATCATGCCCAGCCAGTCGGCCACCAGCGCCGGCGTTTCCTGTCCCTCGATCTCGACGGTAAGGGCGGTTTCGCGCAGCAAAGCCGTTTCGTTGCGCTGCTCAATCCCCTTGAGAACAAAGCGCCCGCGCACCCGCGCGCCAACCGGAACCGGCGACAGGAACCGCAACTTGTTAAAGCCGTAATTGATCCCCATGACCTGACCCTTTGGGGCCTCGAAACAGTCAAAGACAAACCGGCTGGCCAGCGACAGGGTCAGGAAGCCATGGGCGATGGTGCCACCATAAGGTGACTCGGCCGCGGCGCGTTTGGGATCAATGTGAATCCACTGATCGTCCCGGGTGACATCGCCAAACACGTCGATCATCTTTTGATCCACGGTAATCCAGTTCGACACGCCAATTTCCGTGCCAATCTGTGCCTGTTGCTCTGCCAGTGCGGCCTCGATATCGGTCATTTTCTCATTTCCTAATCTAACGGTTGCGGTTCCGGGCAGGGCAGCTAGTTTACCGGTCTGAACAGCCTGGATAACCGCTATGACCAAAGAATATCGCCAGCATGTCTACCAGCCCCCCAAGGGAGCCGTCGATCTGTTGCTTATCCGCCACGGAGAAAGCCAGCCGGCCCGACCGGGTCAGTCGTTCCCGATGAAGGATGGCCATGGCGACCCGGCGCTGCACGCCGATGGTCATGCCCAGGCGCGCGCGGTGGGCGAGCGGCTGAAATCCGCGCCTTTGGCGGCGCTTTATGTCACCACATTGCAGCGCACCCACCAGACGGCTGCCCCGCTGGCGGCGCATCTGGGCCTGACCCCGGTGATTGAACCTGACCTGCGCGAAGTGTGCCTGGGCGACTGGGACGGCGGGCTTTACCGGATCAAGGCGGCGATGAGCGATCCGGCCTTTGCCCGCGCCGAGGCCGGGCAGGAATGGGGTGAAATTCCGGGCGCAGAGACCACGGCCCGGCTTCAGGCACGGGTATTGGCCGGGCTGATGCGTATTGCCGCCGCCCATGCCGATCAGATGGTCGCCGCCGTGGTGCATGGCGGGGTCATCGGCGCGGCGCTGTCTCTGGCCAGCGGCTCGGCTCCGTTTGCCTTTAACGGGGCGGCCAACGGATCAATCAGCCGGCTGGTGATCCTTGGCGACACGATGAAAGTGCGCGGCTTTAACGATGTGACGCATCTGGCGTAGGCGGTTTGCGCCCGCGCATCACCCCATGGTCACCACGACCTTGCCCATCACTTTGCGGTCCTGCATCAGTTCCAGCGCCGCGCCGGCCTGTTCCAGCGGATAACGCGCGCTGATCTGCGGCTTGATCCGGCCCTGCGCGTAAAGATCGAACAATTCCCGCATGTTTTCCGCGTGCCCGGCGGGGTCGCGCGCCACCGCCGCGCCCCAGAACACCCCGACGATCTGTGCACCCTTCAGCAAGGTCAGGTTCAGCGGTATCTTCGGGATGCCGGCCGGAAAGCCAACCACCAGAAACCGCCCTTCCCAGGCCAGCGCCCGGATCGCCGGTTCCGCATAAGCCCCGCCAACCGCGTCATAAACCACATCCACCCCATCCGGCCCGGCCAGTTCCTTGATCTGCGCCGAAAACGCCTTTTGCGCATCCCGGTCCAGTTCTCGTGGATAGACCAGTGTTTCATCCGCCCCCAAACCCCGACAGAACGCCGCCTTTTCTTCAGAGGACACAGCGGCAATCACCTTTGCCCCGGCCACTTTGCCCAGCTCGATCGCCGCCGCGCCCACGCCGCCGGCGGCACCCAGGATCAACAGGGATTCGCCCGGTTTTATCTTCGCGCGCTCTTTCAGCGCATGATGCGAGGTGCCGTAGGTGAACACGAAACACGCCGCATCCTCATAGGGCATGTCATCGGGAATGGCCGTGCATTTGGCGGCCAGAGCGTTGACATGGGTGGCAAACCCGCCGTACCCGGTCAGCGCCAGCACCCGGTCGCCGGGGTTGAACCCCTGCACCCCGTCGCCCACCGCGATCACATCGCCGGCAACCTCACCGCCCGGCGCAAACGGGCGCGGCGGTTTCACCTGATAAAGATCGCGGATCATCAATGTGTCGGGAAAATTCACCCCCGTGGCGCGTATCCGCACCAGCAGATGTCCCTTTTGCACCTGCGGATCCGGCATTTCCGTCAGTTCCAGCGTTTCAGGGCCGCCAACCTTTGTACTCAGCATCGTTTTCATCGCCCTGATCTCCTTTTGACGAGGGATTGTCCCGGGCGCAGGATTTGGACGCCGGGTTACTATTGTCAATCTAATTCCAATCTGTACCTTTGTGCTTAACATGGCACATAATTGGGAGGTTACTGTGCAGGACGAAAAATCACAGGAAAATTTGCAGGACGGCTTACTGGGTAATTTCCAGGCCGAAATGCGCGATTGGCTTGAGGCGAACTGCCCGGCTTCGATGCGCGACGGATCAATTGCCGACGATGACATTTGCTGGGGCGGCAAGGACTGGGTGTTCACCTGTGACGATCAGCGCGACTGGCTGAACCGCATGGCCGGGCGTGGTCTGACCGTGCCCACCTGGCCGAAAGAATACGGCGGGGCCGGTCTAAGCCGCGCCGAGGAAAAGATATTTCAGTCGGAAATG
>JGI24025J20009_10001628_pt1 | contig 16820 bp, 8 predicted proteins | sample Cruoilmetagenom3_FD_20009 | JGI IMG/M metagenome (IMG submission 20009) | reverse complement strand
TATCTATCATCGAGGCAGTGGCGGTTATCTTTGCCCTCTCAAACGAGTGAGTCTTTGAACATCCAAACGGCATCCATCTCATTTCCTCAAACTCGCCGTAATTTAGCTCTTCTCCCCTCACAACCGCCAACTTCGCCGCACAGTGCAGAACGACCTCGTTGCCGTACTCTTTTATCTTGTATACAGTTGTTAATCCCAGTCCAGCATCCTCGTGCCGATTTACATCCCCGATGTAGTGTGAGGGTTCGGCAGATACGAGCAACCACGGATCCCTTCCCAAAGGTCTATTCTTTACACTGAATGAAAGAATATCACAAATATCTTCCACATTCGCCTCACCGTTCAATAACCAATACTAACTCTTTCCTTTCGTATCTATCCTCCGAAAAGACCATGCGAACACTTTTTATCCCGTCCTTCTCCCCGATAATCTCACCACCCCTTGTCGAAATTATTCTGAAAGGCAGAGAGAGATTGAATTCTTGGTGTCCTTTACCCTCGATTATTAAGTGGAATCTGCCGTTCTCCTTGAAATAATCCACTATTTTAAGACCCAGAGTCTCGTCACCGAGATGCGGCAAGACAGGGGAATGGATTATGTCAACCCCGGGCTTGTAATCCACCACGAGCTCCATTTCTCCCTCGAGCGGCACATCAACCAGGCAGTGTACATCGTGGCGTGTCTCCCGCACCTTAAATTCAACGGGCTTGCCATTTGCAAGAACCCTTTGAATGTCTGTCCCGAGACCAAAGGAGGGAGAGAATCTGAGCCGATATACTTCATCTCCTCTGTTTCTCGCAATAAGGCGGAGCTTGCCAACCTCTCTTTCAAATGAAAAATTAAAAAGACTTTTGCCAACCTTGAAATTCCTTAACCCGGTATCTTTCCACTCCGGCGGAAGATTGGGAGATAGATTGATAGTCTTTCCAATATCATCTGCCTCCAGACCAAAAAGCCCCCTTACGATCGGAAGTGCGATACCAACGGATGAAAATAGCTGATGGGGAACGGATTCGTCAAGTGGAATATAGGAGTTGCCCGACAGAAGCTCCGGCGCAAAGCCGAGTGCATCAATGAAATTGAGTCTTGCGTTCGACATCAAATGCTCAAATGCATTATACTGCCTGTGGTATTTGTATTCGGCAAGAGCCGCATACCCCGTGAGGAACGGCCATACCGTGCCGTTGTTGTAACTGAGAGGGTCGTAGTATTTGCTATCATCAGAGAGGGACCTCACGCCCCAATCGACAGACATCTTCGAAGAGGCGAACTTGCACAGCATCTTCTCCGCCCTATCTGCCTCTAAAAGTCCAAATACCATCGGAATGGCTCCCCAAACAGACACCTCGTCGATAGCTCCCTTCTCAAGTATGGCAAAATTGAAAATTTCCTTCCTTTTGTTCCAGAACTTGTCGTTCAGACTCTGCCTTGCCCTCTCGTACAATCCATCGGCGTCTTCAAATAAGTCCTCGTCTCCCATAATATTGGAGAGAAACCGCATCGTCTGAAGTGCCTCAGTCCATATACCGGCAAGGTATATGTCGACCTTCATCCTCTGTCTCAGCGGACCGGTCTCGATCGCAGCGAGCCCCGCAACGGTATTCTCCATAAGTCCATCTCCATCGGTGTCCGCCTTCTTGCAGTAATCGTACGCCTTTCTAACGGATTGCCAAATATCTTTGAGGAAACTCGTATCTCCAGAACACCTCACATAGTCTCCAATCGAAACGATATAATAAGGGGTCGTTTCACCGTGATAGTAGCCATACCCGTATTCCTCAAACCACGGAATCATTCCACCGCTCTGCGATAGTTCGTGCATGATCTTACCGTCCTCTCTCTGATATTTTGCGAGAAAGAGAATGGCACTCTTGCTGGTCTCAAAATCACCATATGAATCCAATGCGAGTGACGCAAGAAGCGCATCTCCGCCAAAGAACCACGCAAATCCGGGTCTTTCACTCCCACCCGATGTGTTATAACCCGCCACAAGACCCGAACCGAGATGAGGATTTGTTACGAACCCCTTGTCAATTGCGACCTTCGCCCATTCAAAAGAGAGATTGAGCAGGGAATCGGGTGTGTCAATGGAAACAAATTCGTTTTTTAAGCCCTCGTAATGCCCTTTCGTCGCGGTAAATAGGTCATCTATGTGCGGCAGGATATCCTCGTAGGTCTTCTTCGCCTCAGCCACACCATCAACACTGGATGTCACTATAATCGGTATCCTGTATCTCTTATGGGGCTCGATGGAAAAGGCAATTTTGCACGGCAGGTCTGGAAGGCAGTGAGCGGGACCGGATGACAGATTTCTTGCCTGTGGAGAGCCTATCACCGCCCCATATCTCCCCCGTGCCTCACCCAGCACAAACCCGGGTATTCTCCCGTCCCAGTACGAATATTGACCGCCCAAGCCAGCGGGCCACATGGGTGAAAGGTCGAGATAAAATCCGGCGATCACGGTGAGAGGCTCCTGTGACATCACATCGAGGAGCACGAGGCATGCCTTCTCATCGAGCGGCACGAAGAATGTCTCCTTCAGCGTGAACGATTGGTGTGCATATGTTATCGTTGTAGCCTCCGGAGAGCAGGTTATCTCTCTCGCAAGTTTCGAGCCGGGAACTTCATCCCCATAGAGAGGAATCTCAAATGAGAGCTCGAAATCGTGGAGAATCTTGAAGGGATATATCCACATCTCACACCTTCCATCCTGGTAACCTAAGATAGATGCCATCCTGCCCGTTACATCAAAGAAGGTGTTGGGATTGACCACATTCGAGAGGGATATGTCTTCAATGCCCATAATTATAAGAGGTAAAAATAACAGCATATCCACCTCCAATTCCAAAAGGTAATGCCCGCCCTGCTGATGCGGGGCACTCCAATTGCCAATCGTAAATCGTCAATCGTAAATCGTCAATAGTCAATTCTAAGTGGAACGAATGAATATTGTTCAAATAGTGTTGCCCATTTCGCTTTGTCCCTCTCTATGTTCTTAAAAAATATCCTGCATGCGGGAGTGCTGCCGCACTCTGTAAGAAGTCCCGTCGCTTCGTTTCTCGGGATGGCGAGCTCGATGGAATATTTCCCGTTATCCTCTCTACCAGCGAAGATTGCATCGGATTCCTTTACAAGTCTTCCCCACTTTTTCAGATAGAGTGGGTCGTTATCCCAAAGCTCGTAATCGTGTTTCTCTCCCGGATGCATTTCCTGGTTGTATCTCCGAGTTTCGTCTGTGCAGTCGAGAATCTTTACAGAGAAAAGCGAATCCGGGGAAAAACAAAGTCCGTAATTATCCCTTGAATGCCACCATCCATCGTGCCTTGCATCTATACACAGCTCAATATCTGAATATCTGTCGAGTTTAAACCCGATATATAACCAATCCTCGTCCCAGTTCATGTAGACATCTGCAGATATGTCTGTATTCTTAAAATCAAGTACATCTGAGACCAACCCCCACCCGTCTTCTATCTCTCCATCGATCGTCCTCGTCCCTTTATGTATCACATCACTCGCTGCATAGAGAGGATAGATATCTATACCATCAGGAATGCCATCGCCATCGGTGTTTGCGTTTAATGGGTCTGCCCCCTTATAGATACCGGCGGTGAACTCCCGCAGGTCTTCCAATCCATCTCCATCCGTGTCTTTCTCAAGTGGAGAACTGCCAAATCGCTCCTCATCCATCGGCACCCTTGCGTCCCTGTCCGGTAAGCCGTCACCATCTTCATCCCTTGTCTCCGTTATCTTGCCCCACGGAGACTTTATGCCATCCCAATCCTTGAAGTCTTTCAATATATACGCCTGGAAATCAAAATGCTCCCCGTGGGGTGTGGCAAGTTCAAGGGGACAGTCTCCGTGAGCCATCTGGGGATACCCGCTCATATCATACATCAGGTCGAGATTGTGCTGAAATTCATGTGTAAATATCCAGGTTATCGGGGTATACACCGTATCTGATGCATCTGGGTAACGAACTCCCGTCCTCACGGGGTAGGGTCCCAGGCAGTATGTGGACTTGCCGAGTATTTTCATAGCCCCGTAACTGGTTCCACTACCACCCGGAGGATACACATATCCACAGAAGATGCCACCATACTCTCCGGGCAGCACGCCCTTCGCCCTCAGATCCGGTTCGATCATATCTGGCCACGGGTGCCCATCTTTCCCGGAGAATGGCTCGTCCCTGTAATCGGAAATCTCCATATATACAACATCGTAGTTTATCCTGCAGGAGGAATTTCTCCAGGTGAAGAGGCGCGCCAACTCTATACCCCTTTCTATCTTTTTCACCTCTTTTTTCTTTAAGCTTCCCCCGGGTGTGTTTGAGTATATTACAGCGAGGACCCTTATATTGGCATATTTCGTATATCCATCTGACGGTTGTGGTATCTCAATCCCCACTTCCTTCGATGGAGCACCCTCATACCCATTTGTATCCCTGCACCTCACGGTATAGGAATATCTGCCGGGTGTCAGACGGTCATCGAGTGCAGATGTGTCACCAACCACGGCGATGGGCTCCGTAACACCCACTCTATATACGCTATATCCGGCTACATTGTCATATGGAGAACGCCCCCAGCTGAGTATACAGTTCGAATTGAGAGGAGTAGCACAAAGACCCGTGGGTCCGGGAACCATGATGGCTCCCGCCTCCGAAGATGGTTCGCTCCTATTCTCTCCCTCTACCTTCGAAACGGTATAGAGATAAGACTCTCCATATTTCACCTTGTGGTCTGTGTAAAATGTATCCTTCACGCCGGCGAGGTACTCGCCGTTTCTGTACACCTCGAATCTACCGCCCACCTTCTCCCAGCTCACAAGTATGTCGGCATCACTCGCTTCAACATAAAGCCCCGTTGGAGGGAGCGGATGGTCAAATACCTCCTCGCTGTGTGCGCTCATATTCCCATTCCGGTCCATATATATGATGGTATATACATACCTACCGGGAGGTGGTTTATCCTCAAATATATCGTGCTCACACTCACCCACCTTTACAAAAAGACCCTCTTTACATAACTTATCTCTTCTGTATATCATATATCTCCCGCTCACAGGTGCCTTCCACTTGAGGATTCTCTTCTCTCCCATCTTTGTGATTGTAACATTGCGGGGCACACCCGGGTTAGAGAACGGCGAGAGCGTAAGGGGATTATGTATGTTTCCCTTCTCTATGTCTTTCTCTTTCACATTGAAGCATAGCATGCCCTGTTCATTCTCTGCGTTGCAGGTGAAGATAATCGTGAAGGAGTGTCCCGCGAGGTCGGACCCAAAATTTCCGAGTTCAAATCCATAGTAGCCATTTCCCGGTATCGGAGGGTCTTCCCGTGGGCTCCACTTCGGAGAGGTTTCCGTTATTATGGTATCAATATCCTCGAATGCGATAAAACCGCACTGAGGCGGAAGGTGTCTACAGGGACTGCCATCTGAATGTACGACCTCTCCCCAGTTCACACAGAAGTTCGCAATCCCCATCTGCGAGACGAGAAAAAGCAGAAGATACAGCATTACACCCCCCCTTAATTTACTATTTTCAATTTACTATTGACAATTCATTTTAATTGTCAATTTTCAATCGTCAATTTTCAATTCCAAATAATTACAGCGTGATGGTGACCGGTTTCCCCATCACACCTTCACTCTTGCGTATCCCATCTGCAAAGACTACGAACCCATCACCCCGCAACTCCACCTTTATTTTGTGCCCTTTGTACGAGACATTATCTATCCTCAAGTATTCAAGCCCGAGGGGAAGCGGGTCAATTACCAGTGTATCACCATCCCCGGGGTGAATTCCACATACATACTTTATTATGAGGTCCACGACCCACGAGTGCTGATAGTCGTTTACCCCTCTGTAAAGACATGCCCTACCGGTATAAGGATTATAATGTTCGTAGGTGTTGGGATACCTCGGGTCTCCATCGAGAAACATCATCTTTATGAACCTCTCTATGAACCATCCCGCCGTTTTCCTCAATGTTCCGTCGAACTTATATGCCACATTCGCAAGTGCCTCAGCAATATGAGAATTGGTCATGGGCCATACCCTGCCATTCCAGGGGCAGTTCATTCTCTTTTCCTTCCATTCCCCGAACTGATTTGCCAGAGACTCATCCATCGATGTCGACGAAACGGGGTACGGTGTCCAGAACTCGTCCTCGTTCAGGAGATGTCTTCTTATACCATTTATGTGGCTTTCATCGACGATGTCACCCATATATGGATAGAAACACACGGCTGCCCTGACACCCGTCCTTTTACCCGTCTTCGGGTTTACATCATAGAACATTTCCTCTTCCGGATCCCACATAACCTCAAGAATGGCGTGCTTTATTTTATCTGCCTCTTTCTTCCACCTCTTCGCCTCTTCTACCCTGCCAATTCTCTCTGCCATAAAAGATAGTGCCCTGCGGATTCCATACTGGTAACATGTCGCATCAACTCCCTTCAATCTAAATCCTCCCCTTTCTTTATGGGCATCCGCCCTCTCGTCCACGCTCGTGTATCTCGGCATAAACTCCTGTCCCGTCTCCCACTGGTCAATCACATCATATAGATGACTATGTTCTCTGTCCCTCTCCCTGTCGAAATATTCGGCATACCTCACAAGGGAAGGGTATGCCATCTCGAGGAAAGAGACATCGGGATGAACTCTAAAGAGCTCCACAACGGAATAACCAAAATCTGCGTGATAAAATCCCCTTTCCCCCACATCGATGGGGTATATGTGACCCGGATATCTTCCGTTTTTCTCCTGTCCTTTTACGAAGTTTAGAAAACTTCCCTTCGCGACCTCTGGATTGTCCATCCATCTTGTTTCAAGCATGTGGCACTGCGCCGAGTAGGATATGGGCACACGAAAGTAAGCCGGACCCTCGCACACGCAGGGATGGGAATACGATTTCTTCATCATGAGCAATCTCAAGCCATACCATCTGTACCAGTAGTACTTCTCAACATATCTGTCTGAGCATTCAAAAGAGGGCACTGAATTGAAGAAGTTCAGCCAATTCTTCTCGCTCTCCCGAACGGGGTCATCGATTTTGAATGCATTCCCGACTTGTTTCTTCACCCCATCGCTATCTTTTGACACCGACATGAAGACCTTGAGTTCCGTATTTTTCTCTATCTTCAGATGCTTATGCAAAGCGAGATAGAGTAAACCGTCCGAGTTTATCCCAACGTTATGTATCTCGCACGGAAGCTCGCCATTGAACTTTTCGTAGAAAGGTGTATACTCAAATAATGGCTGGTTCGCCGTATTTTCCGATAGATTTACCGAGTATGTGGAATGGTCCATACCGAGAAATAGGAATGGTGTTACCGGATATTTACCCCAGAGTCGTCTCTCCTCTGTAAGGAGAAATCCCTTCTCGTCGTGGGAGATAGAGGTGGTCTTCTCATTTACGCCGTTAACCCGGGCTGTCCAGAGTATTATGTCAACCTCTCTTCCCAGATCTCCTCCCTCAAATCTCAGCGTGGATACAAGGGTATCTCCAGGAAGCAGCACATCCGTCTCCAACAGAGAAAGCCCATCCGTCAGAGAAAATCTTCTCTTTAGGTGAGAAGGTCTCCAGACCTTGTCCACGAGAGAAGGCTTCATTATCCTCCCGTCTGATAAAATGGAAATGGTGTAGAGTGGCTTTATGGGTATATTGTAGAAATGTGCCTCATCCCATAATCCGGGAAGATGTAACCATTGCGGGAAGAGTGGAGCAAAGATGAGAGAATCGCCACCTCCGAGATACCACTTGTCGTCTCTCTCGAGCAGTTTCAGAACATCCATAAATCCTCCTTATCCCTTTACCCCCGTAATTACCATTCCCTTAATAAAATATCTCTGGGCAAAGAAAAATATGGCAAGACAGGGAAGCATTATTACGAGCGATGCCGCCATCATGAGATGAGGTTGAACCGCATAGAGTGAATTGAAGTCTTGAAGGGCAAGGGCGAGCGTTTTCTTTTCTGGAGAATTCAGATAGATGAGTGGACCCATGAAGTCGTTCCAGTTGTACATAAAAGAGAAGAGGGCAACCGTGAGAAGGGCGGGTTTTGAAAGGGGGACGATTATTTTGAAGAATATACCGAAGTGGCTGCATCCATCTATCCTCGCCGCATCATCGAGTTCGGTGGGTATCGTCATAAAGAACTGGCGAAGGAGGAATATGAAGAACGCACTGCCACCCAAAAATGCGGGCACTATCAGCGGATAAAATGTGTCCACCCATCCAAGTGCCTTAAACTCAATAAATATGGGAATCATAGTCACCTGTCCCGGTATCATCATCGTTGCAAGCAAGATAACAAATAAGGGGTCTCTGAAGGGAAAGCGCAGTCTGGAAAATCCGTAAGCCACGAGGGCACAGGAAAATACATGACCCGTCATGGCAAGAAACGTGATGAGGATGGTATTCCCAAGAGCCCTCCAAAAGTTCATCGCCTTTAAGGCGGTAAAATAGTTTGCCCATTGAGGCGCTCTCGGCAGCCACGCCATGTTCTCTGCCTCTGCATATGTCTTCAGGGATGTGGTGAGCATCCAAAAGAGGGGAATGAGTATAACGAACACACCAGCCAGTATTATAACGGTGGCAGCCATAGTCCATATTTTCTTGCTGGTTTTTTTGCTGCGTCTCATCTTCCCCTCCGTGCCCCCGCATAATACACCCAGCCAGACGATGTTTTAAGTATTATAAGACTAAACCCAATTATAATAATGAAAAGAACCCATGCAAGTGCACAGCCATATCCCATTCTATGATATTGAAATGCCTGTCTGTAAAGATTCAGGACATAAAAGAGCGTTGCATTGTTTGGTCCTCCACCCGTCATAACATAGGAGGTCGTGAATACCTGAAAGGACCCGATGATTCCCATGATGAGGTTGAAGAGGATGACGGGAGAGAGCATGGGTAATGTGATGTGTCTGAATTTGGTCCACACACTCGCCCCATCTATGTCTGCAGATTCATAAAGATGTGTTGGTATACCCTGCAGGGCTGCGAGGTATATTATCATAGCACCCCCCACTGCCCACAGATTCATCACTATGAACGCCGGTAGTGCCCAGAATTCTGAATACAACCAGGTCACGGGAGAACGGATGAGTTCCAAAACGGGCAAAATACGCAGCCCCTTCAGAATGGGGTTGAGAACCCCAAAGTGTGGATTGAATATCTTCTGCCACAGAATTGCGACGGCAACCCCCGAGAGGATGGCGGGCATATAGAATATCGTTCGAAAGATGTTGATACCCTTTACTCCCTGATTCATAAGAATCGCAACGAGAAGTCCAAATCCCAGGTTTAGCGGAACGGCGATGATGGTATATATAAAGGTTACCTTCAGGGACTGGTAGAGGAGAGGGTCTTCGATCAGCTTCTTATAATTTCCCATTCCCATAAACGCCGGTGGGGTTATGATATCCCACTTCATGAAACTCAATAAAAGAGAGGCTAAAATTGGTCCTATAATAAACGCCAAAAATCCTAAAAGCCATGGACTTATGGTAAGGTATCCCGAGAGTGTCTCTCCTCTTCTCGCACCGAGTTTCATTTCTCCTCCCCCAGCGGGTGCCTGGGCTTCTCCACGCGCACGCTCCGCTCCAGGGAAATATTGGCGATTGGCAACTTCGCCAGGATTTCCCCCGTCTCCCCCTCCACGGAAATCTTAAAACTCTCGAAGAAGGGGAGCAGGTTCTCCCCGGTAGTTTCCGAGAGGAACTGTATCAGCACCGAGTTCACCCGAATTGAATCCGTCTTTGGGAAAGTTAACTTTCCCTCCTGAATTGCCCGGTATGTAGCCCGGAAAAGCGACCATCCGTACTCTGCCCAGAGACTCTGGAGTATAACGTGGCAGACCGAACCCGGGTCGTACTTCTCTCCCTTGAGGTACTTGTCAACCTGCTTTAATGCCTCCCCGTACTCCCGCACCTGCTCCACCGGAAAGCCACAGTCCACCATAGCGTGCTGCCGCAGGAACCCAGCGTGGCCCTCGGCGGCAAACCACCACGGAGCGTGAGTATCTTCTCCCCGATAGTCCACATAGACATTAGCCCAGCCATTTGCCAGTTCGTGCCAGACGATTGAAAGCGCCGGGTTCCCCCGCTCAATCTCTTCAAGTTTCAGCCCCGGCAGGAGGGTCGCTGCTGCCTGAGACTGATTCCAGGCGGTGAGCCCACCGCCCCAACCCCTCCACCACATGTTCTCGGGTAGGTAGAACATGTAATGGTAGCGTGGATGGTGCACATCCGGGTTGTTCTGAATTCGATTCATCAGGTCATTCAAACTATAACCCGTGTATGTTTGATAGAGAGCGTATCCCCTCTCTAAATACTCCTCGATCAGGGGGCGATACGATTCATAACGTTTTGCCAGTTCCACATCGAAGTGTTCGGTGCTGAAAATAACCAGAGAATCCCTCTGGAATCTTATATAGCTGCAGTTAAAACTACTCATGGTAAGAAGTGATGCCAGAGTACTTAAAACGATGCTTCTCATCCTCACATCGAGTCTCATTTTTCCTCCGATAATAACCTATTTACCTCTTTAGCAATTGCACCCGCCACTTCTTTTGCGTCCTTCTTCCCAAACCACAACTCATCAAGGTGTGTCTCCATTATATTGCCGATCTCCTGCCAGTATATAGTTCTCGGGCCGCGCCTCGCGTACGAGAGCGCATCAAGATATACCTCACTGTTCTCCGGAGACTTTTTCCTGTTAAGGAAATGTGGTGAATGGGCAACGGATTTCACGGAGGGAACGCCGAGCCCAAGCTCTGCTATAAATCTACTTCCCTCCTTACCCGAGAGGAACTTCGCAAGTTCCCATACATCCCTTTGCCTCACGCTTTTGTTGGACATCACATATGCGGTGGTGAATATGGGTGTTGCCCTCACCTTTCCCTTTGGCAGATGTGAAATGCCCCATCTGAAATCTTTTATCGTCCTATACCTCGGCACAACCCACCTCCCCGATACAATCATTGCTATCTTACCCGTTGTAAAGAGGTCTCTCTGCGCGATCTGCTCTGGTGTTGGTGATACACTGTAATTCCATCTGAGGTCGGCGAGAAACTGGAGGGCATCCACCGCCTCCTTGCTGCCTATAATACATCGCTTTCCGTCGGGTGAAAGTACATCACCTCCATTCTGCCATATCCAGTTAAAGGTAAATGTCCATCCCGTGGAAAGGAGGTAACCAAACTGGTCCACTTCCCCGTCTCCATCGGTATCGTTTGTGCACCTCTTGCAGGCAGAAAGGAAATCGTCCCAGTCCCAGGTGGTATCTGGATATGGCACCCCCGCCTCATCGAATATATCCTTATTATAATAGAGAACAAGGGGTGTCCAGGAGATGGGAAGTCCATAGAGTTCTCCCTCGCATTTAAAGGCATTAAATGGAAGTTCAAAATAATCACTTGCATTGAACAGAGTATCGGTTTTTTTTATCTCTTCAACCGATGCGATTGCCCCCGCCTCTGCGTATGCAACGAAATTGTCGTCTCCGAGGTAGAACAAATCGGGTGGTGTTCCCCCTCCGATCATAACCTGAAGCTTGTCCATATAATTTGCCGAATGAATTGGGGACACTTTTATCTCGGAATGTGCTTTCTCAAAGGCGTCTACCATCTTGTTCATTATCTCTATCTCCTCGTATGAGCCCCAGTACATTAATTTTATTCCCTCCTCTCTCTTACCATCACATCCCGAGGCTATAATTACGATGAAAAAAAATGCCCCTATCAATTCTCTCGCATTCATACACTCTCCCATTTATCTCAACAATGCAATTTAACCACGAATCCACACGGAGACAGCAGAATCCGTTCCAAAAGACGCAATCTAAAGATTGCGGCTACAGGCCGGTTGCCCTACAGATAACTTTTTGAACATGGTAGCCGTAGGCTTTACAGGCTACGCGAAAATGTGATTTTCCCATGTTGCGGACAGGAATAAACCTTGTCCCTACAGTGAAGGGACAACCCTTGTGGTTGTCCACATGAGAGCTTTTAATGTCGATTATGATGGAGTTAAGGCGTAAGCCTTTTATCTAAAATCCTGACGGATTAACTCCACGGATTAACTCCAACTTGCTGCACGCTTGTTTTTGCACAACCACTTTATGCCTGCGGAGAAGTTAATCTATCTTATCAGAATTAGCTTCTTTGTCAATGTTTTCTCATCACTAACCAATCTGCACAGATAAATACCGCACGGTATCTTCCGTCCCCTCTCATCCCTCCCATCCCAGGTGACTTCGGTAATCGGTGAACAGTAATCGGTTATCGGTAAGGTTCGGATAAGGCGACCGGAAAGGTCGTAGATTTTTATGGAGTGCTGTGACCATGTCACAGCAACAACATGGTTGATGCACTCCAAACTAATAACCGTTTTTTCCCTGAACGGGTTTGGATACACTTTAAAAAGGTCTCTCCTGTTCTCCACATATTCCTCTACCCCTGCATATTCTTCAAGGTCTATGACCATTCTCGCCACCAACCCTGACCAGATGTATTGACGGTGATGCCCAGCGGTATAGCTGTCGGGAGAATAAAGTTCCCAGAATGAGTGATTATTTTTAAGTTGATATATGACATTGTTAAAGACCTTTTGTGCGAGACTCTCCGCCTCCTCAAAGTACCCGTAGTCGAGAAGTCCCCTGAATATGAGATAATTCCACTCCACCCACACGGGACCGTTCCAGTAACCCATCGGGTTATAATAGGCATCGTCAGCGGACAAAGCTGGGACACCATAATTACGCCAGAACTTGTCGGGGTCGGTAAGCCGTTCCACCAAATAGTTCACCTGCTCTTGTTCAGCTACACCGGCCCACAGGGGTAGAAATCCAATTATCTCCTGCCGTTTCAAATCATTCGGGCTGGTATAAGTAAAATCGTGGTCATCCTTATCAATATGGTAATAGAAATTTGTCTCTTCATCCCACATATATTCGTTTATTAAATCAGACCGAGTATTGGCTTCTAATATCCAATATTGATAATTTATACTATCACCTAACTCCAATGACATGTTAGCCAATGACTTTGCCTCTTTGACTAACATACAATTTAAGTCGAGACATTCAAAATTGCTTGGCCATCCAACCCGATCCCAGATAACTACTGACCCATCTCTTACACACTCAAGTACTGCATGTCCCCCCCATTCACATAGCCCATCACCGTCATCATCCCTCTCCGTGAGCCAGAAGTTGTAAAACTCAACCCCCGAATTATACGCCTCTTGCAAAAATGTTGTATCCCGACTCACTTTGTATATCTCCCAGTTTTCCCAGGAAAACCAGGGAGCAGAAGAGGTATAACTATTGTTATACCATATTGTTTCATTGAGATATGGACCCACTCTATAAGGTATATAACCATCTGGCCATTCGGAATGACTATCCTGTCTCTCCATATATACCCTCTGCGAGTTCATGGCACCCAAGGGGTCCATAAATACATAGGCAAGCATCGATAGGCTCTCGTGGAATACCTGACCCCCGTGACCCCATCCCCAGGTGGGCTCCCTCGAGAAAAGATAGTAATTGTAAGAACACTCTCCCTCCGGGGGAAGCATCAACTGATGTATAAGGGAAAATGCGCTCCAGTACATAAGCTCTTCATCAGGGGAGGAGAACTCATAACGGGGAATAGAGGAATATCTCTCCTCGTTCTCTGTTACAAACGGACCAAGAGGTATATTTCGTAAGGAACGGACGAGGGAAAGAAGACCCGATATACCTTCATCATAGGCTGTCACTCCCCTAATAATCCTGAGAGAGACAGAACCACCGGAGGGTATCTCATACTCTCTCTCGAGTGCAAGCACCCTCACTTCACCATAAGGTATGTGATTTGATAGAGAACCAGCCATAACATCACGGAAGAAGTCGGTCGAGGGGACAGCACCCACCTCAGCAGAGTGTCCACTCCTAAAATCACCATTATGGGCTATCAGTGTATAAACCCAATTCGTTGTTCCCTGCAATATTGTATCCAGGTAATAGAATGTGCATATATTGGATGCGAGTAGGTCAAATCTCCCCGCCTCACCCCTTGCTCTCCTATATACATCGTAACATAAACCATTGATGTAATCCCAGGATATCAACCAGCTCGTGGTGTCGCTGAGAGGTATTGCCCTCACTCCCGTGGGTGGAGAAAGATAGATATCCGTTAATAGAACCATATCTACCCTCACGCCGTCCACATCGGGAAGTTCTGTTATCATTCCCCTCCCAATCCCCTCCTCTCCTCTCTCAAGACAGCTAAAATACACAGTAAATGAATCACCAATCTCTGGCGAAGGATTATCAAAGTTTCCAAGTTCACACCCCTGATACCCATTCCCGGGGATGTTTGGGTCGGGGTCTCCCCACTTGGGGGCATCCTCCGTGAGTATCTGCCCGATGTCACTATTGAGATACACAACCTGGTTCGCCAGGGGGGGAAGATGCTCACAGGGAGTGCCGTCCGAATGCTCAACCGTGCCCCACTCAACACAGTAATTTTCTCTCTTGCGTCCCGGACTCCCGAGGTGGTTATATCCTCCGAAACTCGTGGGTATGGTATCCATTATGTAAACATCCCTAAGGTGCTCCTCATAGGGGATATTATGCCCCACGGTCCATCCATCGGGATATTCATAGTGAGTAAAACTGAACCCATCACCTACAAATGCCGCATCGTCAACCCCATCTCCCCCGTATTCGAAGAATGGATACACCTCAATATCTACGGTATTATCTCTCTCATTTATTATCCATATATCATTCAGGGCTATCCTCGAACTATAACAGAGGAAGGTCTCGTGTACCCTTATCCCTTCATAGGGATAAAATACAAACTCAACCATATTCGCATATGACCTCTTTACTCTTACATCCTCAGCCATATCGCACAGTTCGAAGCGGACATCGCCGCCGAGCCTGAAAGCGAGGTAGAGATTACCTCCCGTATCCGTCTCAAAGCCAATCCCCTTATTATCATCATACCACATAAGGGAATACCCCTCGTCTATTATAAACTCGGACGAAGACATATCCGCCGCATATGTGCTATAAAGCGCATCGTCTCTGGAGGCATTTAAATCAGAAAGGGGGGTGGAGAGTATGGTGATAAAAATAAGCCCATTCATAACAAAGAAAAAAAGTCGAAGTCTTAAAATAGTATCTATAATCTTACCTTATCACTATCATTTTCTTTACAGAAGAAAGCTTTTCTACCTCCATCTGGCAGAAATAGATTCCGTTGGGCACCTCTCTTCCACTTTTGTCCCTGCCATCCCAACATACCGAGTAACAGCCAGAATGCATTTCTTTATCTATCAAGGTTGTAACTTCTTGCCCCATCACATTGTATATCTTAATAGAGACATGTGTCTTTTCTAGCCATCCCTGGTCCTCAGTATGAGTTTTGCAATCTGCGACGCTGTAATAAATAGTGGTATAAGAGCTAAATGGATTGGGGTAATTTTGATAAAGAAGAGGGGTTGCTAATACTTCAGCATCCTGCTTTATGCCCGCAATATTTTCTAAGTCTATGACCATTCGAGCCACTACACCCGTCCAAATATATGTCTTAAGATATGAAGGTGAAGGCTGTGGGTAATCAGCATGATATGATTCATAGAACCAGTGATTGGTCTTCAACTGCTGAATCACCGCATTGAATAATTTAGTTGCCAGAGTCTGTGCTTCATCTGAGTAACCGTAGTTAAGTAATCCTTTAAATACCAGAAAGTCCCACTCTGGATATACGGCAATGGCATCATACCCATCGTATGGGTCACTGTGTGATAACAATGGTAAGCCATATGGACGCCAAAATTTGTCCGTGTCCGTCAATTGTTCAACCAAATAGGATGCCCGTTCCTCACTCGCTATTCCCGCCCACAGGGGTAGAAATCCAATTATTTCCTGTCTCTTAAGGTCATTTAAACTCTGGTATGTAAAATCGTTGTCAGGCTTATGACAGTGATAGTAAAAATGGGTCTCCGGGTCCCACATATATTGGTTAATTAAATTGGCTCTATTGTTGGCTTCTGCGGTCCAATATTGGTAGTTGACACTATCACCTAACTCCAATGCCATATCTGCAAGTGACTTGGCCTCCATAACTAACTCACAGTTAAGGTCCAGCGCCTCTACTTTGTTGGCATTGTGGGGATCAGCCCATCCACCCAAAAGATCCCAGATAACATTGTAATCCCTTACCGACTCCAAGAATGCATGTGCACCCCATTCACACAACCCATCACCGTCATCGTCCCTCTCTATGAGCCAGAAGTTATAGAAATCAACTCCCGAATTATATGCATCTCTCAAAAATGTTGTATCCCGACTCACCTTGTATATCTCCCAGTTTTCCCAGGAAAACCAGGGAGCTGAAGAGGTATAACTGTTGTTATACCATATTGTTTCATTGAGATATGGACCCACTCTATAAGGTATATAACCATCTGACCATTCGGAATGACTATCCTGTCTCTCCATATACACCCTCTGGGAGTTCATGGCACCCAAGGGGTCCATAAATGCATAGGCAAGCATTGATAGACTCTCATGGAATACCTGACCCCCGTGACCCCATCCCCAGGTGGGCTCCCTCGAGAAAAGATAGTAATTGTAAGAACACTCCCCCTCCGGGGGAAGCATCAACTGATGTATAAGGGAAAAGGCACTCCAGTACATAAGCTCCTGATTAGGGGAGGAGAACTCATAACGGGGAATAGAGGAATATCTCTCCTCGTTCTCTGTTACAAACGGACCAAGAGGTATATTTCGTAAGGAACGGACGAGGGAAA
>JGI24025J20009_10001627_pt1 | contig 16849 bp, 17 predicted proteins | sample Cruoilmetagenom3_FD_20009 | JGI IMG/M metagenome (IMG submission 20009) | reverse complement strand
ATTCCTGCAGATTTTCTATAATTGTCAGCGAAGACACTCAGCTTTGGGCTACCTGAGCCCGGCCGAGTACGAGAAGCAGTTGAGAAAACCCTCCTAACTGCATGTCCACTTTATCGGGGGCAGTCCCCGGTGTAGAGTATCGGCAGCGTATCGCTCGACTCAGCATAAATGCTGGCGGCAAGCGCTGCCGTGATTATGGTGATTATTCTTTTCATGTTTGCCTCTTTCAACATCCAGTGTTCGGACAACACAAGTCAGGTTTATTTCAGTCTCACAAATTTGGTCCTACCCGACCGGACCGGGCTTGCAGAATGCAACCTCTCTGGAACCCAGGTCATCTCTGCGAAATAGACTCCGTTCGGAACCGGATGGCCAGAATCATCGGTTCCGTCCCAAAGATAGTCGAGAACTTCGCTGCTATGAGCTCTATCTACGAGCGTCCGCACCAGCATTCCTGCTCGGTTATAAACGCAAATATGGACCCGGCCCTTGCCAGGCAGTCTCCCTCCAAATCGGACAGTACGGGCAAACGGATTTGGACGGACGCGCACGAACGATGTTGCGCGATGGCTAGCCTGACGAGACGGTTCGCTCAGGCCCACTTCCGGTGTGTAGAGGATGGTTACAAAACCCGCATCTCTGCCCACTACCACAATCCGATTCTCTGGCCCGGCGGCAATAGCGTAACCACGGCTACCGCAGATATCCCTCCATATTTCTCTTCCCGATGAATCATACCCGACTGTTGCGGCTAAATAAGTAGCCCTTCCTGTAACAAACACATTACCATCATTCGCGACAGCAACATCATATGCGTAGTCTCTACCGTATTCACTATCGAAGGTTGCGCGCCACAATTCTTCGCCGTCTGCGCTGAACGCGACTGTCGCGTAATCATAGTCATGACTACCCCTGACGCGCCCGGTGACAAGAACTCGGCCGGTTTCGTCCCCGGTTGCTGAATACGCACGGCAAGTTCTGTCAAAGCTGGCGCGTGCTGCCCACAGGGTTTCGCCTGAAGGACTGAGTTTGGCAGCAAGAAACGCACGAGAACCATACCCTCCCAGGAATACGTTCCCTGCCGAATCAACGGCCATTCCCTCCGCCCTGAACGAACTTAGGCTGGAATCAGGGTCTTCGCAATGGGCCGTCCATACTACATCTCCGAGGAGGTCGTACTTAATTGTAGTCGCTAGAGTGAGGCCGTCATCTTCGTAGCTCCAGCCACTGACATATGTTGCACCAACACCATCGACTGCCACAGCACCGGCATGATCAGCAGTGTCAGCAGAGCCGTTGTATCTTCTGACCCAGAGTTCCTGACCGGAAGTTGAGTATCTCACCGTAGCGTAGTCCAGGTCTGTGCCAACCCCGTAGCTCTCTCCGGTCACAGCCACATTGCCAGAACGGTCAACCGCCAAAGCCACTGGCTTGTCGTCATTGTCAGCCGGACCGTTGTAACGATTAGCCCAGAGACGGTTGCCCCAGGGGTCATACTTGAGAGTCACATAGTCCAACCCAGTGCCAGCGCCCTCGCTGTATCCGGTCACATACACATTCCCCCAACCGTCCGTTTGCACAGCCGCCGCAATATCCTCTTCATTCGGAATGTTGCCGTAGGATTGCACCCACAGAAGCTCTCCAGAAGCCGAGTACTTGGCTACCGCTAGGTCTTTGTACTGGTCGAAGTTCTCCAACCAGCCGGCCGCTATGACGTTGCCGTTACGGTCAAAGGTCACATCCTTGCCTTCCCCGGCCCCAGCAGTGCCCGGTCCATTCAGAACTTGCGACCACTGCTCGTTACCGCCGCTGTCATACCGAATCAGCAGCGCATTTTCGTCAAGGTCTCGGTTGTTGTAATAGCCGCCAACGCAGATGCCTGAACCCGCCAGGATTAAGGCCAGAGCTCCGCTTTCCAGAGAATCGCGGGCAACCCAGCGCCGCACCCAAACCGATTCGCCAGCGGGGGAGTACTTCACTGTGGTCATATCCGACCCTCTCCAATCGCGTTCGCACCAACCCGAAACATAGATATTGCCGGACGGGTCAACCTGCATTCCTGCAAGGCTGTCATTGTCTCGTGGCCCATGATAGCTTCTGCGCCAGAGTTGAGTCCCGGTCGGTGAGTATTTTACCACCAGATAGGCATTGCTGTCGTTACCTGCCAGAATCACATTTGCCTGGTTGTCGGTTCCGACCGCGACCGCGCCGTTTTCATCCCCTTGGTCAACAAAGCTTCTTGACCAGAGAGTTTCACCTGAGGGACTATACTTTACCACAAGGTAGCCGCTGTTGCGAAAGTCAGGATGGGTGCAGCCAGCAACTACCAGGTTATTCTGCGGGTCCAAGGCAACCGCTACCGCGCTGTCTTCGTTGTCGCCCGGCCCTCGGAAAGTGCGCGCCCATTGCAGCACTCCATCAAGTGAATACTTCAGCACCTGCATGTCGAAGTCTCCGGCCGCTTCCCAGTTACAAACAGTTCCGACTTCGTAGATGTAACCCTGCTGGTCTATGACCGCTGCGAGCCCGAAATCTTCGTTCTCTTGAAAGTCAAACAGCCGTGCCCAAAGCTGTTCCCCAGAAGGAGAGTACTTAACCAGCGCCATATCTTCGTATCGTTCCCCGGTTTCACCGTAGCCGGCCACATATGCATTGCCTACATCGTCCACCACCACTGCCGAAGCTTCATCATTTTCCCCCTCGGCATCATAATACTTGACCCAGACCGAATCCCCAGAAGCGCCGTACTTCAGAGTGACAATGTCGAGCCAGCCGCCCGGCCGTATGGAACTGCCGGTCACGAATGCGTTGCCCCAGTGGTCAACCGCAATGTCTACAGGAATAACGCATCCGTCGCCTTCAGAACGTTGTGACCAGAGCAGTTCACCGCTCGGTGAGTACTTGGCCGTAATGATGGCAGAGGTGCTCTCGCTGGGCATGTTCTGAATCACGACATAGACATTGCCCTGCTGGTCAGAAGTCATCGCCCGCACTTGGTCATCGCTGTTGCCGGTACCGGAGAGCCGCCTGACCCAGACCGTATCACGCTGGGCAAATGCACAAGAAATGCACGCTGCTAGGGTTATTAGCTTAAATCCTGAAAGTCGAATCATCTTGTTACCTCGCAAGACTAATATAATCGTATTCCACTGCTTATCAAGGCTGGGATTTCAACCTGGGCATTACCCGTACCGCCGACTTCGTGCCATTCAGCAAACGCAAAAGAAATGCGCGCTTACGCAGAGGGGTTTCTTTGCGAAGCCGTTCTTGCTGTGCGCCAGTTTGCGGGAAAACACTGTTGCTTGACTCGGGTTGGCCGACTAATAGAATGCAGTTGGTTTGCATCATGACAGGAGGCTCAGTTGGTTAGAAATGTTCTGTTTTTCTCGGCTGTTCTGTTCCTGGTAGTTCCATGCTGGGCGATGTTTGAAGAGAATGGGGTAGGGGTCAGGCCCGAAGGCATGGCGGGCGCTTTCACGGCGGTGGCCGATGATGTGAGTGCGGCAAGTTTCAATCCGGCCGGTTTGTTTCAGGTCGGGAAATATGAGGTTCAGGGTTTCTACAAATTGCTTTATGGCGGTGCCGGCGTTAATCTGCATTCGGTTAGTGCGGCCGGTTGCATGCCTCTGGGCAGGTTTGGCAGTTTCGGGCTGAGTGCGCAGGAGACCGGTTTTGAGTTGCATTCCGAACGCACCTTGAAGTTTACCCATGGTCTGAGACTCGTCAATAGTATCGGTTTTGGCTATGGTTTGAATGTTTACAATCTCTTTCAGAAGGGAATCGGCAGCGGTTTTTCATTCGGTCTGGATTTGGGAATGTTTGCAAGGGTGTACCGGGTATGGACCACAGGGTTTTATGTCCACAATATCAATATGCCCAGGATTGGAACAGGACCCGAAGGCGAGATGCCCAGGTCACTTTGCTTCGGACTCGGATATTCACCGACATCAGGGATTCATTCGGCAATAGATTTGGAAAAGGAACCGGGGAAGGGGACACAGGTGCGCTGTGGCCAGGAGTTCACGATAGTTCCGGACCATCTGGTTCTCCGTGCCGGTGTCCAGACCGAGCCGGTCAGTTTTGCCTTTGGCCTGCGGACCGGAACCCGGAGTATCCATATTGATTATGCGCTTAAGACCCATGCCGAGCTGGGTTTGACCCATAATTTCGGGTTATCGCTCGGGTTCTGATATGTTCCAATTCGTGCTTTTCCTGATTGCCGTTTACAGCCCTGCGAATCAGCTTGATATAAACCGTGCGACCCGGGAAGAGATTCGGCAATTGCCAGTGGATTCGGTTGTTGCAGAACGCATTTATCAGCACCTTTATGAATATGGCAGGTTCAACAGTATCTACGAGCTTTCGGGAATAAAGGGGGTAGGGCCGGCATTGCTAGAAAGGCTGAAGCCGATGGTTTATGTTTCGTTGCGGCGAGCGGACGAAGACAGGCTGCGCAAGATGCATCNGGTTCAGCNGCGGCTGGCATCAGAAGAAGGACCGACCCGCGCCGCGGTCGAGGAGTGGCAGGATATGCTATTGACACCGCTCAATATCAATCGGGCAAGTGTGGACGATTTGGTGATGCTGGACAATGTTTCCCTGGTGGATGCGGTGGCCGTTGCCAAATATCTGAAATCAGGTCGGACAATCCGAAGCCGATATGATTTGGCAAAGCGGATTGTCGGGCTTTCCAGTTATGGGTATCGGAATATCCGTGACTTTGTCGCTTACCAGGATATGAAATTCGAGGGTTTCGGTGGTAATTACCGGTTGAATTATTTGTCCTGTCCTGCCTGGGAGACCGAGGTCAGCACTGTTGATTTCAGCCAGGCACTTGATGCGCTGGAAAAGGATACGGCAGAGTTCCGCGCAGCCGGGTTCACAAAGAATGAGATTGAATATATCAGGCATCGTCTTGAAGCTGAAAAAGATTATCTTGAAGAGGGGGGCAGTTCTGGAGATGTGCGCAACCGCTTGCGGATACGACTGGGTAATCATTTCCGAACCGGTGCGTGGGTCAATCAGAAATTCTTTGAGCCCGGAGCGATAAACGGTCTTAAGGGTTTTGTCAGCGGCCAGGATTTCGGGCTTTTGCGCCGTGTCTTTCTGGGTGACTACCGGGTTACACTTGGTCAGGGTTTGCTGCTTGACAATACTGCTGAGCTCAGGGCGAGGACGCATGAAAGACCCAGAGGTTTGTTCAATGACCTGGATGAGAATCCGGGTTTCGGTTTCAGGGGGGGCGCAGCGGAAATCGGCCTGAGCCGTTTCGGGCTCGCGGGTTGTATCTCCAGTGCCCGGCGGGATGCAATTCTGAATCCGGACAGCAGTGTGAACTATTATATTATCACTACGCCATGTTATCCGACATTCAAGGATGTTTTGAAAGAAACCGATATTGCCGGGAGCGGATACCTTGACCTGTCTGATTTTCTCATGATTCCAGTCGGGACCAGGCTGGGATTCAATGCATTATCAATCCGGTATGACCGTGATTTCAAACCCGATGCCAGATACCTGGATTTGCCCGGGGACGGCACTGAGCTTGCAGACCCGAATTATACAAGGCTGGACAGCGGTAAGGCCCGGCTTTTCTATGGTTTTGATTTCCNCACTGTGGTTGAGAATGTTTCTCTTGAAGGTGAGCTGGCACTTAAACCGGATGTCGGCACAAGCTTTTTGCCCAAAACAGGGACACAGAAGGCGTATCTGGCCAAGGCAAGGGCTCAGTATAATTATCTTTATCTGACCGCATTGTTCCGTCATTATGACATCGGTTATGATAATCCGTACAATCGTGGTTATTGCGAGCAGTTGCGTTTTGAGGATACGCCTTTTGAAAAGGCGTATCGGTTGATTGACCCGGCATATTCAGGATTGCAGGATTTCCCGATGCCCAAGGCCGAGCAAGGTTTTCTTGTTGAGACGCGTTACCAGATTTCGCGCAAGATAACCTTTACCCGGGCATATATTGATGTATGGCGTAATCTTGCATGGGGGATGAGCAATATCCGGTTTCAGGCAGAAATAGAATATCGGCCGGTTTTCCCTTTGCGAATCCGTTTCAGGCAGAAGCTGCAAAGCAAAGGTTTGCCCAAGCCTGTCCTGTCCACCAGGTCAAACACATCCGAGTCGAGTATCAGGGTAATGGCAAGTTTGACCAATCACGATTTCCTGACAGGGGAAGTGCGCGAAGGCCGGGTTCATTTGATTCCTAATCCGAAATACGGTGACAAAGCGAGTATGTCAGGGAACTTCCTGGCGGTGCAATGGGAACACAATTTCAGCGATGACTTCAATACTGAGCTCGGGGTGGCGACCTGGCTGACCCGGGACATGTCGCAATGGATTCTTGAGGATGTCGGGATTGATTTCCTTGAAGGCGACGGGCTCAGATGGTATGCAGCATTGAACGACCGGATTTCAGAAAGGCTGCTGATTTACCTGAAATGCCGGCATAAAGTAAGTTGGTTTCCCCATACCGGGCTGGGTAGTTCTGAAGGTGTTCATTATTCGGAATCGCCTTTCCCGGTGCGGGATTTTGTGAGCAAAGACGATGCATTCGGTATCGCCATCCAGGTTGATGTGCTATGGTAAGGAGAAAGCGATGAGAAGATTATCATTTGCGTTCCTGATTCTCGTCATCGCCGGTGCGCTGGCAATGGCCGAGATACCGCTGCGGGCGTACTGGGGAGAGCGGGTGAAGTGGCACAATGCCAGGGATTTGGCATTTGCCGGAATGAACAGATTTGACCCCGGACCTGGCGCAGTATTCTCCAGCCCGGCACAACTGGGTTTTGTTGACCGTCCCGGGCTTGAACTCAGCTATGGGCTGAAATTCTCTTCTGAGCAGCGGACCAGAACTGTTTATGACCGGTTCGAGAATACGATTGGCGAAGCGGTTGTAGCTGATAATGCCGGTCTGTCCGGGATTGTTGGGCCTCTGGCCGGAGTGTTTCCGCTTTTCAGAAAGGGAGCGGTCGCAGCCGGCATTGGGCCGGTGCTCGATTTCTCATACCGGTATTACAAGGAGTTCCGGGATGATTTCTATAATGTCATCGGCGAAGACCGGGTTGAGCAGACCGGTACTGTTTTCAATGCCGGGCTCGGGTTCGGGTTCCGGCCTTTGAGCCGGCTGAGTCTTGGAGCAAGCGGCGGGTATATGTTCGGTTCAAGAGAGCTCGAGTCCTGGCAGATTCGAATACCAGATACGAGCTATGAGAGCGAGTTCGGCAAGCCGGCCGGAGTCACTTATGCGGTGGGTATCGCCGGTCAGCCGATTGACCGGCTTGACCTGGAGTTCGGCTTCACTGGGTCAGTCAAGCTGTCCGGCTGGTATACGCCGTCTGCTGCTCCGCCTGAATTTATTGGCTGCGAGCAGCATTATCCGTGGCGCGCGGACCTGAATGTTTCATACCAGGTGCCAGGTCCGCTGCCGTCCCGGGTGATGCTCGAAGCCGAGTACCAGCCACGGGTTAGCGTGGTTACCGGGTGGGGACTCTGGGGTAAGCACCCCGTGACTGAAACCGCCAGCATCCTGAGCGTTCGTGCCGGGGTCGAGCATACAATGCTGAATTTCTTGAAGCTGCGCTATGGATTCGGTGTTGAGCCGCTACCTTTTGACCCTTCGATTCAACTGGCCGAGGTCGGAGCCGGTGTCGGGTTTGATGCCGGATTCGGCCGGATTGATATTGGCGGGATGTTCTTCCGGGATGTTATCGGGCCAAGCTATTTCTACGGCTCATTGACCCCCAAAGACCAGACAGTATATGAGACCAGCGCGGTTTTCGCAGTTACGGTCGAGCATGGGTTCTAAGCATATTACCTGGTTGTTCTTGGGTTTGGTCCTGGGCTGCGTGATTGCCCGGGCCCGGGTCCAGCATTTATATATTGTCCATACCAACGATATTCAGGGTGCATTGCTGCCAAATAAGGCGTTCTGGATGAACCGGGATTTTCCGCCGCCGCTGGCAAATGCACCCGGTGCATTGACTGTAATCAGGGAATTGAGGGCCGAAGCAGCACAGAAAGGTTATGGTTTTCTGTTGCTGGATGCAGGCGATGCATTCAGGGGCAAGACGCCTGGCGAGTTGAGCAGCAGCCAGGCTGTCGTGGATTATTTTAACCGGGCCGGGTATGATGCGATTGAACTCGGGCAATATGATTGTCTGTCCGATACCAATTCCGGCATGCCGTGGATATGTTCTAATTTGCAGATTGCCGGCAGGAATATCAGGCCGAATCGGTTGTTTGAGCAAAGAGGTATTAAAATCGGCATCTTCGGGCTGATAACAAAATATGCCAAAAGCGCAATTAAGGATAAGGATTATGATGCTGTTGCCAGTGACCAAATCGCAAAGCTGCGCAGGCAAGGTGCAGATATTATTGTCGGGTTGACCAGTATCGGATACAGAAACGACAAGCGACTGGCCGATGATGTGGCTGGTGTTGATATTATTATTGGTGGTTATAGCCGGACCGGCGTCGAGCCGCCTTATGAATCGCCAAAGAACCATACGATTGTCTGCCAGGCATATAGCAGATTGAGTGCGATAGGTTTTCTTGATTTGGTTGTGGATACCGATACCCGGCATATTATCGGTTATGAGGGGCATTTAATAAACCTGTATGGAGAAGAGATTCCCAAGGACCCGGCATACATGCGGTACCTTGATTCACTTAAGGCAAAGAAGGAAAAGGGCTTTGATAAAGTCATCGGCAAAAGCGTGCGAGAATTGGTGCGTTGCGAAGACAGGGAATCACCGGTTGGAAACCTGGTCACCGATGCGATGCGGGAATTCACCGGTGCGGATATTGCTTTGCACAATTCAGACGGAATCACTGCGGATATTCCTTGTGGGGAGATTACTTGCCGTGATATTTACAATCTGGCTCGTTTCGGCAATACAGTCGTCACCGGCGAATACGCTGGCCGTCAGGTTCGGGAAATGCTTGAAGTTTCAGTAAGCAGTAATCGAATACTCCAGGTTTCCGGGCTGAAGATGGGTTATGCAAAGAAGAGGCCTTTGGGTAGCCGGGTGCTTTCGGTTGTGGTCGGGGGTGAAGCGCTTGAGCCGGACCGGTTGTATAAAGTTTGTACCAATTCATATCTTGCCACCGGGAAAAGTGGTTTCGGTGTTTTCCAGACCGGCAAGCATATCAGTGACAGCGGTGTGCTCCTGCGCGATGTTGTTGCCGATTATATCCGCCGCAATTCACCGGTTAATGCCCGCATCCAGGGCCGTATCGTTTTGCAGGATAGTAGGCCCTGAAAAAAGTTCGGTTCAGTGTGACCAGGTGGGAGAAAAAGCGCCTTTGGTCCGGGTTATGCATTTCTGATGGGCACCGTTCCAGTCCATCGTATAAATCTCATAGTGGCCGCTCCGGTTTGAAGAAAAGGCGATGTGCAGGCCATCCGGAGACCAGATTGGGTCTTCGTTGCTGCCACGGCTGGTGAGTCTCAGATAGGTATCACCCGTTATATTCGTGGCGCAGACCTGATTCGAGCCATCTGGTTGGCGTTGGACAAATGCGACCATGTCACCGCGTGGAGACCAGGCAGGCGAAGTGTTATAGCTTCCTTCAAATGTCAGGCGGTGCAGGTCAATCCCATCGGCATTCATAATATAGACCTGTGGTGTTCCGGTCCGGTCAGACACGAAGGCTAGTTGTCTGCCCGATGGAGACCAAGTCGGGGATATGTCAATTGCATGGCTTGTGGTCAGCCGGCTGAGGTTGTGTCCTTTCGGGTCCATCAAATAGATGTCGGATTGCCCTCTGAAACTCAAAGATACCGCAATCGTCTTATTGTCCGGTGACCAGGCCGGGGTCGTATTCAATCCTGGCCGTTCACTCAAGGTTTTTCTCTTGCGGGTTTGGATATCGAGTGTGTATATGTTCAGCGAATGCTTTCCATAAGCGCAATACGCCAGTTTGTTTCCGTCGGGAGAGAAATCCGGGAAGAGTTTTACACCACCAGAGTTTGTAATAGAAACAAGAGCTGCACCATCGTAGTCTAGGAGAGCTAATTCCTTGCGGCCGTTTCCCAGGCTGCGGGAGAAAGCGATACGGGTGCGGCTGACACCCTGTTCTCCGGTAAGCAGTTTTATGACATCATCGGCAATTTCGTGTGCAAGCCGGCGCCATTGTTTTCTGAACCTGTAGGGCTTGGTTGCGATACGCCGGCATGTGAGAAGGTCATAAAGCCAGATTTGGAGAATGGGTCCGGAACGCTTCCTCGTGAGGTCTCCGCATATGAGCACTTCGGCCCCGGTGGAGCCCCAGGCTTTCAGGTCCACTTTGTGCATGGCGGTTTCAAATCCGAAGGCCGCGCCGGATTCTGGTTGCTGGAATGTGAAATACAAAGAGAAGCGCAAGTCTGCTTCGAATACCTGTTGGATTGACTGAAGGATATTGATAGTATCTTTTGGGAATCCTTTCTGGGCTGAGAATTCGGCAATCACCAGGTTGAGTCTTTGCCGGCCACTGGTTGCGGTTATCCTGAGCCAGAGCTCATCCTGTTGGTTTTGGCCAGATACCAGTGAAATACCCAAGAGTGCCAGCCAGCATATGACTCTCTTCATTTCGCTTGTGACAGAGAAAGAATGTATGCGGGCATTGGAGCCGATTATAAAGACTACATGGTTCGGGTCAAGATGCATTTTCCCTCGAGCAATGCCTTGATGCTTCGGTGCGCAATTTAAACTATTTACCCCCACTTATATTAGAGCCAGAAATGGACAAAAACATAACCAAGGATGTAACTGGTTGCCTTGCAGAGAGTTACATTCTTTTTTTTGGGGCGCCGACTCAAATCACATCGTTTGGGCATACCCCCTCCACCGCCCCCCTTTCTGGTTCTCTTCCGGATTTGTTCCCAGATTGTATTCGGGATTCTGTCCCGGATATTATCCCGGGAATGAATCCTTTTCTGCACCGTGATTCTTTTCCTGGTTCAAACCCGGGTTTCTATCGAGAAATGCTCGGAGATACTATTCCCGAAATGCTCGGAGATATTCCTCGAGTGATGCTTCCAGAAACTTATCCAGGTTCAATCGCTCAATGCCAAGGCGCAACAGACCCAGATTGTATTCCTGAACTTATTCCAGAAATCCTTCCAGGCTTTATTCCCGAATCGCTTCCCGAAACAATTCCCGATACTACGCCCGATGTTTTGCCGGTTTTTGACAAAAGAAACCTTTGGCTATACCTCGCCCGCCCGCCGAGCCAGGAAAACCGGGTTACTTCATTCCCCTGGAACCGCCTGCTCCTCTGCTATCCTCACTGAGTTCAGGCATTCGCGGAACTGCGGTTCGTACTCCTCGAAATCCTGTTTCAAAGACCGGAAGGAGATAAGTATCACCTGGTTTCCCTTTTGCACATAAAGGTGCATACCTTTAACCGGCTTCCTTTTCTCACCAAACCCTTCGCCAACAATCTCAATCGCTTCAAATCCGCTCACATCCCGATAGGTCTTAGACAATAGCCTACCATGAAAGCACATCGGGTTACTTACAAACTCATCCAGCGAAGTCCAACCCTCAAACGACAGGTTCATGACCGAGCCGAAAGGATAGCCCTCGGTCTCAGACTCAAAACAATAATGCCCGCCTTGCTCTGCCTTGTATTTCTTTCCCCGCTTCACTGTTGGCCGCCCCTGCTTCCATCCTGAAGGCAGCTTCATCGAGAATCCCAACTCCTTGATTTCCATTACCCCTTTGGTCTGCTGCCGGCCCGGACATCCGGCCAGAGCCAATACCAGCACAAACGCCAACAATACCTCAACCTTCATCTTGCACACCGGGTTGAGATGAACGCTACTGTTCTTTGCCATCTTATCTTTTAGACCACCCGTCAACCAACCCGGTTCCCATTGCCCGCATTGACAGACGCACCAGCCCGCCGCAGACTCAGAACAGCCTAGCGCGAGAAACTCCCAGCCCCTCCATACACACCTGAGCAACCGCCAATGCGGGCAGCAGGCAAGTGCAGGAAGGCACCTGCTCACGTCCAGTAGGGCCATTCCTGAACCATCGGGGCGCGGATGCCCAGACCCCAACGCGTGACAGCCAGGAGACGGATTGTGCGGTCCCAGCGCTTGGGCGGCCTGCAGCAGGTCGGGCGACCGAACGGATCGGTTAGTGCATTACCGACATCACGAGCACACCCTCGGGCCTTTGTGAGGGCACTAGCCCGTAAGTATCGAGTAAAGCGCCAGTAGGAGACGGGGTGCAGAGCGAAAGTCGTGCTTGACACTGGGATATTCTCGTGGTATTAGTTAAGTGCTCCGTTCGCCGTGAGTCAGCTATATGAGCCCTAGGCTAGGGCGGTTCGACGGCAAGAGATAACAATAGGAGGAACCTATGCAAAGAAACACACAGACGAGAACACCCGCCCCGGGGAGAGCAGTGCAGGTAGCACAACTCGTGCTTGAGGAGCTTCGGCAGATCAAGAACCTGCTGGCGTTTCAACTCCTGGAGGAGGACGCCGGAAAACAGGAAAACATCACTAGATTGCACAGAGCGGGCCTTCCCAATAGCTCAATCGCCAGCGTTGTGGGCACAACCGCAGATGCTGTCCGTGCCCGTCTCTCTGAAGCAAAGAAGAAACAGAGTGCGAAATGAAGGACAGGCAGGAGGAAGTACTTCAGGAGCTTCGCTGTATGTCGAAGCTCCTCGCACTGATGGCTACGGCGGGGATGAACCAGCGTCAGAAGATAGAGCTACTGGCGTCAACAGGCATGCCGCCCATGGAGATCGCCGGGCTAATCAACACAACTCTTAACGCAGTGCGAGTCACAATATCCAAGCTGCGAAGCACACGCGCAAGGAAACGAGGTGGGCCTCGAACGCAAGATGAACTATGAAAAAGGAATACCGCCAACTCAGACTAGACCTGCTAGACAAGCTCCACATCTCGCCTCAGGCACTTTCCTTTAGGTGCAAGAAGGTGATACAAGAGAAACCGATGGGTACGAGGGACGCGACCTGCATCATCGCGCACCAGGAAGGTCTCAGACTGGACAAGTACCTTGACTCAGAGTACGTTGACAGAATAAGGACCCTGCTGAACCAGTTGGAGGATTCCGAACGGCTGACACATCCGCAAACAGGCGCAAGACCGATAGCACTGACAGGACAGTAATCTTTCCCGGGGAATTCAAGACCAAGGACCATCTTCTCCCTCGGGCCAAGCTCAAGGAAGCCACTGAGATGGCCCGGCTCTATCCACTGCTGTATGTTCTCGAGAACTCGGTCCGCGAGTTCATAGACCGTCTCATGACGTCACTGTACGGGGACGACTGGTGGAATGGACGACCAATGACGTCCAGCAAGATGAAGAAACTCAGGCGCGATGTATCAGATAGGATGAAGAAGGAGAACAAGAATTCCTGGCACCAGAAGAGAGGAGCGCGTCCGATTGACTACTTGGACTTCATCGACCTCCGGAAGCTGCTCAGGAGAATCGAGAGTGATGTTGTGCCGAAGTACTTCCCATGCTTTGAATGGCTCAGCCAACTCATGGAGGAAGTGTATCAGTCAAGATGCGTCATCTGCCACATGAACCCTCTCAGCAGAGACAACGCCCAGGCCTTGAAACTCAAGTTCCGTCAGTGGCAGAGGCAAATCGGAACCCGCGTCGGGACCTTGCCCCAGCGGGTGCCATGAAGTCCGACGATGCTACGGAAAGGAAACAACATGCAAAATGGTCAACAGCAAGATGTAATCGCTCTCTTGAAGAGCATAGATAGACGGCTGGGCATACTGGTCAAACTGCAAAGGATCAACATGCCAGCCCCGAAGCTCACGCATACCCAGAAGCAGGTGTTGAACCTGTGTGACAAGAAACACACGATAGAGGACATGGTGCGCAAGCTGGGCAAGAAGCGCACCACAATCGAGCCTGAACTGAGCAAGCTCCGTACGAAGGGCTTGATCGAATCCACAACGTACAAGAAAAAGCTAGTGTATGGGAGGACATAGATGAAACAGTCAGCGAAAGCAAAGGTGAAGGACAGCGACGAGTTACTCGAGAGGATAGCCGAAAGGCTGGACATCATCACGGTCTTGCTCCTTTATCAGTCGGGCCTGTCCGGTGACAAGGTCGCTGGAGTGCTACACGTGCGGAAGCAGAAAGTGGGCGAGGCCCTCCCACTTAGGAAGCTCACACGGTGGGTTGATTAGCAGTGAGTAGGACACATCTCAAACCCAAAACTCTCAGAAAGCTGATCGGCAAGATGAAAGGTAGGATGGCGGAGTCGTCGATTCGAAGCGAACTGTCTCGGATTCGCGGAGAGCATCCTGCTTTGACTCTCAACGCCGCGGCCCAGGTATTCGCGAACAGACGGGGTTTCAGCGTCCTGGGCAGCTTGAGCGAGGAGGATAGGCTGTCGCTCGCGCAGGTACCCACTGAGCGAGTCGTGATCAAGACCGTCAGGGTGTCGAGGAAAGAGAAGTTCAAGCGCTTTGCGGCCTACACGACCTCTGACTCCTTCCTCAAGAAGCATATTGACGAGATTAACGAGGCCTACAACGCCGGCTGCTTCACGGCAACGTTCGTGTTGTGTCGAAAGGCACTCGAGAATCTCCTGGTCCACCACATACTCAGGAGGAAGTATCCTGGTAGCTCGGCCACGCACAAGCTGAAGTACTTCGACATCCAGAACCGCCGGGCACTTGGGTTCTCCACGGTCATAAAGAACGTTAGGCGTTCCAGTTCTGAGTTCGGGTCAGAGCGGCAGCTTGTCGAGCGTATCTGCGAGCTCTCCGATGGCTTCAAGGACGACGCAGACAAGATGACGCACTCTCTGTATCACATAGCTAGCAGACCTGAGCTGGATGGCAAGCAGTTCCAGGACATCCTGGAGATGATAGGACGGCTCGAGGCGACGTTGCGGCCTTAGTCGAGGCGGCAAACCTCGTAGGTTCCGGGAAAGCCCGGGTCAAATAGGGGCTAACAGCGACGTTATGCGCATGGGAAGATAGGGGGACACAATACCTATCTCCGCCTACCGCAATCCGCTGACCGCCGTCTGAAAGGCTGAAGTCGGAGGGATGAAGGATGAATCAGACGAGCATTGCGCCAACGGTTGACCGTCGGGCAAAACGACGAACCCAGATGCCTATCAGTCCTGATTCCAGGAAGCTGGACCATGCCGACTGTTGCCAGGTTGGCAAGTATTGGAATCGACGACGACCTAACCGCTGCTCTCGTGGCATTGGCTGCGGCTCCCATCCGAATTGTCTAAAGAACTATCTTATCGTCGCTGAGGATAACTCGCTGTGCATGACAAGAGTCGTGCCCTGGTTCTCGCTTTCCATGTGGGTCTGTACCGAGCCGGTGCCGTCGGCGTACCAGTAGTACATCGTGCTCGTCCCCGCATCGGCAGTAGTAGTGAGCTCGAGTTTCCAGCAATTCTTGTAAGTGCCAGCGGCTACGGTTACGTCTTCTTTAGCTATTACTCTGGCAGTGGTGTTTGAAGTGACCTGCCAGGTTTTGTCTTGTTCAAGAGGTAGAGCAATAGTAATCATGGGATTGGTGTCGTCCTTGGATGAGTAGCTGAGGATTTGTTCATCAGTCTTCTGGACATAGTTGGTGTCAACAGAGGTGAAAGTGGATTCGGCCGGTAACTTCATATGGATGGTTGTGGTGGACACGAATTCGACGACGCCTTCGCCAGTCGTGAGTTTGTCTTCCTTCGTTGCTTCGGTTTCAGTGGTGGATGTCTGTATGGTATCAGTGCCGGCGACCGATGTGGTCATCAGCGCGTAACCTTCATAATTCCAGGTGCTGCCAACACCCATCGGGAAGCAGTCTTCCTTCCCGCCAAAGATGTCACAGTTCGTGGCGAGCAGTACTACAACGAGTAGAGATGCTACAAATAGCAGGCTTTTTTTCAACAGTTCCTCCTTTTAGGGAGTAAATATAGAGAAAACGTTCGGACAGTCAAGCCCGACCGAAACCAGCCTAGGCGTTGGCTTGACACCAGCGGGGTTTGGAGTAGAGTTCTGGCCTATGAAAATCCACGAATATCAGGCGAAAGAAATATTCAGAGAGGTCGGAATTCCAGTACCCCGGGAGAAAGTCGCTTCAAGTGCGAAAGAAGCGATGGCGATTGCCCAGGGACTGGGATTGCCGGTGGTAATTAAGGCCCAGGTTCTGGTTGGGGGCCGGGGCAAGGCCGGCGGAGTAAAGAAGGTTGAGCGACTTGAGGATGTTGAAGTTATTGCCGGCGAGATTCTGGGGATGAGTATCAAAGGTTTGAAGGTGCGCAAGGTACTGGTTTCAGAGTGTGCTGACATCGAGAAAGAATTCTATCTCGGTTTTATTGTGGACCGGGCGAACCAGTGTCCGGTTTTGATGGCTTCTGCGGCTGGTGGTATTGAAATCGAACAGGTAGCAAAAGAAACTCCAAAGAAGATTCTAAAGGTTCAAATCGACCCGGGTGCAGGCTTGCTTGGTTTTCAGGCACGGAATATCGGAATGGAACTTCTGGGTAATATAAAGCAGGCTCTGGCCTTTACCGGGATTGCGCAGAAGCTGTATCGGGTTTTCCTGGAACAGGACTGCTCGCTTATTGAGATAAATCCGCTGGTCAGGCTCAATGACGGTTCGCTTCTGGCGCTGGATGCCAAAGTCAACTTTGACGACAACGGGCTTTTCCGCCATCGGGATAATGAGGGTTTGCGGGATGTGGATTCTGAGGAACCAAAGGAAGTTGAAGCGAAACAGGCCGGGCTTTCCTATATCAAGCTCGAGGGGAATGTGGGTTGCGTAGTGAACGGCGCCGGCTTGGCGATGGCGACGATGGATTTGATAAAACGGTATGGTGGCGAGCCGGCAAATTTCC
>JGI24025J20009_10001624_pt1 | contig 16866 bp, 16 predicted proteins | sample Cruoilmetagenom3_FD_20009 | JGI IMG/M metagenome (IMG submission 20009) | reverse complement strand
ATATGGCCAAACTGCTGGCCGCCGATGCCAGCTGGGAGGCGGCGAATGCCTGTATCCAGACCCACGGCGGCTTTGGTTTCGCCCGTGAATATGACGTNGANCGCAAGTTCCGCGAGACGCGGCTGTATCAGGTGGCACCGGTCTCGACCAACATGATCCTGTCTTATGTGGGTGAACACATCCTTGGAATGCCAAGGTCTTTCTGAGGGAAACACATTGGATACAGAGCCGCTGAAAGACTGGATCGGCAGATCCGAAACGGTGCGGGATCACCTGACCGGATCGCTGATCGACCGCTATCGCGCCACTCTTGATCCTTATTTGTGGTCCGATGTCCCCGTGCCGTTAGGCCTGCACTGGTGCCTTGGCCTTGCGGCCACGCCGATGGGCGAATTGTCCGAGGACGGGCATACCAAACGCGGCGCTTTCCTGCCGCCGGTGCCGCTGCCCTCGCGCATGTGGGCCGGGGGTGAAGTGGTGCATCATCACGCCCTTGCCCTGAACGCACCGGTGACCCGGACCTCGACCATCAGCGACATCACGGCCAAGCAGGGCAAAAGCGGCGATCTGGTGTTTGTCACGGTCAGCTCCGAATTTCACTCGGGCGATAAACTGTGCATCTCGGAACGTCAGGATATCGTTTTTCGTGAACTGTCCACCCTTGGGGCCGCATCGGCCAAACCCGCGGCACAAAACGCCGGGACGCGGCATGATACGCTGGTGCCGGACCCGGTGATGCTGTTTCGCTTCTCGGCGCTGACCTTCAATTCGCACCGTATCCATTACGATCAGCAATACGCGAGAGACGTCGAAGGCTATCCCGACCTAGTGGTGCATGGGCCGTTGCAGGCGACGGTCCTGCTGAACCTGGCCGCGAAAATCGCCGGCAGATCACCGCACCGCTTTGCCTTTCGCGGCGTGGCTCCGGTCACGCTTGGGGCTGCTATCGAAATCCGGCACGATCAGGACAGTGTCTGGTGCCAGAATGCCGATGGCATCAAGAGTTTTGTTGCGCATTATTCCGACGAATAGAGCCTGGACCCCGTTGATCCAGATCATCGTCCCGATCCTATCCCGGCGCAGCCGGAAGACGTGGCCAGCGCGGTGCTGTACCTTGCCTCGGACGAGGCCTCGTTCATGACGGGGTCAGAGATGGTCGTCGATGGCGGTTATACCGCGCAATAGTCAGGTTTGGCGGGGGGCGGATCGAAATCCGCCCCGGCCTTTCTCAGGGAATGCCTTACCTTAGAGCGGGCAATCCTTGCGGAAGTTCGGCGCGCGTTTCTCACGGTGCGACAGCACGCCTTCCTTGACGTCTTCGCCCATGAAGCCCAGCATTTCCAGCGCGGTCGAGGCGTCAAAGGTCGGCCCCGCCTGACGCAGCCAGTTGTTCAGCGAATACTTGGTCCAGCGGATCGCGCTCTGCGAGCCATTGGCCAGCTCGGTCGCCGTATCCAGCGCGACCTGCTGCAATTCGTCATCCTCGACGCACATCGACACCAGGCCGATGCGCTCGGCCTCTTCACCGGAAACCGGCTTGCAGGTCATCAGATAGTATTTCGCCTTGGCCATGCCGCACAGCAGCGGCCAGATGATCGCCGCGACGTCGCCCGCCGCGACACCCAGACGCGGGTGGCCGTCAACGATCTTGGCGCGTTTGCCGGCGATGGAAATATCGGCCAGAATGCCGACAACCAATCCGGCACCAGCCGCCGGGCCGTTCATCGCGGAAATGATCGGCTTGTTGCAGTTGATGATGTTGTAGACCAGATTTTTGGCCTCTTTCCAGGTCTTCATGATCTCGTGCGAGTTGCCGATCATGTTCTCGATCAGGCTGAAATCGCCGCCGGCGGAAAACGCCTTGCCGCGCCCGGTCACGATCACTGCGTTGATGTCGGGGTCGCGGTCGATATCGATCCAGATATCGGTCATCTGGGTGTGGGTTTCGGCATCGACCGAGTTGAACGTCTCGGGCTTGTCGAAGGTGATGCGCAGCACCCGTTCGGCCGGATAGTCATACGACATTTTCGGGTANTTCTTGGCATAGTCAGTCATTTTCAGTCCTCTNTTTNAAATANNGAAGTCAAAGGCCAAGCACGGCCTTGGACAGGATGTTTCGTTGGATTTCNTTGCTGCCGCCATAGATNGTNGACGGGCGCGCCTTGTAAAAATTGGACANTACNTCAAGGCCGATATTGCCAACCTGNATCGGGCCGATTGTCGCCCCGTCCGGACCGGCGGCCTCGATCATCAGNTCGGTGATGGCCTGACAGGTTTCNGTGACCCAGATCTTCAACATCGACACATCCGCNCCCAGNGTNTCGCCCCGCTTTAGCTGATCGGCNAANCGGGTATAAAGCGCTGCGTGNTCCTCGACATCCAGCGCCAGTTCGGCAAAGCGGTCGCGGAATTGCGGNTCGTCCAGCGCGCCGCGCCCACGGGCAAAGGTTTCAAGCTGCACCAGCGCGTTNTGCGCCAGATTGGGCGCGCCNATGAAAATCCGCTCAAAACCCAGCAGCGCCTTGGCCATGCTCCAGCCATTNTTCATCTCGCCGACCATGTTGGCGACCGGCGTGCGGGCGTCGTCAAAGAACACCTCGCAAAACTCGGGTTCGCCGGCCAGGGTTTGGATGTTGCGCACGGTGATGCCGGGCTGGTCCATGTCCATCAGCACAAAGCTGATGCCCTGTTGTTTCTTGGGCGCGTCCGGATCGGTGCGCACCAGCATGAAGATGTGGCTGGCATCATGNGCCATCGTCGTCCAGATCTTCTGGCCGTTGATGACAAAATCATCGCCGTCGATCACAGCAGAGGTGCGCAGNGACGCCAGATCAGACCCNGATCCCGGCTCGGAATAGCCCTGACACCAGATGTCTTCGCACGACAGGACACGCGGCAGCCAGTCATCCTTTTGCGCCTGTGTGCCGAATTTGATGATCAGCGGGCCGACCATCTGCACACCCATGTCACGGCCGCGAATGACGCCAAAATTCTGCTGTTCCTCGTAATAGATCAACAGTTTGGCAGCGCCCAACCCCATACCGCCATACTCGGTTGGCCAGGCCGGCGCGACCCAGCCCTTGGCGTGGAGCTTTTTGTGCCAGTGCTCAAGTTCGGCAAACACCGGACGATGCGCAAGATTGCACAGTTCTTCGGGATACTCGGCCTCAAAGAATTTCCGGACTTCGGCGCGGAAATCCGCGTCACTCATGCCATTCCAGTCAGTCATTTGCCCGCCCCTTCGGTTTCACGCAATGCAAGCCAGCGGCGTCGGTGCGTCGCGGCGTCTCCCAGCCAGGCCGTCAGGACCATGGCCCGGTTCAGGTACAGCCCGATGTCGAATTCGTCGGTATATCCGACGGCCCCGTGCATCTGGATCGACTCGCGGGTGATCTTCTGCGCGGCCGAGCAGGCGCGCGCCTTGGCGCGGCTGGCCTGTTGGTTGCGGGTCGCGGTATCCGGCGCGGTCTCGATCAGGGCAAGCGCCTCGGTCACGGCGGCGCTGGCGATCTCCAGTTGCAGGTTCATGTCAACCGCGCGGTGCTGGATCGCCTGAAAGCTGCCGATCGGCTTGCCGAATTGCTCGCGGGTCTTGAGGTACTCAAGCGTTACCTCGAACGCCTTGCCGGCAACGCCGACCAACTCGGCGGCGGCCAGCGCCGTGGCGTCGGCAACCGCCGCCTCAAGTGCTGCGCCTACCTGTGGTCCCTCGGCCAGAAGTTCGGCTTTGGCCCCGTCAAATGTGATGTCCAGCAGAGCGCTGCCGTCCGACTGGCGGTTCGGTGTCAGGCTGATGCCATCACCATCGCGCGCCACGCGCACCAGCGCAGGGCCGTTATCCGTCACTGCCACAACCAGGATCTGTTCGGCGCTGCTGGCCCCGGCAACCCAGGCCTTGGTGCCGTGCAGGGCGGTGCCGTCAAAGCGGCAAGCCATGTCATCCGCCAGCCCCCGGGGGCCGCGTTCCTGCCAGGCAAGGGCGGCAGCGCTGTCGCCGGCAATGGCTCCGGCCAGTCCGGCATCATCGGGGCACAGCCGGTGCAACATGCCAATGGCCAGCGCCACCACGGGCACCACCGGTTCCGGCGCAAGCGCGCGACCGACCTCGGTTGCGATCACCCCGCCAGCCTTCAGGCCCATGCCCAGCCCACCTGCTGCTTCGGGGGCCATCACCCCCAACACGCCGGCCTCGGCGATTTCACGCATGACCGCGCTGTCCCAGCCATCGGTACTGCCGCGCAGTTCGCGGGCGCGACCCGCGCCGCCCGTACGATCCAACAGCGTGCGCACACTGTCCTGTAACAGGCGCAGGTCTTCTGCGCCCTCGTCGGTTTGCATTTCATCAAGCATCGTTGTTTCCCGATCTGGTTTTGATCATGACAGGCACGTCGGTCGTAAAGGCCACCTCGCCCGCCGGATTTTTCGCCGTAAGCGTATATTGCAGGATACCCCGGTCAGGCTTGCTGCGCGAAGGACGAACCGATTTGACTTCGATCTGGACGGCAAGGGGCTGATCCGGGTGCAGCGGGCGCAGCCAGCGCAGATTGTCGAACCCCATGCCGCCGATATTGGCAACACCGGTCATCATCTCTTTCATCACCGGTTCAAACACCAGCAGGAGGGTCTGGAACCCCGAGGCGATCAGCCCGCCATGTATCTTTGTCGCGTGATCTTCGTCCAGGTGCAGCGGTTGTGGATCCCACCGGTTGGCAAAGTCCAAGATGTCTTGTTTGCTGACCGGCGCAGCGGTGAAATCAAAGGTCTGGCCGGGATGGAAATCTTCGAGATACATCATTGTGCAGGGCCTTTCCCGTCGGCGGCAAAGGCGTCTTTGATCGCCGTGGCCCTACCAGCCGCTTGTTCCCGCTCAAGCTGTGCCAGCTTGGGGTAGGTTTCAAGCATATCCCTGAGAAGGTCGTCGACCGGCACATCGGCGAAAATGCCGCGATCATTCTCATATTTCATGTGCTTGCGGCCCGCCTGGTCGAATTCATGGAACAACGCATCGCCGGTGCCGTCAAATTCCAGCGGCATAACCCCGAACCGCCGGCACAGCTCCATGTTGAAGGCGGGGGTGATCTTGAAGGTCTTCCCGTCCAGCCAAACCTGCACATAGCCGTGATAGATGAACAGGTCGGTGCCCATCATCTCGGCCAGTTTTGGCGTGTTCAGGTGGTTTCTCACGTCAGCAAACCCCAGCGCCGCCGGTATCCCCGCCGCGCGCAGGCAGGCGGTCAGCAGGATCGCCTTGGGCACGCAATAGGCGGCCTCCATGCCGGCTATCACGCTGGCGCGATAAGGCTCGGTCTCAAAGGACATGGAATAGGGATCATAGCGGATCCGTTCGCGGACCGCCTCGAACAGGCGAATGGTGATGTCGGTATCTGAGGTTTTCGGATCCATGCCCTCCAGTGATGTGTTGACAAAATCCCGCACCTCGCGGCTGTCGCTGTCAATAAATTCCGCAGGGCGGGTGTATTGCAGCAGGTCCGGCGGAATATCTGAAACACTCATTGGGGTATCGCTTTCACAAAGGATAAATCTAACATTTGTTAGAATAGACAGAGTCGCATCGGTCGTCAATCACTTCGCATCGGGGTTTTCGCCGGTGCTCAGACCGTAATCGCCATTGTGCTCCCCCAACTCGGGGGCCGAAGCGAGGGCGTCGGGGGCAGTACGAAAATCCGGCACGATTGGCACGGGCAGGGCGGGGATCGTGGTTGTGCCCACCTCGGTCTGGCGGTCGAACAGACCCCGGGCGGCGAAATGCGGATCGCGCGCGGCCTCGGCGGGGGTTCGCACGATGCTGGTACAGCAATCGGCCTTGACGAACAGCGGCTCCCAATGGGCGGCGGATTTGGCTGCGACGCGGCGGGTAACCTCGGCGCGGGTGGCGTCGCGGGTGGCGGTATCGTCACGCAACTCCTGCGGCAGGTCGATCACATCGCAGAAGGCCAGCCAGAACTTCTGTTCAATCGCCCCCACGGCCAGACGGCGACCGTCGCTGGTGGTGTAAAGGCTGTAGCGTGGCATGCCGCCGGTCACGCGTTCGCCGCCATCGGCAATATCTTCGCCGGCAACGACGCCCTTGGTATGGGCCCAATAGGCAAAGGCAAAGGCCCCTTCGGCCATGGCGATGTCCAGATGCGCGCCGGTGCCGCTGCGGTCGCGTTCCCGCAAGGCCAGCAGGATATTGACCACCGCCGGATAGGTGCCGCCGCCGATATCGGCCACCAGCGCAAAGGGCATGGTCGGGCTGTCGGCGCTGCCGGTGGACAGAGACAGAACGCCGGTGTCGCCGACATAGTTCATGTCATGCCCGGCCGCCAGACGTTTGGGGCCGGTCTGCCCATAGCCGGTGATCGAACAATAGATGATGTCCGGGTTGATCGCCCTGACCGCATCATAGCCCAGCCCCAGCCGGTCCATCACGCCGGGACGGAACTGTTCCACCAGCACATCGGCCTTTTCCAGCAGCGGGCGCAGGCGCTCGACGGCATCCTTGTCCTTGAGGTCGATGGCGATGCTTTTCTTGCCCCGGTTCAGCGCCGCATAACCAAGCGAACGCCCCTCCAGTTGCGGCACGGTCACGCGCATGTCCTCGCCGGTTCCGGGGCGTTCAAGTTTGACCACCTCGGCCCCTGCCTCGACCAGCATGAGGGTCGCCATGGGACCGGGCAGAAGGGTGCTGAAATCCACAACAAGGATGTCGTCAAGCGGTTGGGTCATTAGTATTTCCTATGGGTTCAGGCCAGCCTTTGATTCAGGCCAGCCTTTGATTCAGGCCAGCCTTTGGTTCAGGTCAGCCTTTGGTTCAGGTCAGGCGCGCGGCACCGTTGTTCAGCACCAGCAGGTTGTCGCGCTCCGGCACCAGGGCGCGGAACCGGGCCTCTTTGCCATCCTGCCATATCTCGAAGCGCACGGTTTCGCCGGGATAGACCGGCGCGGAAAACCGCACGTCCAGCCCGGTCAGCCGCGCTGCATCATAATCGCACAGGCTGCGCAGGATCGCCCGGCCTGCCAGACCATAGGTCGCCAGACCGTGCAGGATAGGGGCCTTGAAACCAACGCTGCGCGCCACTTCCGGATCGGCATGCAGCGGGTTGTAGTCGCCGCTGAGACGATAGATCAGCGCCTGACGGGGCAGGGTGGTCAGGTCACACACCTTGTCGGGCGCGCGGTCGGGCAGGGTGGCGGGGGCTGGCCCGGCCAGGTTCTCGCCGCCAAAGCCGCCGGCCCCACGACAGAACGTCGACATGGTGACCCGCGCCAGCGTGTCGCCGCTGGCTGCATCAATGATGTCGCGGCTCAGGTACATCACCGCGCCCTTGCCTTCGCCCTTGTCGGAAATGCTGTCAATCTTGGTGCGGCCAATCACCTTGCCCTCGACCGGCAGCGGTTTGAAGATATCCAGCCACTGTTCGCCGTGCAGCACCTTTCGCCAGTCGATCCCGGTCCTGGGGTCTTTCAGCCAAAAGCCGGGATAGCCAAGGATCACCGCCATGCTTGGCATTGATACCAGCCCGTCCTCATAGACATAGGCCAGTTCCTTCTGGTCCATCGGATCCTCTCCGAAGCCCAGCCCCAGCGCGTACAGCATCGTGTCGCGCGCGGTGTAGGTATGTTCGATATCCTCAAAGACCCAGTTGTTCAGTGCTTCAATATTCAACGGCATGTTTCGTTCCTCTCAAAAAAAATCAGACTGTGCTGGCGGCACCCAGGATGGCGGTGACCTGACTGGACAACACGCCGCCATTGCCATGCGCCAGCGCCAGTTCGACCCCGTCCAGTTGTATGCCCGGCGCATCGCCCCGGATCTGGCGGGCGGCCTCGATCACCGTAAAGATTCCCAGCATGCCGGGATGCGTGCAGGACAACCCGCCGCCGTATGTGTTGACCGGCAGCGCGCCACCCGGCGCAATTCGCCCGCCTTCGACAAAGGCCCCACCTTCGCCCTTCTTGCAAAACCCCAGATCCTCCAGAAACAGGATCGTGTTTATGGTGAACGCGTCATACAGTTCCAGCACGTCGATATCGGCGGGGCTGACCCCGGCCATGTCAAAGGCCCGCTTGCCTGACTCGCGCGCCGCCGTGACGGTGAAATCGGGCATCTGCGAGATTTGCCTGTGGGTACTGTCGGTCGCCATGCCCAGCAAATGCACCGGAGCATTGGGGAAATCGCCGGCCCGGTCGGCCCGCACCAGCACCAAAGCGCCGCCGCCATCGGTCACCAGACAGCAGTCGCGTACCGACAACGGGTCGCTGACCATGCGCGAGGCCAGAACATCCTCGCGGGTCAGATCGCCGCGTTCAAACGCTTCCGGGTTGGGCTGTGCCCAGGCACGGGCGGCGACGGCTACATCGGCCAGCTGTTCGCGCGTGGTGCCGTATTCATGCATGTGCCGCGCCGCCGCCATGGCATAGGCCGAGATCGGATAGCGCGGCTGATAGGGTTCCTCATAGGGGGGTATGCGCGAGGCCGTCACCAGCTTGCCCGCCGCCGTGCGCTGGTTCGATCCGTAACAGATCAGCGCCACGTCACACAGGCCCGCATCCAGCGCCATAGCCGCCGTGGTCAGATAATGCACAAACGACGACCCGCCGGTCATCGTGCTGTCCACGTGGCGTGGCCGGATGCCCAGATACTCGGCCGCCATCAGCGCCGACATGCTGTCTTCCATCATGGCACAGAACAAGCCGTCCACGTCGCCAAGTCCCAGCCCGGCGTCCTTAAGGGCCGCCAGCGCGCTCTCGGTCATTATCTCGTATGAGGTACGCCCCGGTGCCTCGCCAAGACCGCCAATCCCCAGGCCGACAATCGCGGTTTTGCCGCGCAATTCATGTACCATTTCTCAGCCCTCCACCGGCTTGCACAGAACGGCCGCCCTACCGTCTATTTCACCTACGAACAGGTCCACGGCCAGGCCGATGGTCACCTGTTCGGGGGCGATTCCGTCAACCCGGCTCATCATTCGGGCACCTTCAGCCAGTTCGATCATGCAGACATTATAGTCGCCGCCACGCTCGGGTTTGCGGCGCACGGCGGTGGTGGTGTAAACCTCGCCCCGGCCTGAAATCGGCTGCCATTCCAGGTCGGTGCCGTGACAATGCGGGCAAAGCGCCCTTGGAAAGAAGATGGATTGCCCGCAAGAACGGCATTTTTGCAGGTTGATTTCGCCCCGCTTCAACCCGTCGCGAAATGTTGCATCCGGTCCTGTTTCAGTCATACCCAAACCTCTCCCTGTTCCAGTCGCCATCCAATCCTTACGGTGCGGATATGGTGCGAATCTGATCTGGAGGATATTCTAACGATCGTTAGAATGAGGGCAAGCACCCAAACACAGTTCGCCGCTGCGTCAGATATTCAGCCGCAGATGGTGGCCCGGAGCGTGAGCCAGACGCATGAACGTGACGGCGGTGTCGGGGCCAAAGGTGCGGCGTTCCAGAACCATCAATGGCGTTCCCGTGGGACAGCCAAGATGGCGTGCCTCGTCTTGGCTGGCCGCAACCGCGCTATAATCCAGTGTCCCATGCGCAAAGGGGGCATTCTGAACCAGCCACTCATTGGGGCTGATGTCGTTCAGGGCGGCGTCGCTGATCGACGGGACAGCGGCGAGGTTGACCCAGCGGTCCTCAAAAGCGAAGGCGCGGGCATCCGCCATATAAAGGGTGCGCACATGCAGCGCCTCGGCGGGCGCGTTCAGGGACAGGGCAGCGCACAGGTGCGGCGGCATTCGGGTGACACTGCGTTCAATGATGCTGTGGCTGAAACTCTGGCCGCTTCTTTCGATTTCCTGGCGGATCAGCGGGATCGCCATTTGCGCCCTTCGTTGCGGTGACAGGGCGACACGGGTGCCCGCCTTGCGCCGCCGCTCCAGCCAACCTGCATCGGCCAGTGCCTGAAGGGCCCGGTTGACGGTCGCGCGGGCACAGCCGAATTCCTCGGCCAACGCGGTTTCATTCGGGATCAGCGTGCCGGGGCACCATTCGCGCATCTGAATGCGGCGCAATGCCTCGTCATGGATATCCTGCCACCCTGCGGCCATCACATCGCCCCGCCTAGCCGGGCCAGACAGGCGCGGTATTCGCGTGTTATTGCATCGCTGGCAATATGGCGTCCACCCCGAACCACATGCCGCCCGGCAGACCAGACATCGCGGACCAGCCGGTCGCCGGTGGTGAACAGCCACGTATCCAGAACGCTGTCTTCCTGCCTGCCGGTCAGGTCCAGTGCATTCGCGTCCAGCGATATAAGGTCGGCGAACCGGCCTGGCGCAATTGCCCCGCTGGCCCGTCCCAGTGCCTGAGCGCCGCCTTTCAACACCGCGTCAAAAAGGAACCGCCCGGTCGATCCTCCGGGCGCGGCCATCACGGCGCGCGCGTGATCTTTCAGGCGTTGTGAATATTCCAGTTGGCGCAGTTCTTCGCTCAGGGAAATGCGGATGTTGCTGTCAGAGCCAATGGCCATCGCCCCTTGCGCGTCAACCCAGCGCCTGCCGTCAAAGATACCATCACCAAGCGACGCTTCGGTGATCGGGCAAAGGCCCACCACGGCCCCTGTGGCGGCAAGCCTTTTGGTTTCCTCAGGCAACATCTGCGTGCAATGGATCAGGCACCAGCGCGGATCGGGTGGCTGGTTGTCCAGCAGCCATTCGACCGGGCGGGCATTATAAATCGCTGAAATATCGTCAATTTCTGCCATTTGCTCGGCCAGGTGCATATGCAGCGGCCCACTGGTTCCGGCAACAAGTTCGCGCAGCGCATCAGGTGGCACGGCGCGCAGAGAATGCGGCGCAACGCCCAACCCCGTGTCCTGCGGCAGGTCTGACAGCGCATTTCCCGCAGCCTGCAAGAGGGCGAAAAACCGATCCCGGTCATTGCCAAACCGGATCTGACCCGGCCCCAAGGCACGCCCGTCGACCCCGCCTTGCTGGTAAAGCACCGGCAACAAAGTTAGGCCAATGCCGGTCTGACGGGCGGCGGCGGCAATGCGCGCGCACATCTCGCCAAGGTCGTCATAGGGCGCGCCGTCCGGCTGGTGGTGCAGATAGTGGAATTCGCCCACCGCCGCGAAACCCGCCTCAAGCATTTCCATCTGCACCTGCGCCGCGATGGCTTGCATATCGCCCGGCGTCAGGCGGTCCAGAAACCGAAACATCAACTGTCGCCAGGTCCAGAAACTATCCTGCCCGGTCGCGCCGCGCCGTTCGGTCAACCCTGCCATGGCCCGCTGAAAGGCATGCGAATGCACGTTGCCTGGTGCCGGGAGCAGAATGTCCAGAAAATGCTCTGCCGGGGCCGTATCAAGCGTGGCAATGCGCCCGTCCGCGCCGATCTGAACCGTGACATCATGTGCCCATCCATCCGGCAGCAGGGCCGATTTCGCGTGCAGAACGGTCATATGTTCCCCCCTTGACGACTCAATTATGTCTATACATAATATTATTAACCCTGACATAACAAGGCTCGCCAAGATGACGTCGCGCGTTTTCAGCAATGCAAGGATTGCCACCATGCCGCGGGGCGGTGGATATGGTCTGATCGGGTCCGGCATTGTTGCGGTCTCGGGTGGGAAGGTGGCGTTCGCCGGGGCGGATCTGCCCGAGCAATACGCCGGCTGGCCGCAAGAAGATCTTGAGGGGCGGTTGGTCACCCCGGCGCTGGTTGATTGCCATACGCATCTGGTCTTTGGCGGCAACCGGGCGCGCGAATTTGAAATGCGCCTGAACGGGGCCGGGTACGAAGAGATCGCGCGCGCCGGCGGCGGGATCGTATCGACGGTCAGCGCCACCCGCTCGGCCCCGGACGAGGCACTTGTCGACACGGCGCTGCGGCGGTTGGATGTGTTGATCGGTGAGGGGGCGGGGCTGGTCGAGGTCAAGTCGGGCTATGGTCTGGATATGGCCACCGAACTGCGAATGCTCCGGGCCGCGCGGACCCTGGCCCACCGGCGCGATGTACGCATCCGCACCAGTTTCCTTGGCGCACATGCGGTGCCGGGCGAATATGCGGGGCGACCAGGTGCCTATCTGGACGAGGTCTGTCTGCCCACGCTGAGGGCCGCGCATGACGAAGGGCTGGTTGATGCGGTCGATGGGTTCTGCGAGAGTATTGCGTTTGATCCTGAACAGATAGCCCGCGTATTTGATGTGGCACATGAACTGCGATTGCCGGTCAAACTGCATGCCGAACAACTGTCGCATCTGGGCGGTACAGCTTTGGCAGCGCGATACCGGGCACTGTCGGCGGATCACATCGAATACGCCAATGACGATGATGCCGCCGCCTTGGCACGGTCAGGCACGGTCGCCGTATTGCTGCCGGGTGCGTTCTATACCCTGCGCGAAACCCGGGTGCCGCCGGTTGAAACCCTGCGCGCGCACGGCGTGGCGATGGCGCTGGCCACGGATTGCAACCCCGGCTCTTCCCCGCTCACGTCTTTGCTTTTGACGATGAACATGGGTTGCACCCTGTTTGGCCTGACTCCGGCAGAGGCCCTGGCAGGCGTAACCTGCAACGCGGCCCGGGCGCTGGGCATGGGCGATACCGGGTCCATCGTGCCGGGTTTGCGCGCCGATCTGGCGATCTGGGACGTCGAGACACCGGGCGAACTTGCTTATCGCATCGGTTTCAACCCCCTGCACAGGCGGATATTCGGAGGCCATGGATGATCGGTGCGCAGATGATCGTTACACCGGGGCATGTTTCGCTGGGTGATCTTGAGCGGATTTACCGGGAACGCTTGCCGGTCAGCCTTGGCCCCGGCACGCGGCCAGCTGTCGAGGCCGCTGCCGCGATGGTTGGCGAGGTGGCCGCCGGGGGCGTGGCCGTTTATGGGGTGAACACCGGCTTTGGCAAACTGGCAAATCGCAAGATTGCGCCGCAAGATACTGCGAAACTTCAGAAAAACCTGATCCTGTCGCATTGTTGCGGCGTGGGCGAGCCGCTGAAAAGTGACCTGACGCGACTGATGATGGCGCTGAAGCTGATGTCGCTGGGGCGCGGGGCGTCTGGTGTGCGCTGGGCGGTTTGCAACCAGCTTGAAATGATGCTGGAACGCGGCGTCGCGCCGGTAATACCGCATCAGGGATCGGTCGGGGCATCGGGCGATCTGGCCCCGTTGGCGCATATGGCCGCGGTGATGATCGGCGCGGGAGAGGCCGAAGTCGCCGGGCAGGTCATGCCAGGGGGCGTGGCTTTGGCGAAGGTTGGGATGGAGCCGCTGATCCTGGGCCCAAAAGAGGGTTTGGCGCTGATCAACGGCACGCAATTCTCGACCGCTCTGGCGCTGGCCGGGCTGTTCGAAGCCCGGCGCGCCGTGGCCAATTCGATCATCATCGCGTCGCTCAGCACCGACGCGGTCATGGGATCGACCGCGCCCCTGCTGCCCGAGATTCACGCCTTGCGCGGCCATGGCGGGCAGATCGAGGTGGCGACCCAAATGCGCGCCCTGCTGGACGGCAGCGAAATTCGCGAAAGTCACCGGAATGGCGATGCCCGTGTGCAGGATCCTTACTGCATCCGTTGCCAGCCTCAGGTGGTCGGGGCAGCCTGGGATGTGATCAACATGGCCGCGCAAACCCTGGAAACCGAAGCCAACGCAGTTACTGATAATCCGCTGGTTCTGACCGGGACCGGGCGCATCGTGTCGGGTGGCAACTTTCACGCGGAACCTGTTGGTTTCGCGGCAGATCAGATCGCCTTGGCTTTGGCCGAGATCGGCGCAATCGGACAACGCCGGGTGGCGCTGATGGTGGATCCGACGTTAAGTTACGACCTGCCACCGTTTCTGACCGACGATCCGGGGCTGAATTCCGGGTTCATGATTGCCGAAGTCACCACGGCCGCGCTGATGAGCGAGAACAAGCATCTGGCCAACCCCTGCGTGACGGACAGCACGCCAACCTCTGCCAATCAGGAGGACCACGTGAGCATGGCGGCGCACGGGGCATTCCGGCTGTTGCGAATGGCGCGGAACCTGTCGGTAATTCAGGGGGTTGAAGCGCTTTGTTCAGCGCAAGGCATCGAGGCGCGCGCGCCTTTGGCGACCTCGCGCACGTTGGAAAAAGTCATCACGCGCCTGCGCGCCGATGTGCCCCGCCTTGGGGTGGACCGCTATCTTGCACCGGACATTCACAAGGCGGCCGGGCTGGTTTCAAGCGGCGCGCTGGTTGAGGTAATACAATGACAGAGGAAATTCGCGGGATCGAACGTGTTCAGGGAAGCGGGCCAATCGTGTTGGGGCTGCCGCATACGGGCACCGACATTCCGGCAACAATCCGTGGCACGCTGAATGATCGGGGTCTGGCCCTGGCCGATACCGACTGGAATATTCATCGTCTTTACGATGGGTTGCTGGACAATGTTACCACAGTGCGCACGCCGATCCACCGCTATGTGATCGACGTCAATCGTGGCCCGGACGACCAAAGCCTGTACCCCGGACAGAACACCACGGGTCTGTGCCCGGTCACGGATTTTGACGGCCAGCCGATTTATCGCACCGGACAGGAACCCGACAAACGCGAGATTGAATATCGTCGCCTGACCTATCACCAGCCATATCATCAGGCGTTATCCGCAGAACTGTCGCGTGTTCGCGCCCTGCACGGCTGTGCCATTCTTTATGACTGTCATTCAATTCGTTCGGTTATTCCCCATCTTTTTGCCGGCTCCTTGCCGGATTTCAACATTGGATCGAATTCAACTTCAAGCTGCGCACCGATGGTGGAGGCAACAGTGCAGGACATTTGCCTTTCGGCACCGGGGTATCGCACCATCCTTAACGGGCGGTTCAAAGGTGGCTGGGCAACCCGCCAATACGGCCAGCCAAAGAACGGAATCCACGCCATTCAGATGGAATTGGCGCAAGCCACTTACATGCAGGAGGGGCCGCCCTGGTCATATGACGACGCGGCGGCAAACCGGCTGCGTCCCCATTTATCAAGCATCCTCAACGCCTTGGAGCAACTTGTTCACACCGGAGTTCTGCAATGACCCATAGCCGCCACAATACACGAGATATATTTCCACCAACGGGCACCGAAATAACCGCGAAAAGCTGGCAAACCGAGGCCCCGATGCGCATGCTGATGAACAACCTGCACCCGGATGTTGCTGAGAATCCACATGAACTTGTGGTTTATGGCGGGATCGGCCGGGCGGCGCGCACGTGGGAAGATTTTGATCGCATTGTCGCCACGCTGAAAGATCTTGAGAACGACGAAACGCTGCTGGTGCAATCGGGCAAGCCCGTGGGTGTGTTCAGGACGCATGAAAACGCCCCAAGGGTGCTGATTGCCAACAGCAATCTGGTACCGCACTGGGCCAACTGGGATCACTTCAACGAACTGGATAAGATGGGTCTGGCCATGTACGGGCAGATGACGGCCGGATCGTGGATTTACATTGGCACTCAAGGCATTGTGCAGGGAACTTACGAGACATTCGCCGAGGCCGGGCGGCAGCATTACAGCGGCAACCTGAAAGGCCGATGGATACTTACCGGCGGGCTTGGCGGCATGGGCGGGGCGCAACCGCTGGCGGCAGTGATGGCCGGGGCCTGTTGTCTGGCCGTGGAATGCAATCCGGACAGCATAGATTTTCGCTTGCGTACCAGATACCTGGACGAGAAAGCTGACTCAGTGGATGAAGCGCTGGCGATGATCGAACGCTGGACCAATGCCGGCGAGGCCAAGTCAGTCGGCCTGTTGGGCAATGCGGCGGATGTGTTTCCTGAACTGATGCGGCGTATGCAGGACGGCGGGTTGCGACCAGACTTGGTCACCGACCAGACCAGCGCGCATGATCCGCGCAACGGCTATTTGCCGCAAGGGTGGTCGATGGGCGAATGGCGGGCCAAGCGCGAATCCGACCCCAAGGCGGTGGAAAAGGCCGCGCGCGCCAGCATGAAGGTGCAGGTCGCCGCGATGGTCGATTTCTGGAACGCCGGTGTGCCGACGCTGGATTACGGCAACAATATCCGGCAGGTGGCCCTGGACGAGGGGTTGGAACATGCTTTTGACTTCCCCGGTTTTGTGCCCGCCTATATCCGCCCGTTGTTCTGTCGCGGCGTCGGCCCGTTCCGCTGGTGTGCTTTGTCGGGCGATCCAGAGGACATTTACAAGACCGATGCCAAGGTCAAGGAACTGATCCCCGACGACAAGCATCTGCACAAGTGGCTTGACATGGCGCGCGAGCGGATCGCCTTTCAGGGTCTGCCGGCGCGGATTTGCTGGGTCGGGCTGGGGCAAAGGCACCGGCTGGGGCTGGCGTTCAATGAAATGGTGCGCAATGGCGAATTGACGGCACCGGTGGTGATCGGGCGGGATCATCTGGACAGCGGCTCGGTCGCGTCGCCCAACCGCGAGACCGAGGCGATGAAGGACGGTTCCGATGCGGTCAGTGACTGGCCGTTGCTGAATGCGCTGTTGAACACGGCCAGCGGGGCCACCTGGGTGTCGCTGCATCACGGCGGCGGGGTTGGCATGGGGTTTTCGCAGCACGCCGGTATGGTGATCTGCGCGGACGGCTCGACAGAGGCGGACAAGCGGCTGGCGCGGGTCTTGTGGAACGACCCGGCCACCGGGGTGATGCGCCACGCTGATGCAGGGTATCAGGCGGCCATTGATTGCGCCCGTGAACAGGGGCTGAACTTGCCCGGCATTCTATGAAACGGGCAGGGTGGTCCGCCTGAAGATCGGCGCGCTCCGGTGCTGAGAACTCACATCAAACGCGATACACTCTAGGGTTCCCGTATGAGGACATCAGTGGCAATAATTGAGCGAAAGCGGCTCGGATGGTTTGCCCAAGGTTTGGCCCGTTCACCAGTTTGGATGCTGCAAAGCGATGACAGGTCCAATCGGG
>JGI24025J20009_10001623_pt1 | contig 16869 bp, 14 predicted proteins | sample Cruoilmetagenom3_FD_20009 | JGI IMG/M metagenome (IMG submission 20009) | reverse complement strand
TCAGACAAGGGTTTCAAGGGTGGAGGTGAATAATAAAATAGAGGTACTCTAAAAGCCTTGCAAGACAAGGGTTTCAGAGTTTTCTGAAAGGCACTTTATCCCATTTAAAGGAGGTGATTAAACATGCCAGGTAAATAGAGAATAAAGTAATCGTTTAGTAGAATGCGACGCTTAAGTATTTAATAAATTAGAAAAGGGAGGAAAATCTGATGAAAAGAATTACAATACTGATTATTAGTTTAATTATCTTTTTGGTTTGTTTCACTGGAATTGGTTTTAGTCAGGAGAATTTGTTTACATTGGGAACTGCGAGTGCTGGTGGGACCTTTAATTATGTTGGTTCTGCATTAGCCAATTTTATTTCTGAAAAACTTGAAGATATAGATGTACGGGCAATAACTACAGGAGGTAGTAATGCTAATATTCGTTTACTTAACGAAGGAGAGATTGATTTTGGATTGGCTAATAGCTTATCTCTATATCTTGCTGCAGAGGGAAAAAAATTATGGGAAGGAAAACCACAAAAGAATCTCAGAGCTATTACAAGAACTCATGCTGCTTCAATACATTATGTTGTAAGAAAGGATTCAGGAATAGAGACATTTGAAGATTTAATTGGAACAAGGGGAAATACTGATGTAGTGGGAGGTACGACTAGATTAATTCATGCAGATATCTGTGAATTTGCTGGTGTAGATGAGAATAAGATGGCTCAAACGAATGTTGGTTATAAACAAGCCGTTGATCTATTTCGGGATGGACACATTGACTGGTTTATGGCTTCCGGTAGTGTTCCTGAGGCAAATGTTACCGAGATAGCTTATACGCGGGATATTGATATACTTGACGTAGGTGGCAAGTTAAGAGAAAAGCTGTTAGAAGCAGTTCCTTATTATTTTCCCCGGACTATTCCTGCAGGAACTTACAAAGGAATCGATAGACCTGTAGAGACCATAGATACGGTAGCTTGTATTTGGTGTGATGTTAGCATGCCAGAAGATATTGTTTATAAAATAACTAAAGTGATCTACGATAATATTGATGAGGTCAGAAAACTTCATGTCGGACTAAGTGACCTCTCCTTAGAGAATGCAACCGGAGGTTTGGGTATTCCAGTACATCCCGGGGCAGAGAAATATTATCAAGAAGTTACAAGATAAGAGAAAGAGAAGTAGTAAAGATTGAATAGCCAGTACTGCATTCACTTATACCTACACTACAAATAATTTGTTGTGGTGTAGGTATAAGTGTCCATCTTTTTATTTAAATGGGCTATTCTTTCTAACAACACCAATAACTAGTGCCTTGTTAAATAACATATGTTTTCTTTTGCAATATTTTCAATAATGAATTGTGGCGAATACTATTTCGCCATTTTAAATGTTCTTTGATATTTTGTTCAAGTTCTTTATAGTTTTCAGGATATGAGCTTTTTAATACAAAATAACGGACTGATCCAAATTAGGCTTCAATTCGGTTCATCCAGGATGCGTTAGTTGCTGTAAATATTAACCAAACCCGATTCTGCTGACATCACTTAAAGACTTCTTTTTTCTTATGTGGTGAGAAATTGTCTAGAATAACTATCAGTCGTCTCTCGTGGGGATAACGCCTCCGGATTATCTTTATGAAACTTAGAAATTCTTTCTCTCTCTTGTGACGACGGACAATACAAACAACCTATCTAACTTAAGATCATAACCAGCCAGTAGGTGCCGAACTCACTGCGACCTTAAGTAAGTTGCTGGAAATCTTTGCGGTTGTCCAATCGGAGTCCAACATGTACCAGCATAAGGACGCATCTCTAGTGGACCAAATTCATCAAAATATATTAGGCGACATCCTTTTAGTGGCTTTTTTCATATAGTTTTCTTATAATTCGTTTTTTTTATAAAACGAGGATTATTGGACTGTTTCCAGGTTTTTGTTCTTTGATAAGTAAGCCCGGCTTCTTTCAAGATAGTACGTATAGTAGGACGACTTATATAAGAAATTGTCTTTTCTCTTATGAGCACCAGTTGTATTTGGGATAAAGACCATTGAGAAAGAGAATATCCTAAGTCTTTAGGATGATTTTCAGCCAGTTCTACTACGGCCTTGCGTTGTTCTTCATTAAAATTAGAGAGGACGACCACCTTGATATTTAGGTTTAATACTTTCAACGCCTTGGTCAAAAGAGTGAATAATCCGCCTAACTTGAAGAAGAGGGATATCCCAAGGTTTGAGCCCTTCGGGCAAATTTTACATCTGTTCCATTACGAGCGATATTGTTTAATTCAATTTCTTCTTCGGATGTCAAAGAATGAATATATAAACTCATGATAGCCTCTTTACTATATATAAAGAAGGATATCATAAAACTTTAAAAAATGTCAGGGGGAATTTATATCATTTATTATTTAACAAGGCACTAGTTATTGAATTATATTTTTTATTGAAAGGAATAATAAAAATATGAAGATGAGAAATATCAGAGAAGGTTTTGTAAAGAAAGTATTAACAACTGCGTGTATTATATTGTCACTATTTCATTTATATACAGCAGCTTTTGGTCTGTTGCCACCTATGCAGCAAAGAGTATTTCATTTGGCTTTTATTTTATTTTTAGTATTTCTTCTTTACCCTGCCACAACTAGATCTCCTAAGGATAAAGTGCCATGGTATGATATTATCCTGGCGATTACCGCTCTTGCAAGTAATTTTTATATATTTTTTAATTTCGATTATGTAGCTTTTCGTTTTGATATTTCAATTTCTTTTATTAACTTTATAATAGGAATGATTGCCCTTTTACTTATCATAGAAGCTACCCGGAGAGCTGTTGGAAAAGAATTGACAATTTTGGCTATTATTTCTATTCTTTATATGTTTTTTGGCTACCTGTTTCCAGGTTTTCTTAGGTATAGGGGGATGAGTTTAGTAAGATTAGTAGAATATATGGCATGGTCAACTGATGGTCCATATGGTATAGTTTTGCAGGTATCTGCTACTTATATATATATATTTATTTATTTTGGAGTCCTTATGTCAAAGACAGGTCTCACTGAATTATTTAATGATCTTGGCCTGAGAATTTTTGGAGGTAGCCGTGGTGGAGGAGCCAAAGTGTCTGTTTTTGCCAGTGGTGCTATGGGTACTATTTCGGGTATCGCAGTTGCAAATGTGGCAACTACTGGTAGTTTTACTATTCCTTTGATGAAAAGAACAGGTTATTCCCCATCTTTTGCTGGAGCAGTTGAAGCTGTAAGCAGTACTGGGGGACAATTAATGCCTCCAATTATGGGAGCTTCGGCTTTTATTATGGCAGGAATTTTGGGAATACCTTATCTTTGTGTTATAAAAGCAGCGATCATTCCAGCTTTGTTATATTATTTTGCTTTATTTTTAGCAGTTGATCTACGAGCACAGGCTGTAGGGTTAAAGGGAGCAAAGAAAGAAAATCTACCTTCAATCAAAAAAGCTCTTAAAGAAAGAGGAATTATGGTGATTCCTATAATATTGTTAGTAGTTCTATTAATTCGTGGTTTCTCCCCTCTTTTTTGTGTTTTTTATTCAATTGTAGCTACTGTAGTTATATCAACATTCAATAAAAAGACACGAATATCTTTGAAAGATTTTATAAATTCATTAATAGAGGGAGCTCCTAAGGCATTACCAGTAGCAACAGCTTGTGCTGTTGTTGGATTCACGGTGGGAATGATAGGAGCAACTGGCCTTGGAAGTGTTTTAGGTAATGGAGTTATTTCTTTGGCTGGAAATAATTTATTTATTTGTCTTATTTTAATAGCATTTATCTCTATAATTCTTGGAACAGGTCTTCCTCCTACTGCTTGTTATGTAGTTGTAGCGGTTATTGCTGCCCCTATTGTTATTAGATTATTAGAAATACCACCTTTAGTAGCGCATATATTTGTTTACTATTACGCTATGCTTGCGGTAATCACGCCACCAGTTGCTACGGCCGCTTTTACAGCAGCAGGATTAGCGGGGGCAAATCCATCTAAAGTAGGGTGGGAAGCATTCAGGTTGGGAGCTCCTGCTTATGCAATCCCATTCATTTTTGTAACTTCGCTTCCACTTATGTTAATTGATTTTACTATTGGAGGATTTTTATTTGGTTTATTTAGAGCTATAATAATGGTGGTAGCAACGGCAACTTCATTACAAGGTTTTATTTTTGCTAAAATAGGATATCTTTCTCGTATTATTTTATTTATTAGTGTAATATTAATTATATATCCTTTGATGATATGGCTAAATATTACAGGAATTATTATTGCATTAGCAGTACTTTTTATTCATTTTTTAAAGATGAAAAGCATAACGAATCTTCAGAAAGAATAGTCAAAGAATTGGTAGTTTAAAAATTATAGAAAGGAGTTATAAAATAAAAAAAGTATATAATTAGACTTGTCCTTGTCAATATTTTGGGTACTTTTATTTGTTGAAAAAATTTTTCTGGCTTTGGGCAGATCAACCCTCTTGTCTTATAAAAGTTTATGGTATTTGTAAATAGACATCATAGTCCTTATTTTATTTAGGTTACCATAATTTATGGTCATCTACTTTCTGAAATATTTTTCTAAATGATTAATAATATCCTATCTCAGTAAGTTTATGTGAAACACCTGCCTAGGGTTTGTCCTAATGAGGTCCCCTTAAAGCAGGAATAACTGCGTATTTTGCAGGGACAACTTAAGTTATGCGGTGCGGCAATCGCAGCAAGCTTAGGGTTAAACACTTGTTATTTCTTATTACGAAGAAGCTTAAACAATAAAAATAATAAAGGAGCTGATTATATTGAGCAACCACAGAACTAATTGTGTACCAAACTATCAGGGAAAAAAGATTGTATACTTCAACAAGATGAGCAAAACTAATACTAATGATACCCTTAGACTAGCAAAGGAAAGATTCGACGAGCTAGGCCTTAAGAAGGTTGTTATTGCTACTTCCTTTGGAGATACTGCGGTTAAAGCATTGAACTATTTTAAAGGGGAAGAACTCGTTGTAATCAATTCGATGTATGGCTTCCGCGAACCCGGAAAAGAATCCCTGAAACCCGAGGCTAAGGAAAAGCTACAGGCCGCCGGAGCCACTCTGGTGTATACAGCACACCTGTTTGCAGGCATCAGCCGGTCAATAAGCAGGAAATACGGGGGCATAACCATGACCCAGTTTTTGGGACAGGTTTTAAAGATGTTAGGTGAAGGTTTTAAAGTTTGTGCCGAAATAGCTGCAATGGCTGCTGACTGTGGTGCAGTTCCTGTTGATGAAGAAGTTATTACAATTGCAGGTACAGGTAGAGGATGTGATACGGCAATAGTGCTTATACCCGCCCACAGTAATGATTACTTCAAACTACAGTTTAAAGAAATTGTATGTATACCTAGAACTAGATCCCAAAAAGGGCAATCAATGTAAAAATAGAGTTAGAAAGGAGATATCAAGAATAAGAAATAATAAAAGAATAATTTAGAGTACTTCATAAAATTGTGATGTTTATGATATAGGAGGAGGAGCTCAAATGAAATATGATCTATTAATTAAGAATGGAAATGTCATTGATGTACTGGATAATTCGGATTTATATAAACCATGGCGTAAAATGGATGTAGGGATAAAAGGTGATCGGATAGTTAAATTGGGCAACATCGAATTATCGGAAGCTAAAAAGAAAATAGATGCTAAAGATTTTGTAGTATCTCCTGGTTTTATTGATATTCATAGTCATTCAGATACATATTTAATTGCAAATCCTAAAGCGGAAAGTAAGATTCGGCAGGGTGTAACTACAGAAGTTATTGGTAATTGTGGTTTGTCTGCAGCACCGCTTGGTGGTAAATATGAACCACCAAAGTCAATTCTTTCGGATAATATTCAGACCAATTGGGTAAGTATGTCTGATTATTTAATCCAACTAGAAAAGAGTGGTAGTAGCGTAAATGTTGCTCCACTGGTGGGGCATAACAATATCAGAGGTGCAGTAATGGGTTATGATGGCGGATCACCATCATCAAAACAATTTGGTCAAATGAAAGAACTTTTACAGGAAGCTCTTGATGCCGGAGCTTGGGGGATGAGTACGGGTTTAATTATGCCACCAGGTTCAAGCTCTAAAACTGAAGAAATAGTGGAATTATGTAAATTAGTTTCTAAAAATGGTGGTGTATATCATACACATATTCGTGGTCAAGGAGATAGATTGTTGAGTGCAATTATGGAAGCGATTGATATAGCCAAAAAGGCAGATATCCCCTTGCATATACTCCATCATAAAGGGATGGGGGATGCAAATGCATCGAAAGTTGAACTCACTCTTGCGATGATAGACGATGAAATTGATCAGGGAATGAATATTACCATGGATATGTATCCTTATTTAGCTGGCCAAGGTGGTTTAGCCATGTTTCTCCCATACTGGGTACATCAAGGTGGATCTGGGAAATTAGTTGGACGGTTAAAGGATAAAAAACTAAGAAAGAGAATTAAATACCAAATGGTTGAACCTGAATTGGTACCAGGATATCAAAGTTATACCCGCGAATTAGGATGGAAAACTTGTTGGAATAAGATTTTGATTTGTAATGTTACTTCTAAAAAGAATAAAGATTTTGTTGGGAAATCTATTGCACAGGCTAAGCCTGAGCATCAGGATCCCATAGAATTTGTATTTGATCTATTAATTGAGGAACAGGGAGATGTACCGGTAGTGATCCCTGATTTGATCAATATTGATGACCGCTATTTCCAGATGGTGATTAGACATCCGAATACTATGTTTGGTTCGGATGGTTACGCTCTTGCTACCTATGGACCTTTGGGGGAAGGAGTTCCTCATCCACGGAGTTATGGTTCTTTCCCCAGAGTGTTAGGCCGGTTTGTGAGGCAGAGAAGATTATTTACCTGGAAAGAAGCAATTAGAAAAATGACCTATTTACCGGCAAAGTTCCTAGGTATAAAAGATCGTGGTATAATTAAAGAGGGGATGTATGCTGATATAGTCATTTTTAATCCGGAAACAGTCATTGACAATTCAACTTTTTCTAAACCTCATCAGTACCCTACGGGGATTAACCATGTTATTACAAACGGGACTGTTGTTATTCAAGAAAGTAAACATACCGGTAAATTACCTGGAAGAGTTTTAAGACATAATAATTGAATTTTATCGCGGATATTGCATATTTACTTAAGGATATAAGCTTAATTTAAAATAAAGAAAAATTAATAAAAAAACAATCATCGTGTTGAGCTAAATATAGAAATTAAAATAAAGGAGAGAAAATATGAAAGATAAGGTGATAGTATCTGCTGTACAGATGCGAACTAAATGGTTAGATTTAAAAGAAAATTTTGATTATATAAAGAATTCTGTTGCAAAGGCAAAAAATGAAGAGAATGCCGATTTAATCGTTTTTCCGGAATTATCCAATACAGGATATATAAAAGAAAGAGATAAAAAGTTTGGGAGACAATTTATAAAATTTGCAGAAAAAATACCAGGTCCATCTACTGAGGAATTGGGAAAGCAAGCAAAAAAATATGGAGTATATCTGGTAGTAGGTCTTGCTGAACAACATCCGGAAATTCCGGGAATGTTATACAATGCTGCTGTACTCATAAATCCAAAAGGAGAATTAGTAGGCGTACATCATAAAATGCATATTCCCGGTGAAGAGAAGCATTATTTTATGCCAGGAAGTACTTGTGATACTTATAAAACTGATATTGGAAATATTGGTATGTCGATATGTTATGATGGTCAATTTCCGGAGTTTACCAGAAGCCTTGCTCTAAAGGGAGCAGAAATACTCTGCATGATTTGGAATATGCCTTCGTTTTCTAATCCACCGGAATTATTAGAACATATAACTGCAACAAGAGCTGCTGAAAACAGAATGTTTGCAGTTTCCTGTAATTGTTTAGGTGTGCAGGGCAAGATTGATTTTTTTGGACATAGTGTTATTTCTGATCCCGTTGGGAATTTTCTTGCTACGGCAGGGACCAAAGAAACGATTATTTCAGCAACTTTAAAAGAAAAAGTGTTATTAGAGGAAAGAATACAACAACCAGTATTTAGAGATAGAAGACCTGATATGTATTCCTATTTATTGAAAGGAATGTAACAGAGAATATAATAATATAAAATATAGTTAAACTGGTTAATTAAATTGATGGCCAATAGATGAACTCATAATAGATTTTAAATAGTAGGAATTTAAGGAGAAAATGATAGATATGACAATATTGGAAGAAATGAAAGGTGCTCGAATTCTGGTTGACATTTGTGGTGTAGTCGGAATTGGAGAAAAAGTTGTAATTGCCACTGATACAGATAAGTTACAGATTGCTGATATCATTGCTAAAGCCTGTATCGAACGTGGGGCTGAACCGATTACACTTAGTATGATTCCCAGGAAAAATCATGGTGAAGAACCGCCTATACCCTTTGCTGCGACTCTCAGAGAAGCTGACGTTGTTTTTGCAGTGACCTCATTTTCGCTATTTCATACAAATGCAAGGATTGAGGCTTGTAAAAAGGGGGTTCGATGGGTGAATCTTCCGGATTTTTCCATGCAGATGCTGCGTGAAGGCGGGCTTTTTGTAGATTTTCATAAGCAGAGGGTGAAAGCGGAAAAGATTGGTCAGATTTTGTCTTCCGGTTCGTCGGTGCGGGTAATAACCGATAAAGGTACTAATATTCAGTTTTCAATTGCGGGAAGAGATGCAATTGTAGAATCCGGTATTTCCGATAAACCCGGAATGGTTAATTCTCCCCCCGATATTGAGTGTTCCATCGCACCTTTAGAGGGAACTGCAAAGGGAAAGATTTTAATTGATGGAAGTATTGTCTTACTAGGTTTGGGGCCATTAAAGGAAAATGTGATTTTACGTATTTTAGGGGGTTCTGTTACAGAAATTGAAGGTTCTGAAGAGGCTATTCTGTTTAAAAAAATTTTAAAAAGTGCACAAGAGAAAGAAGTCTATAACATAGGAGAATTTGGTATTGGATTGAATCCTAAGTGCAAAATTTGTGGGAGCATGCTGGAAGACGAAGGTGTTTATGGAACCATCCATTTTGGTATCGGAGATAATCATACTATGGGCGGATATGTCGAGGCTTCAATGCACACTGATGTTGTTGTAAAAAATCCTACTGTTTTTATTGATGAAAGAATGGTTATAAAATCTGGGAAACATATTTATTAAAGTAGGTATTGATTGGTTAAAAAAGTTAATAGAAAATGGGAAAAATATTAGCAAGCACTGAAATTAAGGTGGCTCGGACGTATCTTTCAATAAAAAGCATAATATAATCTTTCAGATGAATTTAAGGATTATATAGAAAATCGTGGAGTCGAATCATATCAAATATTCTGTAAAAGAACTGAAAATGAGAATTTGCTTTGAGGTCACTATGTTATCTTTTTGAATTCATAGTATCTAATAGATATACTTTTTCTTGCTTAGTTAGATTAAATATAAATACGAAAAATATTGATACAGAAAGGAGGTGAAAAATTTACAGAAAATTTAACCAAATAAGTAGAGCAATTTGGTTAATTAAGAAGGATAACAAAGAAGGAGGTGGTAATTTATTGATTTTAGAAATACAGTATCAATATAGAAACATACTGTAATGTAAATGTAGGAGAAAAATAAATTTATTTAGTAAAGGAGAAAAAATAATGAAAAAGTATTTAAAGTTTTTTACTATAATGCTGGCAGTGCTGGCATTCATGATGTTCTCTCTTTCAGTAAATGCAGAAGTAGTCAAATGGGATTTACCTACAGTTTGGTCAGCCACGAATTATCAGAGTAAATGTCTCAAAATCTTTGCTGATGAAGTAAAGGAGGCAACGGATGGCCAAGTAGAGATCATTCTCCATTATGGAGGAGCTCTTGGTTACAAAGGTCCGGAAATGCTCTCTGTTGTCCGTGATGGTCTTGTCCCAATCGGAGATATACTGAAAAATGCGCAGACAGGTGAAGAAAAGTTTTTCGGTATTACATCCTTACCTTTTCTAGCCCCCGGTGTAGTTGAATTGCGAATGTTACAATTTTTTACACGTCCGGTAGAGGATAGAATTGCAGAAAAACATAATCAAAAGATACTATACGTGGTACCCTGGCCAAGCCGGAACGTTTATACCAAAAAAGAGATTAGTACTTTGGAGGATTTAAAGGGTTTGAAAATTCGTACGGTGAGTAAAGAGGATACTGATTTATTTACTCTCCTTGGAGCAAGCCCTATTCAGATGCCCTGGGGTGAAGTGGTAACCAGTTTGGCAACAGGTGTCATTGATGGTGTAGCAACTTCCAGTGCATCGGGTGTAGATGGAAAATTTTGGGAATTTACCGGTTATGCTAGTAGATGGAATTGGCACAGTTCATGTGATATGGTCAATGTGAATCTTGATGCCTGGAACAAGCTTTCTCCGGAATTGCAAAAAATTATTGAGACAAAAGCACGTGAACTCGAACCGCAATTCTGGAAATTAGCCGTTGAAGAAAACAAAGAAAAGGAAAAAATATTAATAGAGAAAGGTATTAAGGTTTATGATCCGAACCCGGAACTTAAAAAAATATTTGCAAAACTTTCCAGTCAAATTTGGCAGGACCACATGAATGAAGTTCCTGAATCCATAAAGGTTATTGAAGATTACTTGGCATTAATGGAATAAGGGAAAAACGATTAATTTACCGTAATTACTTGCATGGATTTGAAAATCTAAGAAATGAAAATAGGCAGGTTGATAATTTTAGAGCTTTATGTTTTTATTTATTAACCTGCCTTGAAAGAAGGCGTCTCAGGTGAAAGAAAAAGTTATTGCTTTAGCAAAAATTCTTGATAATATTACCTTTAAATTAAATGGGTTGAGCGGTATTTGCATATGTATTATCACAATATTTATTTTGGCGGAAATAATTGCAAGAAAATTTTTTAATCACGGTTTTCTATTTGTATTGGAAGTGAGTTCCTATTTACTAGCAACATCTTGGTTTCTTTCAGCAGCCTATACTTTGCGTACCGATGGACATATAAGGATCAACGTTCTTACAAGTGTTCTAAAAACCGATCGTGCAGCCCGATTTGTTGATATATTCGCCACAGTCTTAGGAATTGTTATATCCTTAATTTTTTTTAGAGCTGTACTAATACTTGCTAGCGATTCATACTTTTTTAATAAAACTTCTTTTAGCCCCTTACGGGCTCCTTTGTATATACCTCAAACGTTTATCGCTATCGGTATGTTTTTCATGCTGATTCAGATGATTGTGAGGTTGATGCTGCTGCTGATTAAGGAGAAACCGGATATTAACCTAAAGAATAAATGAAATATGAACTGAGGAGAAAGGAGAGAGAAATGATTGCAGTTTATGTTATTGTGCTATTTTTGATTGCTATTCTTGGGAGCACTGTGTGGGTTGGTTTGGGTCTTGCCGGCGTTGGTGTTGCTGCAATAAGTTTGTTTCGCAGTAGTATGCCATTTATTAAACATTTAGGGTTTAGCATATGGTCTACGGCTACAACCCCGACTATGATGGCATTAGTGCTTTTTATTTTTATGGCAGAAATTTTATTTAGGACAAAACTTTCAGAATTAATATTTTCTGGTCTTGCGCCATGGGTGAACAGTATTCCCGGTAAGCTGATGCATACCAATATTATAGGGTGTACTCTTTTTGCCGCTGTTTCAGGTTCTTCTGCGGCAACAGCTGCTACTATAGGTAAAGTTACTCTTGTAGAGTTAGAAAAAAGAGGATATGATCATGCAATCTCTGTAGGCAGCCTTGCGGGTGCAGGAACTCTGGGTTTTTTAATCCCACCCAGTACTATGCTTATTATCTACGGGGTTCTTGCTGAAGAATCAGTGCTTAAACTTTTTCTCGCAGGTTTTGTGCCAGGACTTATCATTTCAGGGCTATATATTTGCTATATTATGTTCTATTCTTCATTTATAAAAGAGGTAGCTCCCAAGAAAAAGCTTAATTTCACAACTAAAGAAAAATTGCGAAGTATAATTAACTTGGGACCGATAGTTTTTCTAATACTTCTAATTATGGTTGCCATGTATGGAGGTTATGCTACACCGACTGAAGCAGCCTCGGTTGGTGTATTGGGAAGTCTCTTGATCGGTTTCTTTCAGAAATCTTTAAGTTTTAAGGCAATAAAAGAGGCGTTAATGTCGACTACCCGAACTGGTTCAATGATAGGGTTGATAATAATTGGAGCAGTTTTTCTTTCCGAAATGTTTGGTTTTCTTGGAATTCCCAATCTATTGGCCACAACAATAGCAGCCATGAATCTATCTCCATTAATTTTAATTGCTATACTTCTTATATTTTTCATATTTCTTGGATGTATCATGGAGGGAATGGCTATATTGGTTATGACATTACCCATAACACTTCCATTGATATTACAGGCTGGTTATTCCAAAATTTGGTTTGGTATTTTTATGGTCATTGCGATTCAACTTGCGCAAATAACTCCACCAGTAGGTTTTAATCTTTTCATTATTCAGGGTTTAACTGGAGATACAATAGGATATGTTTCCAAAGCAGCTTTACCTTTTTTTATTATTATGGCCTTATTCGCTATAGTAATTGCTGTTTTCCCTGAAGTTGTTACTTTTATACCTGACCTCGTCTTTTCCAGATGATTTTGTCGTACAGAATTATTTTTTAATGAAGAAATATTATGCCAATATTCTCTATTACTGTAAAAAATATAACATCGCCCACAACTAAAAATATATCTTTTTAGATAATCAATTGAGACACCATAAAATAGAGTTGATAAGTTTTATCCTGTGTGTACCGATTTTGATGCAACCGAGTAAAATCATGCTCTCGGATAAAAATAAAATTGATAGAGTTAATACAAGATATACCGATGTACCGGGGATGCACAAATTTCGTGTTACAGTTCCTGATAAATTTAAATGAAAGATAATAGTGACAGCAGTCTTTCCAATTTGGAGGTTTATATGTTTGGTTTAGGTGGAAAAGTTGCCTGGATTAATTTATCGAATAATCGAGTGAAGATTGAATCTACAGGCAAATATAAAAAGTTTATTGGAGGCAGGGGGGTAGGTAGTTACCTGGTTTTTAAAGAAGTACCAGAAGCTGCTCACCCGTTAAGTCCGGAAAATATAATTACCTTCAATACTGGTCCGTTGACTGGAACTTTGGCTCCAAGTTCTGGAAGAATTAATATCAGTACAAAAAATGTGGCCACCCACGGTATCTCTTTTGCAAATGCTGGTGGACATTTTGCTCCAGAGATGAAATATGCAGGTTTTGATCATCTAGTTATTCAGGGGAGAGCGGAGAAACCAATTTATTTATTCATTCATGATGATAAAATTGAAATCAAGTCTGCAGAGTACCTTTGGGGGAAAGATGCCTGGGAAACAGAAGAGTTAATAATGAAGGAGCTTACAGATAAAAAAATCCATGTTGCAGCTATTGGTCAGGCAGGGGAAAATCTTGTTACGATGGCATGTATTATGTTTGATCGTGCAAGAGCTGCTGGTTGGGGCGGATGTGGTGCTGTTATGGGCTCGAAAAATCTTAAGGCGGTGGCAGTAAGGGGGAAAGGTTCTCTTCAGGTTTACGATCCTGAGCGTTTTTTAAATTTCACTAAACAAATTTGGAAACGCCTGCTTCAATCAAATACCATTCAGCTTTTTCGTAAATATGGTAATCTTGGCACCGCAGGAGCAGGAGGAGTATACGGTACTTTAGCCCAAAGTGTCAAAAATATGGAAGATGAAGTATGGGAAGCAGAAAAAACCTTGCAGGTACGAGAGATAATTTTTAAAGAAAAATATGAGGTCAGAAGAATGGCTAATTTTGCTTGCCCAATTAATTGTAGTTGTTTTTATCATGTTAACGAGGGAAAATTCTCTGGACAAAAACTTGAAGCTCTTAAAACAAATGTATATCGAGCTTTTGGAACAAATATTGATTTGCCAAGCAGAGAATATATTCTCATGGCGAATGAGATGGCTGATAGGTATGGTATGAATTGTGATTCTCTTTCTGCAGTAGTAGCGTGGGCTATTGATGTTTATCAGAAGGGACTTATCGGAAAAGATATAACAGATGGATTGGATCTTCATTGGGGAGATGGAGACCTCCAATTAAAATTATTTAAATTAATTGCTTATAGAAAAGGTTTCGGGGATATACTTGCCCAAGGAGTGTATTGTGCATCACAGATTATCGGTAGGGGTACTGAGAAATATGCAATGCATGTTAAGGGGCATGGCATGTGTGAACAAGCAATTAGGTCTCATAAAGGATGGGCATTAGGTATAATGACGAGCACTATAGGTGGTGGTCATCTTGCTGGAGCTCCAAATACGGAACAGAGAAGCTTATCACCTGAAGAGGGTATGCGTTGTTTTGGAGTTCCCACAGCTGGTGAACCAAAAGTATATGAAGGAAAAGGAAAACTAGTTGCCTGGTTTGAAAAATATAAAATAATCGCTGACATGGCTGGATTATGTTCATTTACAACTTATTGGATTGATACTTCCCTTATAGGGGCTGATGATTTTGCTAAACTTATTTCACTTGCTACTGGTTGGAAATTAGAGGGAAAAGATTTACTTAATCTTGGGGAATCTATTTACAATATCGAAAAAGCTTTTAATACACTTCATGCTGGTTTTAGCAGAAAAGATGATAGACCTCCATATAAATTAACTGAAATTCCAGTTTCTTCAGGAGAATTTGCTGGAGAAAGACTTCTGCCTGAGAAATGGGAGGAAATGCTGGATGATTATTATATTGCCCATGGTTGGGATGTTACAACAGGCTGGCAAACCAGAGAATGTCTTTTAAAACTTGGACTTAATGATGTAAAAGAGAGACTTGAAAAAGCTGGAAAATTTCCACATCAAAAAATTCTCAAAAAACAAAATAAAGGTGGGAAATAAATGAATATAAAATTAAGATATTGTTTGAAAATTGACGAAAAAAAATGTACAGGTTGTCAAGCTTGTGTTTTAGCCTGTTCACATCATCGCTCCAAGACTTTCTCTGTAGAAAATACGAGCTGTATTGAGGTTTTCAGGAATAATAAAAATGGTGATATCAAAATAAACCTAAATCAATCCTGCTGTGATATGTGTGAACAAGAGGAGATGCCACTCTGTATTCAATTCTGTGCCTCAGAAGCTATTAAGATCGTTAGAACAATTTAAAAAATGCATTGTCTTAATAAATAAAATAGAATATTATTACACGAACTGGAGATTTTTTATGATTAAAAATTTAATTTCAAAATCAGTAGCAAATATAAGCCCTTCTGCCACAGAAGCGACTTCGTTTTTGGCGAATCAACTGAAGAGGCAAGGTATAGATGTAATAAGTTTTGCCCAGGGAGAACCAGATTTCGATACACCAGAAAATATTAAAAAAGCAGCAATAGAGGCCATTAATAAGGGTTTTACTAAATATACGGATGTACCTGGCATTCCAGAACTCAGAAAGGCTGTTGCGGATAAGTTTAAGAGAGAAAATGGAATAGACTACGAACCGGATCAAATTATAGTCTCCAATGGTGGCAAACAGGCGCTTTACGAAGTTTTTAGGACCATCTGCGAGGATGGAGATCAGGTATTAATTCCTACTCCCTGCTACGTGAGCTATACTGAACAGATTAAGCTTGCCGGAGCAGAACCAGTCTTTTTTAAAACAAAAGAGGAAAATAATTTTCGTCCCACTCTTGAGGAAGTTAAGACAAATTTTACTCCTAGAGTTAAGGCTTTTATAATAAATAGTCCCAATAATCCGACTGGCTCTATCATTGAAAAAGAACAGCTGAAAAAAATCGCAGGGTTCCTTGTAGAGCGTGGAGTATTCATGATCACAGACGAGGTATATGAACATCTTGTTTACGATGGTAGGAATCATATAAGTGTCGCCTCTTTGGGCAAGAAGGAAAAAGAAATGTCCATAACTATAAACAGTGTGTCGAAGACTTATGCTATGACGGGTTGGAGAGTAGGTTATGCTGCAGGTCCCCGGAACATTATAAAAGCCATGAACAATCTTCAAGGTCATGCAACAGGAAATATAAATTCCATAGCTCAGAAAGCGACTATTGAGGCTTTGAATGGAACCCAGGTGCCAGTTAGGAATATGATAAAGGAATATGGAAAACGCAGAGAATATATGGTTAACAGGCTTAACAAAATAGAGGGTATAAAATGTAATTATCCCGATGGCGCATTTTACGCCTTCCCGAATGTTACTGCTCTGTATGGTAAGAAATATAATGGGAATATAATTGGAAACGATGTTAATGTGGCTAAGTTCTTTTTAGAGAAGGCACATGTGGCAGTTGTCCCAGGAGTTGCTTTTAATTATTCGGGTTATGTCAGATTTGTATTTGCCAAATCTATGGAAGAAATAAATGAAGGTTTAGACAGAATTGAAAAGGNAATAAAAGAGCTTAAGTAAAANTCAGGAAAACCTTGCATGTACGTTTCAATGCCATCATTCTTTGTGACNTTTTGGTCTTAAAACCTTATGACCATATTGGAGTAGTTACTTTCTTCAGTGATAGTGCAGTGGTTGAGAGATCTGTCACTTATTACATAATTTGCTTATTTCGATTCGAGCAGGTAAATCTTCCAGTACAATCTTGAATTTTTACTCACTGCCACATTTATGTTTTTTCATGGAATTAGCTCCTTATTATTTGAGCTCATTCTAACTTAAAATTGTCCATTTGTTGAATTGAAGCTGGATGATTCTTTCTGTACCGGAAGCAGTATTATGCCTCAGAAGAAAAATCCTGATGCTGCAGAATTAATCAGGGGAAAAAGCGGGCGGGTTTACGGA
>JGI24025J20009_10001622_pt1 | contig 16870 bp, 18 predicted proteins | sample Cruoilmetagenom3_FD_20009 | JGI IMG/M metagenome (IMG submission 20009) | reverse complement strand
TATGAGATGCTTGAGCGGTATGAGGTGAAAGTCTCACGTACCGTTCTGAGATGAGGAGGGGCGGATAACCGCCCCCTTCTTAATCGGCGGTTTTCCGAAACTTTATTTCGAAAATATCAAAAAGTCTCCGGGGTTTTGGTCACTGCAACGCGAGATACCAAAGACCCACCATTATCCGCCACAGCCCCGCCATCGCAACATCCATCACAACGCTTATCACAGAAGCGTCCAGAAGGAGTGGCATGATCATCTTCTCAAAGGTACTGGCAGACCGCGCCACAGTCTGGGAGGCGATGCGTGCGAGGGAGCTCGCATGTGCAGAGGCACCGGACGACTTGATCAGGTTCTCTTCCGAGATCAAGCCCATCATCATGTGGAACATCACTCGCGAGTGTAATCTCTCGTGTAAACACTGCTATATGGATGCAAGGTCGAAACATCCCGATGAATGGACGCTCGAAGAAGGAATACGCTTCATCGATGAGATGGCTTCGTTTGGCACACCGATGCTCATCGCAACAGGCGGAGAGCCGCTCATCAGTGAAAATTTCTTTCCCTTTGCCTTCCATGCGAAAGAGAAGGGTGTTCGGATGGTGGTATCCACAAACGGAACACTGATCACACCAGAAGTGGCTGCGCTGCTGGCAGAGGCAGATATCAGGTATGTCGGGGTTAGCGTGGATGCAGCCAATGCAGAGATGCACGATGCGTTCCGCGGCGTAAAAGGGGCTTTTGACCGCGCGATGGAAGGAATAAAGAACGCGCAGGAAGCAGGACTTAAAACAGGGCTGCGTATTACGATACACAAGGAAAACTGGCAGGAAGTTCCGAAACTGCTTGATCTCTGCGTCGAGAAAGAGATACCAAGGTTCTGCCTCTACCACCTCGTGCCGACCGGGCGCGGAAAAGGGATCATGGAGCTGGACGTCACGAAGGAGCAGCGGACGCAGGTGCTCAAGTATCTTTATGACAGTGCAATCGAACTTCGGGACAAGGAGATCGAGATATTGACGACGGATTCGCCGATGGATGGGGTTTACATCCTTGAACGCCTGAAACGGGAGGATCCAGAGCGGTTCGATAAGGTCAGGGAACTTCTGACGATTTCAGGCGGCTGCTCGATCGGAAACAAGGTTGCGAATGTGGACTATCTCGGAAATGTGAATCCGTGCCATTTTACACCGCAGATGACGGTTGGTAATGTCAGAGAGCGTCCGTTCAATGAGATCTGGAACGAACACCCGGGAAAACAACTGCTCGAGATCAGGGAGCGAAGGATGACGCTTGCAGGCACATGCGGACGGTGCGATTATCTGGATGTCTGCGGAGGCTGCCGCCAGAAGGCGTATTTCTACGGAGACGATTTCTATGGCGGAGATCCGACCTGCATCTACGATCCTGACAAGAAACGGCTGGAATACGAGTTATTTTAGAGATGGATATATGGGCGTATCTTTCATCGGCGCAGGTCCTGGCGATGCCGGATTGATCACAGTCAAGGGAAAGAGACTGGTCGAAGACGCGGACACGATCATATACCCTGGTTCCTCAATCAATCCGGAGATGCTTGAGTTCTCGGATGGAAAGAAGATAAACAGCTGGGATCTGAGTTTTGAGGAGGTTATAGCGTACATCGTCGAGGAAGTCAGCAGAGGAAGGACGGTTGTGAAACTGCATAGCGGGGACCCCTTACTCTTCGAGGGGACGTCTGTGTACCTGCGTGCGCTCGCAGAACAAGGGATTCAGGCGGAGATCGTTCCTGGCGTTTCGTCGCTCTCCGCGGTCGCTGCATCGCTTGAGACCGAACTTACAAAAGATCAGACATTGATCGTCATACGTCCTGCCGGAGAGCCGTGGCGGGATGATTACCGATTTGAATCCGGATCGATCGAGGAACTGTCCGGATACGGCGCTGCCACTGCCTCGACAATGGCAATCTTCATCGGATCACGATACATCAGGGAGATCATGGATATTGTCGGTTATCCTCTGGATACCGAGGTTTCTGTGGTGTACCATGCCTCCTGGGACGATGAAGAGATCGTCACAGGCACGGTTGCCGATATTGCCGATAAAGTCGAGGATATTGGGGTTAAGAGAGGCGCAGCGATTCTTATAAAGCCCTAAAACCCTCATGATCATTCTATCTGGTCAATCCTTTTCCTGTTCCGGCATGTCGCGCATTTTGCGCCTGATCTCTCGCAGAATCTCCCGGTGCAGTGCTGCAATCAGGTTCGCGATCAAGCCAAAGATGAATAGTTGGATTCCGATGATGATAACGAGCGTCGAAAGAATCGTGAGCAGGACGTGCGTTATTCCATAGAGCCACTCATTCACCACATAGATGCCGATTCCGACACCGAAAAGCATAAAGATCGCTCCGAACACTCCGAAGTAGAACATCGGATTGTACAGTTTCGCAAGTTTGTATATGGTCATTCCGATCCTGATCCCGTCCTTGAATGGGTTTAGTTTCGTTGGTGCGCCCTCGCACCTTGGCAGATATGTAATCGGGACCTCCGCGATCCTTAAATCCTTCTTGACACATTCGACCGTGATCTCGGTTTCGATCTCAAATCCGGTTTTGTTCAGTTCAATCCCTTTATATGCTTTCTTATTGAAAGCACGGTAACCGGACAGGATATCGTTGAGCCAGTCCCCGTAGATGATGCCGAACATCTTGTTCAGAATCTTGTTCCCGACCAGATTCAGTCTTGTAAACGCGCCCCGCGAGAAATTGGCGAACCTGTTCCCGATGACGTGATCCACCCCGCCACTCAATACCGGCGCAAGCACCACATCAACCTCATCCGGCAGGTATGTACCATCGCCATCGATCATCACCAGGTATTCACTTTCGATAGTGGCAAACGCCTGCTGGATTGCCTGCCCCTTCCCTTTTCCTGTCTGGGTGATAACTTCTGCGCCCGCGCCCGCAGCGAGTTCTCGGGTATCATCGGTGCTATGTCCATCGATCACCAGCACCTGATAGCCGTCTGCAAGAAATTTCGTTACGATGTCAGCGATCGTCTCTGCCTCGTTAAGTGTAGGTACGAGTACGCAGACATCGTTTTTCATGTTACGTTAGCTCTATCCGGGTCCTGGCATCCCCAGTCCGCGCAAGGGCGACCTCGAGAACGCCGTTACGATAGCTCGCAGTGGCGCTCGACGGATCAACGCGTGCCGGAAGTTCGATCGTCTCTACAAACTCACGGTCTTCGATGAGCACCCGTATCGCAAGCGTATTTTCGGTGGCATCCATCGAGACATCTTCCTTGTCGATGCCGGGCAGTTCGGCAACCACCTGCACGCAATCATCGGTTTCAAAGATTTCAAGCAATGGTTTGTGCCCCTCAGGAACCGGATCATCGATCATCGGGTGGCTTCCAAACTCGAAAATCTCGGGCGCCTCCCCCGGGCGCTTGGTTATAGAAAATCCATACACCATCGGGACGGTATCGCCAATCTCGTCGATACGATCGATCAGATCATCGAGCATATCCTCGAAGATGTCGAAATCGATGGGTGCATCGTCATAACTTTTTCTTTTTCTCATGATGGTGTTCCTCACGACGTCTTTGGCTGCTACCATAAAAAAGGTACTGTTTGGTCGGGCTTTGGGACACTGCTATTCGACTGCTGAACCTGCCACGTCATGGCAGCCCTCTGCAAGAGCCGTCTCCCACTCCCGCCTCGTCTTCACATCAGAAAGCACCGGTATGATCCGGTCGATCCTCTCCCGCACCCGGTCAAGCAGGACCGGATCGATGGCAGGCATCCTGGGCGCAGGAGCCGCCTCACGCTCCGGCGCTGGCGCAACTATCACATGCGAGCGATCCGGGTGCATCCGCTTCCCGGAGGTGATGCTCTCAATCCCTTGCTTCCACTCTTCGCTCCACGCGGTATCGCATAGAGGCGTATGCACGACGCTGGTTCGATCGACAGCGATCGCATCGAGCCAGCATGCGCGTTCACATGCGCCGCAGAAGGTGCATAGGTCTGACGAGATAGCGATCTTCTTATCACCAGGGATGTACCATGCATTCGCAGGGCAGACATTGAAGCACGCATGGCAGCCAAGCGGGTCGCATCTTATGAGGTGGTTCTCAATCAGCCGGATCTCCCCTTCGAACGGCTTGAAAACGTCGATAGCATCGTAAGGGCAGACGCTTTTGCACCAGCCGCACGCAACGCAATTATCACTGACCGATAGCGTGCCTGATACGCGGGGCGCAGCCACCTCTCTCGTGCCGGTGACTTTGATTGCATCCTCTGGACAGATATCCTCGCAGAGCACGCAGTAATCGCAAGCCACCTCATCGATTAAGATGTTTTCGAACGGTAACGCAAGCGTCGACGGCGGAGCCGTTGCCAGATCGACAGGCATTATCTCGCCCTTATCCTTTGGAATCAGGATGAACGCATCGCAGAAGTATGCGCAGATGCCGCAAAAGTTGCATTTCTCCGTATCGATGCTGATCTCGCCGGTCACACCCTCCTTGAGCGGTGCGATCTCCTCTTTCTTCGGGAATGTGTACTCGACTGTGATCGCATCCGAACTGCATACCTGCTCGCATAAACTGCATGGGAGGCAGGACTCGTTTGGCTGTGCCTTTGGCTCGATGTGCGGATAGCATTCCCGTTTTACGGCGTCTTTCCCATCGATATCCATCTTAACTGCTTTTGTCGGGCAGAATGCGGCACACATCCCGCAAAACGAGCATTTATCCGGATCCATGAGCACAGGCGGCGCATCCAGTCCTGTTCCGATGGCACACATATCGCCGAGTTCGAGCGCACCCGTGGGGCAGAGATCGACACAGATGCCGCAGCCGCAGCACCGCTTGTAATCGTAATCGATCCTCTTTGTGACATCACCGGTACGCTTTGTGTAGATGATGTGAGAATCTATTACTATTTGCGAAACTTCTGACTGTGACAACATCGTTACAGCATATCTTTCCTTGCGATGATCTTCTGTTCTGCACGCAGTTCCTTGACGTAAGCCCTGCCTGTGACCTCGATGTTGCCTGCTGCATCCACGATTCCGGCTCTGATGTCCGGTCGGAGCATGACATCTCCGCCTGCTGTGATATTCCCGCCGATCATGGCGTGATCGAGCACGGTACAGTCCTGCTCTGTCGTAACCCCCCCGCCGATTATTGAATGTGCGCCGATGATCGCACTTGCTGCACGCACCGAGCCCTTAATTGTAACATATTTCCTCAGTTCAAGAGACCCGGTAACGACAAGGTCGCTCCAGAAATCGGTGTTGTCACCAACGATCAGATTACCATTCAGATGCACAGGTATGTCAAAAAAAGACGACCCTTCGATGATAAAAGTATTGGAATCCTTGTGCCGCTTTATGAAATTGGTCTCCATGATGGAGAGTTATCGAGTATGAAACAATATAAAAGTTTTGTATATGTGAGGCAGACTGAGAAGACGCGATTACCGGCACTGTCTGAAAATCCGAGTGTTTCATCACCGCTGTCTGCGAAGCAGCGCCGAAGGCCGAACGCGGAGGGCGCAGAGTTTTGAGACTGCTTCAAACCTCCGCGTTCTCCGCGCGCTCTGCGGTAAAATCCAAGGGTATGGCGATTTCACTTGAAAAAGCGACAGTGCCCGAGTACCCACAGCCCCTGATAACCTGCTCACGGTGCCGATAGGAGCACACCATCCCCGATCTTAACACCGAGATCGGCTGCGATCACTGGACACTTTACCAGGAGCAGAAAGAATATGTAACCTGCTTCCTCGCTCAGTGTTTCGTAGTTTCCCTGCCCCTTGCTGATGATCATATCTGCCGATCGGTAGATCTCTACAAATTCCGGGTCGCACCGCTCAAGAATCGTCCCTGGCGTGTCCGATGTCGTCACGATCTCCGCGATGGAATCGATTCCGCAGAAGATAGCATCGTCTATGGTCGCATCGTTGATGATCGGCTTATTCTTTACGGCATACACGACATCCGCGTAATCCATTATTTCTTCGATGAGTATTCGATCAAAAGCCACCTCTCCGGCATTATCTGCAAGATAGAGGATGTTCTCTGAATCTTCAAGCGATTCCACAAACAAGGGGTAGTCATTTATCGCAAATTTCTTTGTCAGTATGTCCTCTATCGTTTCTTCGACGTCGAACTGGATATTCGCACCAAAATCTATGATATTTCCAGCAATTGCGAGTTTCACCGCGGTAAACAGGCGATCATCCGATTTATCCACGATATCTTTCAGATCCGGATACATCCCCATCGCAATCCGGTTGTATTTCATTTTAAGACTTTTATACGGATCGTCGCACCCGGTAATATCATCTACTATGGAATATATGGTGTGCGCAATTAAGGGCGGGCTATAATCGACCGGAGCATCCAGTAACTCCACCATCACAGATCTTAGCACCTTCTCCTGCACTGCCGGATCATCGGTCACCACCTTTGTAGCATTGAGCGACTGTTTCAGGAGGCAGGGGATGCATTCGAGACGTGCTTTCATCGTACCTCCATGATCTCTTTCAGTCTCGCGATCGCCTCTTTCTCGGCAGAGCCGCCGCATCTCTGCACGATCCTGTCGTAATGCCCGATCAGATCGAGATATCGCGCGTCACCGTTCAGACGGTACCGCGTTGCATGTACGAGCGCCTCTATTACCGCGTTTTTCCCCCTGTTTATGCAGAGCAGCGGTTTATCACGGATCACGCCTCTCATCGGGGTTAATTCAAACATATTATCCTTCGACTGGCTGCATTCAAATAAAATCCACGCACTTGCACGTTTCAGCACAGGATAGTTCATCTCATCAGGATATTCGAACGCTTCCGGACCCGGATCTCCGAATGTGCATTCCACATACATCACCGGGTCGTGGATGATGTTTGCAACGATCTTTTCGGTTCTGGCAGCGTTCTGCCGTGTATGCGATCCTGGGAAGAGTTGTACGCATAACCTGTCGTGATTCCTGATGATCCCGATGGGGGCAGCGTTCGGAATGCTTGAGTCCGATCTCGTTGTTGCGATGACCTCTGAGATCCCGTCGAGGATTCCGAAGTCGGCTGGGTCTGGTTTGTCCATGTTCTCTGATCCTGTTCTGGTAATGTCCTGATCCTGCTTACGAAAGTGTTTCAGGTGTTTCAGGTGTTAGGTATGTTCTGAAAGCGTTATGTGCAATACATCTCTATGGTGTTATATGGCTATCTCAGTTATCGCAAACCCAGAGCGGTCAAAGATCGGCATCATGCAGGTCAAAGACTTCCAGAAGACCCCAATCTTTTGCGGCACGCTCACGCTTGCGAAAACCGAGAGAGGGATGCGCCCGCAGAAATTCATGTCAGAAAACCGCTTCAGAAAACCATCCGAAGCAATCGAGATGCTGAGAAGTGCAGACTTGATATTGCTTGCACCCGGGGATTCGAAGACCGCGCGGGAGTTTGTAGAGATGCTGAACGGTTATCAACTCTCGTGCAGATCGGTTCGTCTCTGCCGTTACTGTTTGCTTGAAAATAAGTTCAGTCCTATCGATAAACGGTCGATTAAGTTCAAAAATGAGATGATATGTCCGGATTGTGCGCTTGGGGAACTGCACAGGGAACTTGCCCACTTGAAACTCGGGGAATCCGGTCTCGAACGGATCGAGAAGACGCTTCTCAGGACAAGAGACCTCGACCGCGTTTTCGGGATGCTCGACCCTGAGCGCCTCGACCACGACCTCACACTGTACAGCACGATTGCAGTAACAGAACCTGCTGACGTAACGCCTGTAAAGATAAGCGATCTCCCACTGCCAAAGCGGTTTAGGGAACTGCTCTCCGGAAAAATCAAGGAACTGCTCCCGGTCCAGGCACTATCTGTCGAGAAAGGTCTTCTTAAAGGCGTAAGCCAGTTGGTCATCTCAGAGACCGCGACAGGAAAGACGCTGATCGGCGAACTTGCAGGGATAAAGAACCTCATGGAAGGGCGGGGGAACTTCCTCTTCATCGTTCCGCTGGTTGCGCTTGCAAACCAGAAGGAAGACGACTTTAGAGAGCGTTACAGCCAGCTTGGGATCACAACGGTGCTGCAGGTCGGGGTAAGCCGGATAATGCATGAAAAGAGGAAGAAGAAGTCGCCAACGGCTTCTGACACGATCTGGGTTGGCACTTATGAGGGCGTTGACTACCTGCTCAGGGCAGGGAAGGATAGCAGGCTCGGAAAGATCGGCACCGTCGTCATTGATGAGGTGCATACGCTTGCAGACGCGGAGCGCGGGCACCGGCTGGACGGCTTGATAGCGCGACTCAGATACATCGCTCCGGATGCCCAGTTCCTGTTCCTGTCAGCGACCGTCGGCGATCCGAAATCGCTCCTGAAAAAACTTTTCGCAAAAGGTTCAGGAAAACCCGGCGGAAGACTGGTCAGGTACGAGGAGAGACCTGTGCCGCTCGAGCTGCACCTTCTCTTTGCAGGGGAACGGGACAAGGTGCGGATCATCGACCGGCTGGCACGGCAGGAATGGAACACGAAGTCATCGAAGGGCTATCGCGGGCAGACGATCGTCTTTACAAACTCGCGGCAGCGGTGCCATGGACTTGCAAAAGCTCTTCCTATCAATGCAGCCGCATACCACGCGGGTCTTCCGCAGAAGGAGCGAAGACGCATAACACGGGCATTTGCAGACGGCAGACTCGAGGTCGTCGTTACGACTGCGGCACTCGCGGCAGGTGTCGATTTCCCTGCCTCTCAGGTGATATTCGAGTCACTTGCCATGGGCATCGACTGGCTGACCGGACATGCGTTTCACCAGATGCTCGGGCGGGCTGGAAGACCTGATTACCACGATCTCGGGAAAGTGGTACTGCTTGCCGAGCCAGACCGGAAATATCACGGCGGCTCAGAGACTGAGGATGAGATCGCATTCAAGCTCCTCAAGCACGAGATTGAACCCGTCGATGTCATGTATGAGGAGCCCGCTCAGATGGAGGAACTGCTCGCATCATCCGCACTCGCACGAAATAAGGTTGAACTGCATCATCTGAACGATCTCCTGATCGGCGGTGGCGATTTCGGCTACCTCTTTGGACGATTGGTCAAATACGGACTCCTGACACGTTCTGCCATGCCAACTGAGTTTGGCAGGATCGTTGCAACACACTTCTTGAGTGTAGAGCAGGCGTTTCTGATCAAAGATGCGATCGAAAAGGACGTTTCCCCGCTTGATACTGCGGTATCGCTCGAGACGTTCGATTCGGTCTATTTCAAGAATGCTGCAAGGATCTCCGCCGCCTTAAAGATGCACATACCCTCAAGGGTCTTTCAGGGCGCGGCGTACGACATCGTCTTTTCAGGAGACGGGGTTTCCGCTCTCGATAAGGACATCCGCGAACAGATTCTCGCATTCATCACCGACTTCATGGTCTGCAAGCACAAGGATGCGCCGCACTGCGGGTGCGCCGAACTTGCTTTCTCGAAGCGGTTGGTTGAAATGCGGTGCGAGGGGCTCGATCCCGGGGGAATCGTGCGCGAGATCGGCGATTATGGGGTTTATGCTTATGGGGGGGACGTTCTGGAGTATCTGGATCATGTCGCACGCAATCTTGAGGCGATCGAGATGATTGCGCGGGTGTTTGGGAACGAGGCGGTCGGGCAGGATGCGAAGAAGGTCAGGAAGGCGGTGGAGGGGTGATGCAATGGACACTTCTCGCATTTGGGATTATCAGGGTCTGCGGTACCATCTGCATGAAGCTATCCGCGGGTCTCTTATCATCAGGCGGTCTCGCCAGTTATCCGACCTTTGCTGCCGTCCGGGGGCGGTGCGAGGCGATCTAGCAGGTTTGTGGTATCGTTGTTGCGGTGCGGCGGTGAGATGCGCGGCATGAAAACGCTATGTGCAGGCTCTGTACTTAAGTGCGGGGTTTGGGTGACTTTTGTCGATGCGCTGGCAATTTCTGGATGGGCTTGTCATAGAGGGAAGTCTTATATAGCAATCGCAAGACAATCATCAACATACGAGTAATCAAATCGATTAAGATGGTTGAAGGGTAATAGATGCCAAAATATAAGAGAGATTATCTAACAAATGTAATTTGCAGGATTGACTTCATAGATAGGCTAAACTTCTCCACTGATCAAATAAATCGTTTAAAAGATGATATAAGCGGAGACTTCCCGAACATGGATGATATAGATGTATCTTTTATAGAAGTTATGATGAGTCCAGAAGAAGATCGCACTATACGTAAAAAAGAAAAAGTCTATGAATTTGCACACGAAGGTAAGCTTGTTCGCATTGAACCAGAATTTATTGTATTTGAATTCAAGCAGTACACCGGGTTTGATCAATTCAAAAAACTCGTTAAAAAAGTGCTCAACAATTTGGATTTGTCAAATAATAGTGTGAGAAGTAAAAGGATGGGATTGAGGTACATAAACCAGATACACCTTGACGAGGGGGATCCTTTTGATTGGAGTGGGTTAATTGTAGATTCGTTGGTACCAAACACAGTCTACATAGAAAATAAGAATGTTCTGTCAAGGTCTCTGGGTTGGGTTGACCTCACCTATGACGAGTTCTATGTAAGATTTCATTACGGCATGTTTAATAGTGAGCATCCGAATCCAATAGCAAGAAAAGAATTTGTATTAGATTTTGATTGCTATACCAAAGATGAACAGGATCTTTCCGATGTTTTAACGTTGTTAGATCGTTTCCATGAAAAAATTAAGGAGATGTTTGAATGTAGTATTCTGGATGATCTCAGACAAATTATGGGAGTAGAATGAAATGTTTGAGAAGAAAACAGGTGATATTCAATATTTCGAGGAATCGAAGACTACATTGCCGCCCATAATGGAAAGTAGAAAACCTGAAAAAGGATATGACCCAAACACTATTTCTGTAGATTATAGAGAATACGAGAAGAAATATAAGAAATATGGAATCGAGAGAAAAGTTGTTGGACACATTTCAGAGAACGATTGATTCCCCGTATTGCAAGTACTCGAAGACGCGAGTGTGTCAGGGCGATATATTACGAGATTCTCCTATTATAGAATGGGAATTTACTGATAGTAGTTATAAAAAATATAATATTATTAAAAATACGTTACCATACATCGTCGTGATGACACAAGATTGTGACCTGGAACAAGATTACAAGAACAGGAATGAGGAGGTGTGTGAGAAGCATGACAAACATATGCAATCTATTCTGGTATGCCCAGCATATCCTGCAGAGAAATTTCGGATCGGAGAACATCTGGAACATACAGGTCGTGTGATGGAAAAATGGAATAGTGAACGGTTTAAAAAAATAAAAGACCAGAAATACGAACGTTTTCATTTTCTTGTAGCGGATTCGAAGATGCAAGTCCCAGAATTAGTGATCGACTTTAAGCATTACTATACGATGCCAAGAAACGCCATTTATATGGTGGTGGGTGAGCATTACTTGGTAACGATCCGAGAGTTATTTAGAGAAAGTCTATCCCAGCGTTTTTCATACTTTCTAAGTAGAATAGGATTACCTGAAATCAAGGAGATGTAAAAAGTGCCAAAACCATCTCCGTGCCTCAGCTTCGAATATCCAGAAACACACGCGTGAACCAGAGCCAGCCCGAATTGCCACCCCCTCAGAAATCGTTAAAAAGCCACCAAGCATACTCTTCACACATGGATAGTAGACTCCCCGACCGGATCGACCCAAATGCCAGCGACACCCTGCGCATTCTCACCGATCTCGTCAGGATGCCGACAGCGGTCCCTCCCGGTGATAATTACGAGGAGATCGTCGATTACCTGATGCCAAAATTCGCCGATCTTGGATTTGAGGTTGAGAAGGTATGCATTCCTGAAGAGATATTCAAACAGAAGATGAAAAACCCGGAACTGCACGGAAAACGGGCAAATCTGCACGCGTATCTCGATGTCGGCGCTGACCGGACGCTTGTGATCTATACGCACCTCGATGTGGTTCCTGTAGGCGATGGATGGACATTCCCGCCGTACGAGGGCACGATTGAGGACGGCAGATTCTATGCACGGGGATCTGCGGATTCGAAGGCAGCGATTGCGGCACTCTTAACCGCGCTCACCCTGATCAGGGAACTCGGCATCACGCCAGCATACAATCTCAATATCGCACTGACAACGGACGAGGAGATCGGTCCGTATTCAGGACTTTGTTATTTCGCTGACATTGGTCTCCTGTCAGGGGATTATTTCCTGTGCATGGATGGCGAGGGCGATGACGTCATCATCGGCACAAACGGGATACTCACATGGCGGGTCGACGTTTTCGGAAGGACGTACCACAGCGGCAGCAGTTTTTTAGGCGTAAACGCACTCGAAAAATCGGTTGCGCTGATGAATGGGATACTTGCACTGAAGAGCAAGGTCGAGGACAGGCGGTCAGAGATGCCGAGCAGTCCCGTAATCGCTGAGAAGATGGGTTTTTTAAATGTGAAACCGGTTCTGAATATCACGATGATCGAGAGCGGCGTAAAGGAGAACGTGGTTCCCGGGAGATGCACCATCCGTGGCGACCGCAGGGTGATGCCTGAAGAGACATTCGATGACGCAATCGATGAGATCGAAAGAGCGCTTGCGAGTGCCGCAGATGCAGACACGAGATACGATTTCACTTATGAGATCGGATATCCGCCGATGTTTACCGATGCGAGTCATCCATGGATCGGGCGGGTTCTGGCTGTTGCAAACGAGGTATCCGACCGCAAGATCGATATCGCCGGAGCGCAGGGCAGTCTCGACGTCGCTTATGTAATCGGGATCACAGGGCAGCCGGTCTGCTGCCACGGTGTCGGGAGGGTGCTTGAGAGCCGGGCACATGCTGAGGATGAGAATGTGCGGGTCGAGGACCTGGTGCGGTACACAAAGTTTTTGGGGCTGCTCCTGACAGAGTGATACCATGAACTCCAAAAAACCCTTCGAATTCATAAATTCCCGCAACGCTATGCTTGCGGCGATAATCATGTTCAGCGTGCTGTTCCTGACCCTAATCATCGGGATGCTCATACCGCTATTCACAGACGCTACCCTCGATGCCGGATGGTTCAATGACCGGACGATGTTTCCAACCCTTCTTCTGGCACTGCTTCTTGGCGTATGCCTGCTTCTGCCAGATGTCTCGCCGACAAAAATTCTTATAATAGTCGCGATTGTGCTTGTAACAACCGTGCTCTTTGTGTACCTATCACCATTTCATAACGCTGCGATCGATGTATCGGTGCCGGTACTGCTCTTTGCCACGCTTGCGATCGTATACCGGATCATTCGGCTGCCCAAACTGACACTCCACAGCGTAAGCCCGCATATCATCCATATCGGCATCGTTCTGATCCTGATCGGCATCGTCGTGAGCACAAACACGCGGATCGACGGATCCACGGTCATACATGACGGAGAACTTGGCGTCTACGAAGGGCAGCCGTACGCCATAAAGATCACAGGAATCTCGGATCGATACGAGGGCGCGCCTTATGATGAGTACCCGGGCTCATCCTACGTTACCCGGATCGATTTCGAACTCTATCAGGGGGGCACGCTGATCGATCGCGATGATGTCAAATTCATCACGGACTTCAAGTGGGGGCAGTCGTATGCCACGAACTATGTCCACCGATCGCTCACAAAAGAGGTGTTCATCACCACGAAGATGGTCGAAGGCGACTACGCCAATATCTACATGCGCACAGCACCGTGGATTACAGCAGTCTGGGGCGGGATCGTCCTGATGTCTCTCGGAATCGTCCTGCTCATGTACGCGGTTAGAACTGGGAAAGAAGGGGCGAAAGCAGCAGAAACAATAAAAGAAAGGAAAAAAGAGAAGAGAGAGAAATCAGGGAAGGGGGAGGAGAAAGAGGATATCGACAGAAGATACGAAGAGTTGCTGCAGAAGGAACTGTCTGAACTGAAGGCGAGATAGGGAAGAAAAGAAGAACGGAAGAAAAGGAAGAGATGAAGACGATCATCATCGGCGGCGGGCTCTCAGGACTTGCATCCGCGTACAGGATGCTAAAAGAGGACATATCCGATGTAACCATCCTTGAAAAGGGTTCCGAAGTCGGCGGAATGGCTGCGAGTTACCACATCGGCAACTATCACATCGAGAAGTATTACCACCACATCTTCGAGAGTGATTCCGAACTGATAGGTCTCATCGGGAGCATGGGTCTCGGTGCTGACCTGCAATGGCTCAAAGGAACCACCGGATACCATATCAATGGGAAGATATACCCGATGAACACGCCGATCGAACTGCTCAAGTCACCGCTCTCGGTTCCGGACCTGATACGGCTTGCACGCATCGTCCTTGTGATCAGGCGGGCAAAGGAGGAGGAGATCTACAAACTCGATTGCGTCACCGCAAAGGAGTGGATCCTTAAGAATGCCGGAAGATCGGTCTACGAGCGGTTCTTTGAGCCGCTCTTGCGGAGCAAGTTCGGTAGCAGCCACGACCGGGTATCTGCTGCATGGCTCTTCGGGCGCATCAGGATCAGATCGAACCGGTCCACGAGTGGAGAGCGGCTCGGATACCTGCGCGGAGGTTTTCATCGCCTCATTAAACGTCTGGCAGAATCGATCGTTGCGATGGGCGGGGAGATCAGGACGAACTGCGAGGTGTCAGAGATCGGAATTGTTGATGGAAGTGTCTCCGGTGTTACCGCTGGCGGACGCATGGACTGCGATTCCGTGATCTCGACGGCGTCTCCTTATGCGCTTTTAAAAATGATTGCGGATGCGCCTGATATCCCGTATCAGGGGACCGCGTGCGCGCTCTTTGGCATGAACCGGTCACTGATGAAGGATATGTACTGGTTAAACATAAAATCAAGCGTGCCTTTTGGTGCGGTAATCGAGCATACTAACTTCATTCCGGTCTCGGATTACGGAGAGCATCTGATATACGTGACCGCGTACTTCCAGGACAATTCCGATCCGAGATGGCGGTCTTCGGAGCAGGAACTGATCGATTCGTATCTGGGCGGGCTTCTGGAGTTGTTTCCGGATTTCCACCGCGATGACGTCTCGTGGTGGAGACTTGCGCGGGATATCGACACGGCTCCGGTGTACATGACAGATTACATCGAGAAGATCCCGCCGTATTCCACCGATATCGATGGGCTGTATCTTGCCGGCATGTTCTCCCGGACCAACTATCCTGAACGGAGCATGAACGGCTCTATTCTGGCGGGATTCGGGTGCGCGGAGGAGATCAGGGCACATACCCGTGCCTGAAATCCTACCTCTTCTTCCCTTTCCCCTTCTGCCCTCTCCGCTCGAAATGCATGATGTAGATATCAGGTCTCGGCGTCTTGCCGCTTGCTATGGCAAACTCGGGATAGCACCGGTCGCAGAGCACGCGCCAGTTGATCGCAGCAACGACCGAACTACCTGGAACGAGTCTTGCGAATATGAAACTTGATGGAATCTCAAGACGCGATGCGACCTCTTTAAAAAACGAGAGCATCTGCTCCTCGAAGACCTCGATATCATCCAGTTCGAGTCCACGAACATTCACTGTGATGCCGCTGCACCCGCACGGCAGCGCAAAGACGTCCAGTTCTGTGACCATGACCGCCCTTGCAAGCATCTTTCTCAGGTTATTTTCAATATCGCTTCTTATCTGCAGGATTTCTTTCGTGATCATGCACTCACCTTTGTTTTACCCACCATCTCGCTCCATAGAACCAGCTCTTCATTCTCTGTGCCGCCGCCTGCGTATACCTTGACAGCCCGGTCTGTCAGTTCCCTGCAGAACCCGCAGTTTGCGCAGATGGTCGGGCAGTTCTTCCAGTGATCGATCGCGCCATCAAAGTCCCGGTTTGAGATGTAGTACAGGTCTTTGAGTGCCTTTGGGCAGTCGAGCAGATCCATCAGGTTGCCATCGTACGACTCGTCCGTATACGCGCTGACGCAATTTAAGATCCAGTTGACGTAATGGGTTCTGCCGCCGATCTTGAAGACGTCGGTGATGTCTGCATACTCCTTGATGTCCTCGGGTCTGATCCATGGCGAGACTGTGATCAGTTTCGGATCTTTGATCCGGAGCATTATGCATCGGTCGTAATAATAATCGTCGAGCACGTTCGGACGTGGTTGCGGACCGAATGCGTGCGAGAAGAAGTTGAAGTGCGCATACCGAAACGGGCACTGGTACAGGCAGCCCTCGTTCACAAGCAGTTTTAATTCGCAGTCCACAGCATCCCTGATCGCATGAAGGACGTCAAAGTGCCTGTGCACATCAGGATCGACTACGATCGAGTGCGCGCCAAGATCCTCGTAGAACTTGGCTTTTTCTGGCGAATCCACAAACGAGAGCACCGATACGACCGGCAGCATCTCGAAATCCCTCGCGATGATCTCGACGAGATACGGATCCGCAACAACGATAGTATCGACTCCGCAACTATCGAGCTGTCCGAGATACCAGTGGATGAGGTTGAAACCCTCAGGTGTCAGTTGGCGCCCGCCCAGACACGAACTGTTGAGCACGATCTCCACCGCAACACCATTCTTGTGCGCATATTCGGTCTGCTCCCTGATATCCTCGATCTGGGGCGAACTGAGATTGCTCCGGCCGGTACCCACGTAATCGGGCGAGCCTGCCATGAATATCGAGTAGATGTCCTTTCCTGCTTCGGATATCAGTTCCTTGAGTCCACCGAAGTGTCCCGGATGTGGTACATAGAGTCTCTTTTTCATTGTCCCGCGCGGTCTGTGGTTTCTGGTGTATTAAAAATTTGCCAGTGTTTCTGGAGACTTTTTAATTTTTTCCGGGTGGACTCTGATTATGGCGAAGAAGATTAACCACAGAGGACACGGAGGGCACAGAGAGTTGCTGTTTTCTCGGTGTCCTCTGTGCTCTCTGT